>CXWL01013328.1_pt1 | contig 19893 bp, 16 predicted proteins | sample 590931 | NCBI WGS metagenome assembly CXWL01 (sample SAMEA3498368, study PRJEB10139) | groundwater metagenome | biome: water well; material: biofilm material | place: Germany | collected 2015-04-27 | reverse complement strand
GTTGAAAAACTATCTACGTTGCCGCTGCGGTGTTAAAAACAGACTCAAAATGCTCATTTATTAAGCATAAACTGCGCTTTTTCGCCTGTTTTTGCCTTGCATCGGCTGCCTCGAAAACGTTTTTCAACGGCCTGTTAGGAATAATCCTAGTGTCCGAGACTTACATTTGCTGCGAACTCGCCATGATAGCGATCAGCGCTTCCTTAACGATTCGGTATGCCTTCACATCTCCGACCAAGCAATAGTGCCCGTATACGCCGTTACCAGAATGATGATGCCGAATACAATGCGATACCAGGCAAATACTGTAAAATCATGATTACTGATGAAGCGAAGCAGGCCACGCACTGCCAACAGCGCACTGATGAAGGCAGCCACAAAGCCCACCGCAAACATGCCCAAATCATCCCATTCTAAAAACTCACGATGCTTGTAGACATCATAAAAAGTGGCTGCAAACATGATGGGAATGGCCAGGAAAAATGAAAATTCAGTGGCAGCTTTGCGCGATAAGCCAAAAAACAGGCCACCGATAATCGTAGCACCCGAGCGCGAAGTGCCCGGAATCAGCGCAAGGCATTGTGCCAGCCCAACTTTCAATGCGTGCTTCCAGTCCATGTCATCGACTTGTTCCACTTCAATCACATGTTTCCTGCGCTCCGCCCACAAAATTAGGAAACCGCCGATGATCAACGCCAGCGCGACCGGCACGGGGTGAAACAAATAGTATTTGATGGTTTTAATGAACAGTAATCCCATGATTGCAGCCGGCAGAAACGCAATCAGCAGGTTGATCACAAAACGATTAGCTGCCGGATTGGAACCGATGCCACAGATCACTTCGATGATCTTACTGCGATATTCCCAGCAAACTGCCAAAATCGCACCCAACTGAATCGCGATGGTAAAAACCATAGCGCGTTCATCATTGAAATCAAGCAAATCACCAACCAGGATCAAATGACCAGTGGAAGAAACCGGCAGAAATTCAGTCAATCCCTCAACAACGCCCAGGATCAACGCTTTAAACAATAAAATTAAATCCATACGCGCTGTTGTTATACTTTTATAAAATTGAAATTGACAATAGGAACGTGCGGTCGACTTTACAATTTACTGTAAATTTCTGCGCCCTTTTCCTTAAACTCTACTGATTTTTGCGCCATCCCCAGCTTCAAAGCTTCTTCTTCGGCAACTCCCTGATTGGCGGCATATTCCCGCACATCCTGGGTAATTTTCATAGAACAGAAATGCGGGCCGCACATCGAGCAGAAGTGCGCTACCTTTGCGCCATCCTGCGGCAAGGTTTCATCATGGAATTGTTGCGCTTTGTCCGGATCAAGGCTGAGATTAAACTGATCTTCCCAACGAAATTCAAAACGTGCTTTGGACAGCGCGTTATCCCGAATTTGCGCGCCAGGGTGTCCTTTTGCCAGATCCGCTGCATGCGCGGCAATCTTGTAGGTAATAATACCATCCTTGACATCATCCTTATCCGGCAAACCCAGATGCTCTTTAGGCGTCACATAACACAGCATCGCTGTACCATACCAGCCGATCATCGCAGCGCCAATTGCAGATGTAATATGATCATAACCAGGGGCAATGTCCGTCGTCAGCGGGCCCAAGGTATAAAAAGGCGCTTCATCGCAATACTTCAATTGCAATTCCATATTTTCCTTGATCAAGTGCATCGGCACATGGCCGGGCCCTTCGATCATGGTTTGCACATCATGTTTCCAAGCTATCTTGGTTAATTCACCCAGCGTTTTCAGTTCGGCAAATTGTGCTTCATCATTCGCATCATAAATAGAGCCAGGACGGAGCCCATCACCCAGAGAGAAGCTAACATCATAAGCCTTCATGATCTCGCAAATTTCTTCAAAATGCGTATACAGGAAACTTTCCTGATGATGCGACAAGCACCATTTAGCCATAATCGAACCGCCGCGAGAGACGATACCCGTCATGCGTTTCGCGGTCATCGGCACATACGCGAGGCGCACACCGGCATGGATGGTAAAGTAATCGACGCCCTGTTCGGCCTGTTCGATCAGCGTATCACGGAAAATTTCCCAGGTTAATTCCTCGGCTTTGCCGTCGACTTTTTCCAAAGCCTGATAAATAGGTACCGTGCCAATCGGTACCGGGCTGTTGCGGATAATCCACTCGCGCGTTTCGTGTATATTCTTGCCGGTAGAAAGATCCATCACCGTGTCACCACCCCAACGGATCGCCCAGGTCATTTTTTCCACTTCTTCCTGAATGCTGGACCCTAATGCGGAATTACCGATATTCGCGTTTATTTTTACCAAAAAATTACGTCCGATAATCATTGGCTCGGATTCAGGGTGGTTGATATTAGCCGGAATGATAGCCCGCCCCCGAGCCACCTCATCGCGCACAAATTCCGGTGTTATCAGTTTGGGCAGTGATGCACCAAAATCCTGGCCCGGATGCTGACGTGTTAATAGTTCATGATTTTGCGCATTGAATGCCTCAACGCGCTGGTTCTCGCGAATCGCGATAAACTCCATTTCTGGTGTAATGATGCCACGGCGTGCATAATGCATCTGCGTGACATTTAATCCGCCCTTGCTGCGGCGCGGTTGTCGTTGCAAGTTAAAGCGCATGTCTGCAAGCTTAGGGTCTTTTAAACGTTCCAGGCTGTAAGCAGAATTGAGACCTGATAATATTTCGGTATCATTACGCCCATCAATCCACTTTTCGCGCAATGTCGGCAATCCGGAACGGATATCTATCTTTATCGCCGGATCCGAATAGGGACCGGAGGTATCGTAGACCCAGATCGGCGGATTTTTTTCCGCGCCAGTACTGGTGGTAGTATCGCTCTGGCGGATTTCCCGCATTGGAACCTGAATATCGGCTCGCGAGCCTTGTACATAGATTTTGCGTGAATTCGGTAGCGGTTTTACGGCCGCCGCATCGACTTCAGCAGTTGTGTTGGAAAAACTTTTTGGATTTAAAACTGTAATGCTCATTATAGTATTGCTCCTTAGAAGTGCCATAAAGAGCGGGAGAATAAATCCCAGCTTCCCTACGGCGGCATTATCCGCGTCAGGTATTAAGGGACTATCTCACCAAATATCAGACAATTCTGAAAACGGACCCCTAGCTGATGCTGTGAAGCTAATGGAAATGTGAAATAATTGCAAGTCTTACATCAATTTGAGAATACGGATTAGAAATGAATCTTGAACAAACTCGATTTAATATGGTTGCGCAACAAATCCGCACATGGAATGTATTGGATGATAATGTTTTGGATTTACTGTACAAAATAAAGCGTGAAGAATTTGTTCCAGCCGAAAATCGCGCAATGGCATTTGTAGATATGGAAATTCCGCTGGGTTATGGCCAAGTAATGCTTACCCCAAAAATGGAAGCACGCATCGTGCAGGAACTTCACGTCAAGAAAACAGACAAAATTCTGGAAGTCGGCAGTGGTAGCGGATACTTAACGGCACTACTAGCCGATCAAGGTGCGCATGTATACAGTGTGGAAATCGTTCCTGAACTGAAAAAATTAGCAGAAAATAATCTTAAAGCGCACGAGATCACAAATGTAACCATCGAACTGGGTGATGCTGCACGCGGTTGGCCCAAAAATGAACCTTATGATGTGATTGTCTTAACCGCATCGACTCCCGGTTTACCCGATGCATTTCAGAAAAGCCTAAATCCGGGCGGACGGTTATTTGCGATTGTGGGAGAAGATCCGGTCATGGAAGCTTTGCTGATCACTTGCTTAGCGCCTGGCGAATTCACCACAACCAAGCTGTTTGAAACCAGCACAATACCACTCATCAATGCACTGCAACCGACAAGGTTTACCTTTTGAGTATTAAAGAAATTACATGTGTTATCCGACGCAGAATGCAACTGATTGCTGAAACCTCATCAGCCCCGAATCCCTATCGGCAATACCCATGAAATTCTTGCAATTGGTTTTTGCTGTCTTTATCGGCATTATAGGGCATTGCCCTCTGCAAGCTGCCGATTTGATGGATATCTATCAGGAGGCTTTATCCCAGGATCCGCAGTATCGATCCGCACGCGCTGCTTATCAAGCTGCAGAAGAAAAATTACCGCAAGGTAGAGCCGGGTTTTTACCGAATATTACTTTCTCTGCAACACGCCAGGTGCAAGAAGTGGAAACCAGTTTCGCCGGTACTAATATTATTCAAAATCGGGGTCTAGTTCTTTCCGCGACGCAGCCGCTCTTCCGGATGCAGAATATTGTCATCTATCAGCAGTCAAAAATAGAAGTCAGCAAAGCCGATGCACAATTTGTCGTTGCCGCACAGGATTTGATATTGCGGGTTGCGCAAGCGTATTTTGATGTTTTGGATGCTCAGATCGATGTCGAAGTCGCCGAAGCGCAGAAAAAAGCGATTCTGATACAACTGGAACAAGCCAAGCGCAATTTCGAAGTAGGCGTATCCACCATTGTGGATACCAATGAAGCGCAAGCACGTCATGATCTGATTATTTCGCAAGAAATCGCTGCACGTAATGCGCTTGAAATCAAGAAACGCACGTTACAAGGCATTATTGACCGCTTCCCTGAAAATCTCGTGGGCGCTAAAGAAATTGCCGCCGATTTGACTAATTTGCGATATAGCAGCATGGACGAATGGGTTCGTGTGGCTGAAGAAAAGAACTTTGCTCTGAAAATCCAGCAAGCTGCGTATGAAATAGCCCAACAGGATGTAAAAAAAGTCTGGGCGCAACATTACCCGACAGTGGATCTGGTCGCTCAGTATAGTGATCAGACCGGTGTTGGTGGTGCGATTACTGGCCGTGGAATTGATCTCACATCAAAATCAATCGGTGTTCAACTTAATTTTCCCATATTCCAGGGCTTTTCTGTGCAGTCCCAAGTGCGCGAAGCATTGGCGCTACAAAATAGAGCATTACACGATCTGGAGAACACCCGGCGTAACATCACGCTACAAATACGCCAGCAATATCTGAATGTCACGAATGGTATTGCGCAGGTAAAAGCGCTCAAACAAGCCTTGATATCCAGTCAAAGTCAGTTAGATTCAACTATTCTTGGGCAAAAAGTCGGCGTTAGAACCGAAGTGGATGTGCTGAATGTCCAGCAACAACTTTACTCTGCCAAACGCGACTTGGCCAAAGCGTATCACAGCTATTTGATATCCAGATTACGTCTAAGCGCGGAAGCGGGTGAATTGGACGAAGATACCCTAACACAAATTAACGCGATGTTGATCAAGTAATGGACAATCTTCAGACTGTCGCCCCTGCAAGTGATAAAATGATCGGCGAAGCTGGCCAGACAGTCGCCGCCTGTCATTCATTTTCGAATACAGGGGGAGGAAAGTCCGGGCTCCACAGAGCAGGATGACGGTTAACGGCCGTCCACCGTGAGGTGAGGAATAGGGCCACAGAGACGAGCGTATTCAGTTACGGTGAAACGCGGTAACCTCCATCCGGAGCAAGACCAAATAGGCAGGCGATGATGTTGCTCGCAGAGTCTGCGGGTAGGTTGCTTGAATGTACAGGTAACTGTGCATCTAGAGGAATGACTGTCCACGACAGAACCCGGCTTACCGGCTGGCTTCAACTGAATTTTTAATCTGTTATATAATAAGAGCCGGATGCTTTCTATCAATCGCAATGATCCGTAAATTTCTCCGCAAGGTATTCAGCCACAAAGCGCCTGCTTCCAAATCGAACGCAAAGCTGAGCATTATTCCTTTTAAGCACCACGGCATCCGGCGCAACCAGATCACGTCCTGTGCACTTAAAACTGCCACTACCCTTCAGCAGGCCGGGTTTTCAGCTTATATAGTCGGAGGTGCTGTGCGGGATTTGCTGTTGGGATTGACACCGAAAGATTTCGATGTCGCAACCAATGCAACACCCGAGCAGGTATATCATCTTTTTCGCCGGTCGCGCATTATCGGGCGGCGTTTTCGTTTGGTTCACGTGATGTGTGGCGCTGAAACCGTGGAAGTTTCAACTTTCCGCGGGAATTCTCCCGACGAGAATAATAATCCTACATCGGTCCAACAGACCGACCAACACGGCCGTCTGTTACATGATAATGTCTTTGGCAGCCAGGAAGAAGATGCTGTTCGCCGTGATTTCACAGTCAATGCGCTGTTCTATGACCCTGCCAAGGAAGAGATTCTTGATTACCTGAATGGCTATGAAGATATCAAAGCCAAAAAAATGCGTATTATCGGGGATCCGATACAACGTTTCCGCGAAGATCCGGTGCGCATGTTACGCGCCGTCCGCCTGGCATCTAAACTGGATATGCAAATAGAAACGGAAACCGCCAAGCCCATTGGCGATCTGGCACCTCTCCTGCAAAACGTGCCACCGTCGCGCTTGTTTGATGAAATGTTGAAACTGTTATTGTCGGGGTATGCGCTGGCTTGTGTTGTTGAATTGCGAGCACGCGGCTTGCATCACGGTCTTTTGCCGATGCTGGATGTCATACTCGAACAACCTTTGGGCGAACGCTTCATCACCATTGCCCTAAAGAACACCGATGAGCGAATCAGACAAGATAAACCCGTTTCTCCCGGATTTTTGTTTGCCATACTACTATGGCATGAAGTGCTTTCCGCCTGGGATTCACTCCAGGTTGCCGGTGAGAAACCTTTACCTGCTCTATTTAAGGCAATGGATCAAATCCTTGCGATACAACATAAGAAACTTGCGATTCCACGCCGCTTTGATGCAATCATCCAAGAGATTTGGGTTATGCAGCCGCGCTTTGAAGCTCGAAGCGGGCGCAAACCCTTCCGTTTGATTACTCATCCGCGTTTTCGCGCCGCTTATGATTTCATGCTGCTGCGCTGTGAAAGCGGTGAACAGAACATGGAACTGGGTGAATGGTGGAAATCATTTCTATCTGCGGATAATGAACAACGGGAAAAAATGTTGCTCAATCAAACATCACCAAAAAAAGGCAAGAGAAGGCGCAGCCGTAAAAAATCTTCACCCAATCTCGCTACCCCTCTAGCGGATTCGCCCAAAAATGAAGACGGTTAATTTGAATTTCTCATGAGAAAAAAACCGAGCCAGGCCTTTATTGCTTTAGGCAGTAATCTGGAAAATCCGATTTCCCAGATTCAGCAAGCATTTGATGAATTAAAACAACTCCCCGGCACGTACTTAATAAGTCATTCTTCGCTTTACAAAAGTGCGCCCGTTGGACGATTGGATCAGCCCGATTTTATCAACGCGGTGGCATTGATTGAAACACATCTTGCACCGCATGGGCTACTCAACGCATTGCTGGCTATTGAGCTCCGGCATGGGCGCATACGCGAATCTTTGAATGCGCCGCGTACTCTGGATCTCGATATTCTGATGTATGATAATCAGGAATATCGTGATGAAGCACTTACTTTACCGCATCCGCGCATGTCGCAGCGTGCATTTGTACTAAAGCCGCTGATGGAAATCGCTCCGGATTGTATTATTCCAGGTCATGGCCACATTACCCCATTGCTTGCAGCGTGCGATGAACAAAAGCTAGAACAGATCAAGGCTTAAAATAATCCATCACGCTACTTGGTTTTTCTCAATAAAATTTGCTATCCCTATAAAGTATGAGAATTACACAAACCACTCTGCAAAAAATGGTTGAGAACAATGAGAAATTAACGGTTCTGACCTGTTATGACGCCACCTTTGCAACCATCCTGGAAAATGCGGGCATTGATGTCTTGCTGGTGGGTGATTCTTTAGGCAATGTTTTGCACGGAGAAAACACCACCTTATCCGTCACGCTGGATGACATGATTTATCATACCCATTGTGTTGCGCGCGGCTCTAGCAAAGCTTTCATCATCACCGATATGCCCTTCGGCAGCTACCAGGTTTCGCCCGCGCAAGCTTTTGAGAATGCTTCCAAGATTATGGCTGCGGGCGCGCATATGGTTAAAATTGAAGGGGGTCAAATCATGGCCGATACGATCCAATTTTTGACCCGGCGCGGTATTCCGGTTTGCGCCCATATTGGATTGACGCCGCAATCCATTCATCAACTCGGTGGTTATAAATTACAAGGTAACTCGGAGAAATCAGCNNCCGGCAAAACTCGCCAAAAAGATCACTCAGACGCTTGCTATTCCTACGATAGGTATCGGTGCGGGCGTCAATTGCTCAGCTCAGGTTTTGGTGCTCCATGATATGCTGGGTCTGGTTCAAGGTAAAAAACCCCGTTTTGTGAAAGACTTTATGGCGGATGCAAAAAGTATCCAGGAAGCGATTGCAAATTATGTCACAGCTGTCAAAACAGGCCAGTTTCCAGGTAAAGAACATGAATTTTAATTACTGATCATAGCGTGAACATATTTAATGACATTACCGCGCTGCGTAACAGTCTAAAAAGTGAACAACCGATTGCTTTTGTTCCGACCATGGGGAATTTACATGCCGGTCACCTCGCGCTGATCAAGCAGGCAAAACAGTTATCTGATTGTGTTGTCGTCAGTATCTTTGTCAACCGGCTGCAATTCTTACCGCATGAAGATTTCGATCGCTATCCGCGCACTTTTGACAATGATTGCAGATTGCTTTCTGAGCTAAATGTCAAGACAGTTTTTGCACCCAATGAAGAAATTCTTTTCCCTACACCGCAAGAATTCTTGCTAGCATTACCCCCTGTAGCGGATACTTTGGAAGGTACATTTCGTCCGGGTTTTTTTCGCGGTGTTGCAACGATAGTACTGAAATTATTCAATATTATTCAACCGGATCTGACGGTGTTTGGTAAAAAGGATTATCAGCAGTTGCATATCGTGCGTGAAATGGTACGACAATTGAATTTACCCGTTGAAATTATTGCAGGTGAAACTGTCCGGGAAACGGATGGACTAGCGCTGAGTTCACGCAATCAATATTTGAACACAGCACAGCGTGCGAAAGCTTGTCATCTTTATCAAACGCTGCTCCAGATCAAACAAGAAATTATTTCCGGTTGCAAAGATTTTCTGACATTGCAAGAAAATGCGACCAATAATCTTGTTCAACGTGGCTGGAAAGTTGATTACATCAGCATTCATAAACGCAGCACATTGCTGCCCGCCCACGCTGATGATAAAGATTTGGTGATCTTGAGCGCAGCTTGGTTAGATAAAACACGATTGATCGATAATCTGGAAATATAAGATCAGATATTTTTACATTTAAATTGCATTGTTATTGCTTTCTAAAACCAGACAGATAAAGAACAAAAAATTATGCAATCACTGAACACTTTCTGGTTATCTTGTCTTGATCATTTTAAAAAAGAACTCAATGCACAACAATTTAATACCTGGATCAAGCCATTACAGATTGATCCCGCATTAAATAGCGACAATGAAGTCGTACTGATTGCTCCCAATCGTTTTGTCTCGCAATGGGTAAAAGACAACTTTATTACGCACATAGAGGGAATGGCGCAGACGTACTTTTCCAAAAAAATCCAATTCCATCTGAAGCTTGCCGATCAAACCGAAGCAAAAAACAGCCTGCCCGATCCAGTTCCGATGCAAGTGCAGGATATACCCAAAGCGGAACCTAAAACCGCCTACCCGCCAGCCAAAAAAAATCCCAGTGGTCTGAATCCCAATTTCACATTTGACAATTTCGTAACTGGAAAAGCCAATCAACTGGCACGAGCCGGTGCCATCCAAGTTGCGGAATCACCCGGTATTGCCTATAACCCGCTTTTTATCTATGGCGGTGTAGGTTTGGGAAAAACCCATTTGATTCAGGCGATTGGTAATTACGTGCATGAAAATGACAAGAGCGCCAAAATCCGTTATGTGCATGCTGAAAAATATGTGTCAGACGTCGTCAGTGCCTATCAACATAAGGCTTTCAACAAGTTTAAACTGTATTACCATTCGCTTGATCTCTTACTGGTCGACGATGTGCAATTTTTTGGCGGGAAAAACCGTACTCAGGAAGAGTTTTTTTACGCATTCAATGCACTCATTGAAACGCATAAACAAGTCATCATCACCTGTGATTCCTATCCCAAAGAAATTTCCGGATTGGAAGAACGGCTGGTATCCCGTTTTGGATGGGGATTAACTGTTGCCGTTGAGCCACCCGAACTGGAAATGCGTGTCGCAATTCTGTTAAAAAAAGCCCAACTGGAAAAAATCCGGTTAGATGAAAATGTAGCCTTCTTTATTGCCAAACATATCCGCTCAAATGTGCGGGAACTGGAAGGCGCATTAAAACGCGTGTTGGCTTTCTCGCGCTTTGTCGGTCAGGATATAACGCTGGATCTGGCTAAAGAGGCACTAAAAGATTTACTGGCTGTGCAAAGCCGCCAGATATCCATTGAAAACATCCAGAAAACTGTTGCCGATTACTACAAAATCAAAGTATCTGAGATGTATTCAAAAAAACGCTCGCGTATCGTCGCACGCCCTCGGCAAATGGCTATGGCAATCGCTAAAGAACTGACTTCATTGAGTTTGCCGGACATCGGCGAGGCATTTGGTGGAAGAGATCATACGACGGTATTACACGGCTACCGGAAAATTAATGAATTACGTGTTTCCGACCCAGTTGTAAGCCGGGATTTTAATGCACTGATTCTTATTTTAAGAGGTTGATAACTGTCTAACAATTTGTGCATAACTACTCATTTTAAAGATTTGCTATTTTTATCCACAAACCATCCAATCTCTATACAGTTTTCATACAAACGAAAAAATTATGCTATCTTGTTGATATTCATTTGATGTTAGAAACGATACAGAAGTATTGAAGACATTATCTAATTACTATTATTCTTTTATATAAATGCTTTTAATAAAAACTAACAGAGACACATTACTAAAACCGCTACAAACCGTCACCGGAATTGTGGAGAGACGTCAGACATTACCCATCCTATCAAATGTTCTGATTCAGCAAAACGAAGAAAAGACCTCTTTTTTGGCCACTGATCTGGAAATACAAATCAAAACGGTTACAACAAAGGATCTTGCAACCAAGCAGAATTTTGCTTTAACAGTATCTGCTAAAAAACTTCAGGATATCTTGCGTTCGCTTTCAGCCGACGCGGAAATTACATTAACCCGGAAAGACGACCACCTGCAGGTTAAATCCGGAAAAAGCGCATTCAACCTACAAATACTTCCGGCAGAGGATTTTCCAGAAGTTATTGAAGAGTCAGAATCCGATACCACTGTCACACTGAAACAAAATGAATTAAAAAAACTTTTACATCAAGTTCAGTTTGCAGTGGCACAACAGGATATCCGCTATTACCTGAACGGACTTTTATTACTGACTGAAGATAATCAGTTAATCAGTGTCGGCACCGACGGACATCGTTTGGCCTATATCGCAGCCGGTTTGGACGAGACACAGAAAAAGCAGGAGGTCATTTTGCCGCGCAAAGCGGTGTTTGAATTGTCCAAATTGCTCGAAGATAATGAAGATCCGGTAAAAATAGAATATTTTCAGAATAAAGTCCGATTCTCCTTCTCTGATATCATTCTGACATCGAAAATCATTGATGGTAAATTTCCCGATTACAACCGGGTTATTCCATTAAACAACACCAAGTTGTTTGAAATAAATCGCTTAACCTTTCTGCAAGCACTACAACGGGTATCGATACTGTCCAACCAAAGCGAGAAATTCCGTGGCGTGCGCTTAATAGTCAGTAAAGATAATCTGCGTATTATCTGTAAAAACAACGAGCAGGAAGAAGCCGAAGAAGAACTGGAAATTAATTACGGCGAAGAATCCGTAGATATCAGCCTTAATATCACTTATCTGTTGGATTTATTGAACAATGTGAATAGCGAAACGGTACAATGTGCCTTTGAAAATTCCAATAGCAGTGTTCTGATAACAATCCCTGGAAATAAAGAATTCAAATACATCGTCATGCCGATGAGAATTTAACAGCATTTCTCAGCAGGAATGATCCAAATCCTCAAAAGTTGAAACATTCTTCTTAAACTTCATAACCATAAAGCGCCGAACTGATGAGTGATCCAAACACCAATGTACCCAATGGAAATCAGAATGACTACGATTCTGAAAGCATAAAAATACTAAAAGGCCTAGATGCGGTGCGCAAACGGCCGGGCATGTACATCGGCGATACCAGCGATGGAACCGGTTTACACCACATGGTTTTTGAAGTAGTCGATAATGCGATTGATGAAGCATTGGCAGGCCATTGCGATGATATTACCGTAACGCTTCACCCGGATAACTCGGTCAGCGTATTGGATAATGGACGCGGTATTCCGACCGGTATCAAACATGACGATGATCTGAAACGCTCTGCCGCAGAAATTGTGATGACCGAACTGCATGCCGGCGGCAAATTCGACGACAACTCGTATAAAGTTTCCGGCGGGCTGCACGGCGTGGGCGTATCGGTGGTTAATGCTTTATCCGAATGGTTAAAGCTGACCATTCGGCGTGATGGAAAAATTAATCAGATGGAGTTTCGCCTCGGCGTTCCGGTTAAACCGCTGGAAATTACTGGAGAAAGCGAGCGCCATGGCACCGAAGTGCATTTCCTGGCGAGTAAGGAAATTTTTGGCAATATCGAATACCACTACGATATTTTTGCCAAACGCTTGCGCGAACTTTCTTTTCTCAATAACGGTGTAAAAATCCACTTAATCGATCAACGTACCGGCAAGGATGAGAAATTCGCTTTTACCGGCGGAATCAAAAACTTTGTTGAATACATCAATCGGAGCAAATCGGTACTGCACCCTAATATTTTTTATGCGACCGGTGCGAAAGACAACATTGCGGTGGAAGTTTCGATGCAGTGGAATGACAGTTACAGCGAACAGGTATTGTGTTTCACCAATAATATTCCGCAAAAAGATGGGGGTTCCCATCTGACGGGCTTACGTGCTGCCATGACACGTACGCTTAACAACTACATGGAAAAAAATGAGTTGACCAAAAAGGCCAAGATTGAAACAGCGGGTGATGACATGCGCGAAGGCTTGTCGTGTGTCCTGTCGGTAAAACTATTTGAACCGAAATTTTCGTCGCAAACCAAAGAAAAACTGGTGTCCTCGGAAGTGCGGCCGGTAGTGGAAGAAGTTGTGGCGCAAAAACTTTCTGAGTTTTTACTGGAAAATCCGGCTGACGCTAAAACCATTTGCAATAAAGTCATCGAAGCCGCCAGAGCGCGTGAAGCGGCGCGTAAAGCTCGCGAACTAACGCGCAGAAAAGGTGTGCTCGACGGCATGGGATTACCCGGAAAACTGGCGGATTGTCAGGAAAAAGACCCCGCGTTATGCGAACTTTACCTGGTCGAGGGTGATTCTGCAGGCGGTTCTGCCAAACAAGGACGCGACCGGAAATTTCAAGCCATCATGCCGCTCAAGGGAAAAATCCTGAACGTTGAGAAAGCCCGCTTTGATAAATTGATCTCCTCCCAGGAAATTATTTCCCTGATTACAGCGCTGGGAACCGGCATAGGCAAGGATGAATACAACCCGGACAAGCTGCGCTATCACCGCATCATTATCATGACCGACGCGGACGTAGACGGCTCGCATATCCGTACCCTGTTATTGACCTTCTTTTACCGGCAAATGCCCGAACTGATCGAACGCGGCCACATTTACATTGCGCAACCGCCGCTGTACAAAATCAAACATGGCAAAAAAGAACGTTATGTCAAAGATGACCATGAATTAAAGCAACACATGCTAAGTCTGGCTTTAGCCGACGCTGAGCTGTATACCGGTGAAGAAAAGCCGCCTTTGACCGGTGACACACTGGAAAAAATCGCCAATGAATATATTCTGTCAGAATCGGTGATTGAGCGCATGAGCCGAATGATCGACAGCAACGTGATGCATGCACTGCTGCGCCTGCCGGATGTTAATTTGAGCAGCGAGCAAGCGGCAATAGACAGCGCAGCCCGGCTGGCATCGCGGGTAAAAGACATAGAAATCGTCGCAGAATATGATGAAGTGCATGAACGTTATCGCCTGAAAATCATGCGCATGTCGCATGGCAATGTGCTGACCAGTTACCTGGATAATGATTTTGTCGAAAGCGGCGATTATGTCCAGATTCAGAAAACCGCTCAGGTGTTTGAAGGCTTGCTGAGTCAGGGTGCCTACATCCAACGCGGCGAACGCAAGCAAAGCGTCAGTGAATTTAAACAAGCCCTTGAGTGGATGCTGGAAGAAGCGAAAAAAGGCGTGAATGTGCAACGCTATAAAGGCCTGGGTGAAATGAATCCCATCCAATTATGGGAAACCACCATGGACCCGCAAAATCGCCGCCTGCTGCGCGCGCAGATCGAAGACAGCATATTGACCGATGAAATTTTCACCACGCTGATGGGTGATGTGGTGGAACCACGGCGCGCGTTTATTGAGAAGAATGCGTTGCGGGCGACTAATATTGATATTTAAAGCAAACCAATCCAAAAAATAATTGGTTGCGGGTTACACGAGGCTTTTGAAAAAAACCTTATCAAAGGTTAACGAAATCAGTAACCGGTTTACGTTTGAACCCAAATGCAAAGAGAGCCGCTGTTGATTAAGCAACAGCTATTAACACCGTATCAGAGCCTATACTTTGCTTGGCTGCTGACCCGTCGCGCAGCAGGCGGCTCGGTCGATTCGCAAGTCGATCTCAATCCCCACCAAGTCGATGCAGCACTATTCGCATGCCGTAATCCCCTTTCACGTGGCGTGATCCTGGCGGATGAGGTTGGTCTGGGTAAGACCATTGAAGCCGGGCTGGTCATTTCGCAGCGCTGGGCCGAGCGCCGCCGCCGTATTTTAATCATCGTTCCGGCTAACCTGCGCAAGCAATGGCATCAGGAGTTACTGGATAAATTCAGTCTGCAAAGTCTGATCCTGGAGACGAAAAGCTATAACGCGATCCGCAAGCAGACGAGTCAAAGTCCGTTCGAGAATGTTTCCGGCCCGGTGATATGCTCCTATCAGTTTGCGAAAGCTAAAGCGAACGATATCAAGAATATTCAATGGAATCTGGTTGTACTCGACGAAGCCCACCGCATGCGCAACGTCTACAAAACCAGCAATGTCATCGCCAAAACGCTGAAGGAGGCACTGGCGCATGTTCACTCCAAGATACTGCTGACCGCGACAGCTTCCGCACGCAATTCACTGTTTCGGGTAAAAATCAAAACTTCGCCAATTTGCGCGATCGCCTGGCTCCGGTTTGCAAACGCACCTTGCGTAAGGAAGTGCAGCCCTATGTTTCATATACCGCCCGTAAAGCCATCGTCGAGGAATTTACGCCATCCTTTGAAGAGCGGGAATTATCCGGGCTTGTTGCGGACTACCTGCGGCGTCCAAACCTTAAGGCGCTACCCGATGGGCAGCGGCAACTGATCTCCCTGGTGTTGTGGAAACTGCTGGCGTCGTCCACGTACGCGATAGCCGGTGCGCTGGATACCATGGCAAATCGTCTTCAAGGCGTGCTGGATGATGCAGCCAATCTCCCCGATCTGGCTGAGGAACTGGATGAAGACTATGAATCGCTGGACGAAACCGCCGACGAATGGAATGATCAAGCCCTTGATGCATCATCGTCTGCACGTAACGAACACGATGCCATTTCCAATGAAATTGCAGATCTGCGGCATTTCAAGACGCTGGCGGCCAATATCCGTGACAACGCCAAAGGCATGGCCCTGCTGACCGCTCTGGATCGTGCTTTTGCTGAACTGGAGCGCCTCGGCGCGGCCAAAAAGGCGATCATCTTTACCGAATCGAAGCGGACACAGGAATATCTGCTGTCCCTTCTGGAAAATACCTCGTACGGTGAAGGGATCGTCTTGTTCAACGGCACCAACAGCGATGCACGCGCACAGACCATCTACAAGGAATGGCTGAAGCAGCACGAAGGCACTGACCGCATTACCGGTTCCAAGACCGCTGATACCCGCGCGGCTCTGGTCGAGTACTTCAAGGAGCGCGGCACGGTGATGATCGCCACCGAGGCCGGGGCCGAAGGCATCAACCTCCAGTTCTGCTCGCTGGTCATCAACTACGACCTGCCGTGGAATCCGCAACGTATCGAACAACGCATCGGGCGCTGCCATCGCTACGGGCAAAAGTTCGACGTGGTCGTGGTAAATTTCGTTGACCGCAGCAATGAAGCCGATGCGCGGGTGTACGAACTGCTGGCGCAGAAATTCCAGCTTTTCGAGGGCGTATTCGGCGCCAGCGACGAAGTGCTGGGCGCGATCGGTTCCGGGGTGGACTTCGAGCGGCGTATCGCCGAAATTTATCGGAACTGCCGGGAACATGGGGAGATCAAGGCCAGCTTTGAACAGTTACAACTCGACCTTTCCGGTGAGATCAGCGAGGCAATGGTCAAGACCCGCCAAATCTTGCTGGAAAACTTCGATGAGGAAGTGCAGGATAAACTGCGCGTGCGCGCCGAGGACAGCTGCGCCGCGCGCAGCAAATACGAGCGCATGCTGATGGACTTGACCCGGACGGAACTGGATGGCTGCGCCGCGTTCGACGATGACGGGTTCGTGCTTGGCAATCCACCAGTTGGAATTGAAAACAGCGGCCTCGCGGGAATCGAGCCTGGACGCTACGAGCTGCCCCGCCGTTCCGGCGACGCTCATCTGTACCGGATCGGACATCCGCTGGCTGAATGGGTAATCAGCCAAGCGAAGACCCGTAATCTACCCGCCGCGCGGCTGGTGTTCGACTACGAAGCCTATGGCAGGAAGCAAAGCACGCTGGAACCATACCGTGGCAAAACAGGCTGGCTGATTCTGAAGTTGATTTCCGTCGAGGCGCTGGGTAATCAGGAACAGCACTTGGTGGTTGCGGCCTGTACAGCGGATGGTATTGCACTGGCAGAAGACGATCCGGAAAAGCTGCTGCGCCTGCCCGCAACCGTACAGGATGCCGGCTTGTTCAACGATGGTGAAATGACTCTACAGGCCGACATGGAAGCCCGTCAGACCGCGCTGCTGCGCGACATCAATCAACGTAACCTCGGCTACTTCGAGCAGGAAGTCCAGAAGCTCGATGCCTGGGCGGACGATCTGAAACTGGGGCTGGAACAGGAAATCAAGGAAATCGACCGCGAGATCAAGGAAGTGCGCCGCACCGCGGCCACTTCACCGGTGCTGGAAGAAAAGCTGTTATGGCAGAAGAAGCAGCGTGAGCTGGAAAGCAAGCGTAGCTCGCTGCGCCGTGAGTTGTTCGCGCGGCAGGACGAAATCGAAGCCCAGCATAACGCGCTCATCGATCAGTTGGAGATACAGCTCCAGCAGCAGGTTGAAGAAAATACGCTGTTCACCGTTGACTGGGAACTAATTTAAGCCGGAGGACATATGAGAACGCCTTCAGAAGAAGTAGCCGAAGTGATTATTCAAGCCATAAAGGAAAAGGAGCTGCTGCTGCCAGATGATGGCGACAAGCTTAAAGCCAAGATTGCGGCTGGAACCATGAAGTCAGAGGACTGGCTCCTTGCGGCAGAAAAAGCGATAGGGGAAGGAATAAACCAATGACAACTCCTTCGCTCATCAGCTTGGCTATCGAAAACCTTAGAGGTTCTGTAACACCCTTTACCTATGCCCGGGAAAACGGTGTTGCGCCGGTCAAGCCCTTCATGCTCGTGATCGCACGGGATACCACGCACGCCGGGCAACTTTTGGTGCTTCTGCAGTCAGAGGCTTTCTTTGACGCACGCTATCGGAGCAAGGTGATTCAGGTTGACTCCAGCCGCTCAGGCAGCGAAGAGGAGGAAATGATTTCCCGTTTGCTCGCGGTAGAGAGCGTGGACGAGCCGACCGAGATCGTGATTCACGTCAACATGCTGAAGGAAGGCTGGGATGTGACCAATCTCTATACCATCGTGCCGCTGCGCGCCGCCAATGCCCGCACGCTGATTGAACAATCCATCGGCCGCGGTTTGCGTCTGCCTTATGGCAAGCGAACAGGTGTGGCGGCGGTGGATCGCCTGAACATCGTGGCGCACGATAAATTCCAGGAGATTATCGATGAGGCGAACCGGGGCGACTCGCCGATTCGTTTGAAGCAAGTCATCCTCGATGCGCCAAGCGCTGACGATAAAAAAGTCAGCGTACAAGTTGGTTCGGGCGCAATGACACGTCTGGGCCTGACGGATGCACCCGTGGTAGCCGGTGCTCCGTCGAACGCCGGGACGCTTCCAACAGCCCCGGCACCCGCCCCCGTCTTCACCACTGAAGCAGAGCGACAGGCGGCTCGCGTCGTGATGGAGGTAATTGGAAAGTACGAAGTCAGACGCGATCTGGTACCCACCAGCAGCGCACTGCTTACCCCCGAGGTTCAATCAGTAATCTTGACTGAGGTCACCGAGCGCCTGTCTTTATTAAATCGGCCGATGCAAGGCAACTTGCTGGCGGGCGTCGATGATGGGCAGCCGAAGCTTGATCTGTCAGCCGTAGTGGCAAAAACGACGGAGATTGTCGCTCAGCAAACCATCGACATCCCCCGCATCGCCGTGGTGCCTACTGGCGAAGTCACCACGGGCTTTCATCCGTTCAAACTGAGCCTATTACCCAATTTTCAACCAGGACAACGCGAAATTGTGGGGCAAGAACTACGTACCAATCAGCAGTTTACGTTAAGCAGCGAAAGCGGGGTTCGCGAAAAGCGCTTCGAGGATTATATTGTTAAAAAGCTTATCGATTATGACAACATAGATTACTTCACTCAAGCTGAGTTGCTATACGACTTGGCGGGCCAAGCCGTTGCTCATTATCAGGGGCAGAATTACTCTGAAAATGAACTGCACGAAATCCTCGATACTTTTGGCAGTGAGCTTGCTCGCTTAATTCGCGCCGAGATGATGGAGCACTTTTGGGAAGAAGCAACCGAGTATGAAGTGCAGGTCAGTCGTGGTTTTACTGAACTGAAGCCCTGCAACTACACGGCCACGGCAGGACAGACGGCGCACCATTTCCGTGAAACACTGACCGAGACCGGGCGTATCAAGCAAATGCTATTCGGCGGTTTTTCGCGTTGCCTGTATCCGCTGCAAAAGTTCGATTCGGATACCGAGCGCCGCTTTTCCGTCATACTGGAGCGCGATGCCTTGAAGTGGTTTAAACCCGCCAAGGGGCAGTTCCAAATCTATTACAAGCTGGGCACGGAGCAGCCGGAGTACATCCCTGACTTTGTCGCTGAGACTGATACAACCATTTACATGGTTGAAACCAAGGCGCGCACGGACGTCAATACTCAAGAGGTGCAGGCCAAAGCGAGTTCGGCAGCTCGTTGGTGCAAGCACGCATCGGATTACGCAGCAGTCATTGGTACCAAGACATGGAAGTATCTGCTTGTGCCGCACGACGAGATTGTTGAATCGATACGTTTGAATGATTTCTTGCGTTTTGAAGTGAAGCGCTAAAGTTAGCCTTGCTGGGGATATCATGTCTATTCATAGCTCTAATTGGCGCAATAATTTTTCTTGCGCCATAAAAACTTGCCATACCGATAGAGCTGTCTGATGACTTTAGCACGAGTCCCCGAGCGACGAGCTTCCACACTTCTGGCAATAGATCGTATTGCAATACCAGTCACACCAGCCTATTTTTGCAAAAAACCAAAGTTACCCAAAATGGGAGACCAATCAATGAAAATGAATCTGTTTATCCTCAAATTTTTATCCGTATCGCTGGCGTTCATTCTGGTGCAGGGTATTTCCTATGCTATGCCTGGTATGCACGGTTCCGGCAGTGGAGCGGCTACGGGAGCATCCACGGGTATCGAACAGTCTCGGCGGGAAAATCAATTCGACCGGATCGGAGATGGAGATTACTTACAGCGCTGACGGCAAGACGGCGATTTTTGTGTCGACCCGTGAAGGCAGTATCCAGTC
>CXWL01006034.1_pt1 | contig 19894 bp, 15 predicted proteins | sample 590931 | NCBI WGS metagenome assembly CXWL01 (sample SAMEA3498368, study PRJEB10139) | groundwater metagenome | biome: water well; material: biofilm material | place: Germany | collected 2015-04-27 | reverse complement strand
ACACGGTAACTCTTAAACTAGAGTCAGTGACTACGGGGCTTGGCAGCACTATAACTCCTAGTTATGCATCTGGTGTAGACACAGTGCCGGGCGGCGTTATAAATGTAACATTCACTAGAGCTACTGGGGTTCTTGAAGGTGACTATGCGGAGGGTGCAGGGGACTATGGTACCCCCTTTACATACAATTTTTCTGCTGATGATTCAGTCGCCGACACCCTAACAGCGGCGCATAATATTCCCACTCAATACACAGTGGGCGTATCAGCTATCCCGTCTGGAGTTGGTATTACTTCTACAGGTGGTACAGCCCCTATTGTCTACACGCTTGCCAGCGGCACTATGCCAACTTGGTTAGGTAACGCTGTCACAGCAGGCACTGGCGTTATAACTGGTGCAACAGGAGCAATAACAGCAGGCGTCACTCCGTTTGTGCTTAGAGCGACCGATAATGCGGCTGTTGTACGTGATGTTAGTGTCACAATAACAGCACTTGCGGCCTCTGCTAATGACTTCTCAAGTCGTGTGGCTGGAACGCTCTTCGCCTGTAATATGGAAGACGTATATGTTAATGGTATTTTGCAGTCCGGTCGTACTATTGTAGACAGTGGCTCTAATGGTGCAGGAGCCACCCATCTTAAGGGGGAGTTCTACGGTTCTAATAACTCAGCCCAAATAACTCTAGTAGATGATCCTACAGGTTGGCAGACACAGGTTGCACAAATCCAACTTACCGCCGCACAAACACAGGGCGGAACACTCGACCATCGTATAGATGGTGGAATTACCAGCGGACTATCTACTGGTACAGTTTACTCTCGATTTTATACCATGTTTTCATTCTTCGGTGATAGGAACATTTTCGCCTATCGTGATCCTACAACAGACGGCCAAATGAAGTTAGGAACACTTGGTACAGGGTTTGTTACTGGAGAAGTCGTCCTAACCATCAATAAATTCACTGGATTTTTCAAGCTCAGTGTGGATTCAGATAACTCGCAAGCGGCCAGTTTGTGGAATGCGGTTGGCCCTGATTCATACACTCCGCATGTTATTCCGATTCCTAATCCTTGGGGATCAAGTACATCTTCTGGTAGAATACGTCAGTTCAGTGGACAGTGGGCTCCTAACGCTGTTGGTACGCCTCCAGCTACAGCCGATGGAAAACTAGCCTATTATACTTATTATGGAGCATTAGAGGGCTCTAGTGTTGGAATGCCAGTAGATATGACGGGGCTTGGAGTAATAGGAGTGGATAGTGGTGGTAATGAGACTCCGTGGCTAGATGAACGTGTTCATGCTGTAGGAGGCACTACAGTTACATGGCCTATGACAGAGGCAGCTACCAATACGGCCAAGGTTGGTATAGACCAACAGAACTATATCCAACTCTTTTTTGAAAGGGAGGCTGATGGATATGGTACTGCTGGAGCTTGGCATTGTGTACCTGGAGAAACACCTAAAGTTATCGCATTAGGTGCGCCTCGTAGTATTTATTGGGGCTCAGATGCTAATGCAGTTATTTCCCATCGTATATTCGGAGCCCTAAACTATGATACTCTGCGAGGAACTGATGTAAATCGTCCTACTCAGAATCTATTAATTGGCGAAACGGTATCTTCTTTGTCCCCTATTAAATTTCCCGGTGGCTCACTACCGCCCTTTAATTACGGTTAAGGTAAAAATATGGCGAAAACATATGCTCAAGTAGTCCACAATGTTGTACCCCTTCCTAGTGGTGGTGCAAGTGTTATTGCTACGGCGGCAGCCGGACTTACTGCGGGCGATGCACGGCTTGCCTTTGACATTTCTTCATGGAGCGACACTTGGGCCAACGGAGACAATTGGTCATATCACCACAGATTTGTTTGGGACAGCACACACAAGAAAGCCCATATTTTATTGAAACGGGCGCAGTCCCGTGGCAACTATGCACGATACATTGTGTATGATGACGCCACCAATGCTTGGTCAAATCCCAGTTGGCACGCGCCTGACGCCACGTATAATGGTTCGCCTTTTGGTGGTCCTCTAGGCAAAGGCACTGGTCACGGGTATGCTAGTTATGACATAGATAGCGTTACAGGAATCTTTAGTTTTCTTCCATACACACAAGCGCGAATAACTAAATATGACGCGGCGGCTAACTATACTGGTGCAACAGGAGACTCAACGGAATGGGCCGTGCACCCAAAGTGGCCTCCTTTTGGAACGGCTGCTTGGACAACCGGCGCGTCTGGCCCTTATGGTTTAGCCTTCCACCCAAATTTATTTGGAACAGGCAATGCCGGGTGGGTTGTGATGACTACAAGCAATATCAGGGCGTACAGACCATCCACAGACACATGGTCTGTACTTCTAGCAACAGGTGTTGCTGGTGATAACCACCAAATTGCCACATACTGTTCTACACTGAATGCTGTAATGTGTTCGGGAGGTGATGGTACTCCTGATATGTGGCTTGTAACTGGTGGTACTACTCCAGTAGTTCAGAAGATTGCGAATGTGCCAACGGGAATGATAGCCAGCGTTAATCCCAGTGGTACGCCCACTGCTGTCAACATGAGTCGCTTGGTAGCTACTCCGGGCGGCAAGTTTGCGCTGCTACATGCATATGATGGACGTGCTTATATCTACAATACTGTTACCGATGTTTGGGATTTACAAGCAGCAGCCCATCCGTGCTATGATGGGACAAATACTAAGTGGAGTATTTGCACAATTCCTGAATATGATATATTCCTTATTCTGCAAACTGAAGACAATACGAACTATGTAAAGCCGCGTGCTTATATCTGGAAACCACCAACAGCGTATCAGTAAGTGTCACGACATTTAGAAATAAAGACAGCAGCGGAAGAAAGTCTACTTGCTTTTATTAGATTAGTGGCTGGTCACCGTGTATTGGGTGATATACATAAAGAAATATGTAGGTGGTGGACTAGGGACGAGGCGTTAAGTCATCAACTACTACTTCTTCCACGGGACCATCAGAAAAGTGCGTTGGTGGCGTATCGAGTTGCTTGGGAAATTACTCGTAATCCAGCCGTAACTATACTTTACATCTCGTCTACTTCTAATCTAGCCGAAAAGCAGTTGAAGTTTATTAAAGACATTCTAACTTCCAATGTCTATAGACGATACTGGCCTGAAATGATAAATGAAGAAGAGGGAAAACGCTCCCAATGGACGCTGAGTGAAATTGCTATTGACCATCCAATACGGGTTAAAGAAGGTATCCGTGATCCTACAATATTTACTGCTGGCCTTACTACTTCTATTACTGGTCTGCACTGTAATATTGCAGTTCTTGATGACGTGGTTGTGCAAGAAAACGCTTATACCAAAGATGGGCGTAATAAAGTAAAGGAACAATATAGTCTTTTAGCAAGTATCGAGACAACCGATGCCGAAGAATGGGTGGTGGGCACTAGATATCACCCTGATGATCTCTACAATGAGATGATAGAGATGCTTGCAGAGACCTATGATATCGAAGGAGAAGTGGCTTCTCAGACTCCGATCTATGAAGTCATGCAACGTGAGGTTGAATCTACTGGAGACGGCACTGGTGAGTATCTTTGGCCACGACAACAGCGTAAAGATGGTAAATGGTACGGGTTTGACCAAAAGATTTTAGCAAAGAAGCGGGCACAGTACCTAGACAAGTCTCAATATAGGGCACAGTACTATAACAATCCGAATGACCCAGATAATGAAAAGATTTCAGCGACATATTTTCAATACTATGACAAGAGATTTCTATCTAGTTCCTTCGGAGTATGGTCATTTGGCCGCACCTCTTTACACGTCTACGCAGCAATTGATTTCGCTTTCAGCCTAAGTTCTAAAGCAGACTTTACGGCCCTTGTAGTTATTGGTATCAATAGTGATGGACACATATATGTACTTGATATTTACCGTTTCAAATCTAATCGTATCTCTGATTATTTTGACACTATTATTGAAGCAAACTCTAAATGGGGATTCCGTAAACTTAGGGCAGAAGTTACGATTGCTCAAGAGGCTATTGTGGAAGAACTTAAAGATAGAATACGTAGACAGGGTTGCGCCCTCAGTATCGACAAGTATCGCCCCACCCGTACCGAAGGCACGAAAGAGGAGAGGATACACTCAATCCTTGCCCCACGATACGAGAATCAGACTATCTGGCACTACGAGGGTGGATATACTTCCGACCTTGAGGAAGAACTCAAACAAGAAAGGCCTAAACACGACGATATAAAGGATGCACTGGCTTGTGCAGTTGCCATTGCTAAACCTCCAGTCCAACGGCGAAGAGAAAACATAATGAAATCTAATGTTATTACACACGTTCGTTTCGGAGGCATAGCAGCCTAGAAATGGCAATTAAAAAGGTCTTAGACCTAAAGAGTCTGCTTGAGCAAGATGCAATGGCCCGTGAGATAGCAAATCTCTGGACTAAGTGGGATAGTGCCCGTGCGGGTTGGAAAAATGAAAAGATAGAACTTCGTAACTATATCTTTGCTACTGATACTACTAAGACCTCTAACTCCGCTCTTCCTTGGAAGAACAAGACAACACTTCCAAAGATATGTCAGATTCGTGATAATCTCCATGCTAACTATATGGCAGCTTTGTTTCCTTCAGAGGATTGGTTCAACTGGCTACCGATGGATCAGGATTCAGCAACGGCCGNNAATGAAGGTGAGGTGATCCCTATCTATTCGGGACCGCAGTTGTCTCGAATTTCGCCGCTTGATATAGTATACGACATTTCTGCTTCTACATTTAAGGGAGCCCCTAAAATAGTACGTAGTATCTACTCATTAGGACAACTACAGGTGCTTGTGAAGAGCTACCCTGATAGCAATGTGATGGCACGGGCAGCACTGGCTAAAGCTATGGAGTTTCGTCAGACACTTCGTATGGAACAACCCGATACCCTAAAGAATGAAGCCTATATGATAGATGGGTTTGGCAGTCTTCTACAGTACTACAGTTCCGGAATGTGCGAGATTCTGGAATTTGAGGGTGATTATTATGATGTAGAAAAGAACCAGTTGTTTCAGAATTACCATATTGCAGTACTTGATCGTGCCTTTGTTCTTGTTGCCGAGCCCTACAAATCTTGGTTAGGACAGTCCAATAAAGAGCATATTGGGTGGCGACAGCGCCCTGACACGCTTCTAGCGATGGGGCCGCTGGACAATCTTGTAGGTATGCAGTATAGGGTGGACCACCTTGAAAATCTTAAAGCGGATGTCTTTGACCAAATTGCCACCCCTGTTGTTTATCAGAAGGGGATGGTTGAAGAGTGGCAATGGGGTCCGAACGAACGTATCTTTGGAGATACAGAGTCGGATGTCGAAGTCTTGCGACCAGATAGTACCGCCCTTAATGCTAACTTCGATATCCAGCAACTATTGGCTACGATGGAAGAGATGGCGGGCGCTCCAAAACAAGCTATGGGTATTCGCACTCCGGGAGAAAAGACTGCCTATGAAGTTCAGACTTTGGATAATGCATCAGGACGCATCTTTGGTAATAAGACGCAACATTTTGAGGAAGGGTTCGTTGAGCACCTTCTAAATCAGTTCTTGGAATGTGGCCGTCGTAATCTCAATAGTTTTGAATTAACTTTGATGGTCGATCCTGATTTGGGGGTGGCAGAGTTCATCAACATTTCCAAAGAAGACATTAAAGCCAAGGGTAAGTTGGTACCTATTGGGGCCAGACACTTCGCTAAACAGGCGCAGATGGTACAGAACCTCACGAATTTCGCAGGGTCTCCAATATATCAGGACCCCGCAATTAATGTCCATATCTCTGGTCTGACTATGGCTAGGGTTCTGGCTGAAGAGCTTAATGTAGGAACACTAGGATTAGTATCTCCTAATGTCAGGCTCTTTGAGAATGCTGAAACGCAACGCACCCAGAATGTAATTGCGGCCAGTGTAGCTAGTGAGGCTGGTGCGGACAGTTCTAAGTTGGCAGAAGAAGTGGGACCAGACACCGAAGCCCCCACTGAATGATAGAACTTGAAGACACAAAGAAGGGTGGATTAGATAGCCGTTGGTTTAATGGTGAAGATGATCCAGAGAAGTTCAAGAAACAGTTAACAAGCCAGACTTGGCTTTGGCGACGATTTCTTAAAATTCTAAAAGAACTATATCGTAATTCTTCGACCTTGGAATATGATTTTAAAGAGCCGCATATGCATGAGCGTATGCTTTTCAATGAGGGCTATAAAAAGGCTTTGATTGATATATACAAACTAGTCCCGTCTCAACGGGATGACCAATAGGGAGACCACCCCATGACAACTAGCGTGATTGATTCTGTGACTAACGATAGTTCCCAAGAAACTACAAACACAGCCAGCGACATCCTGTCTGAATTAGTAGGTGAGGGGAAAAAGTTCAAGGATATCCAAGCACTCGCTGCGAGTAAGCGAGAAGCCGACCAGTTTATCGAGCAGATAAAGCGCGAAAACGCCGAACTGCGCGAAGTAACTAAGGCTTTGGAAGCTGAAAAGACCACACAGCATTCACTAACGGAAATCCTAGCGGCTTTAAAACAGGACAAGAAGGAAGAAGGTGGTAACCAATCCCCAGTTTCTCTTGAAGAACTGACTAAACTCGTTAAGTCCGTAACGTCCCAAGAACGAGAAATGGGAATTCGTACTGCAAATCGTGATTTGGTGGATAAGACCCTTATTACCAAGTTTGGCGATCAAGGTAAGGCAATTGAGGCAGTAAAGACTAAGGCCAAGGAACTTGGACTGGGACCATACCAGATCAAGGAACTCTCTGAATCTAGTCCTGCTGCGTTCCTACAACTCTTTGGGGCTACTGCGAGCGGTACCAACCAAGCCTCGTCATCTACTGTTAAAGGTAATGTGAACTCTGAGTCTATGAACCTACTTCCTGATGGTGGTGAGCGTAATTTCGCTTACTACGAAGCCCTCCGTAAGAAGATGGGCAGTCAGAAGTACTTTGCAGACTACAGGCTACAGACACAGAAACAGAGGGATATGGCTGCGCTTGGTACCAAATTTATTCCTACATAATTTGGAGTTAGAAAACTAAATGATAACATCTAATATCACTAATCTAACTCGGACTAGTGTATGGTCTAATGAACTTAAGGAAGTTCTTCTAGACGAACTGACAGGTCAGGGCCATGTGCGCTGGCTGCCATTTGAAGGCGGGAATTCTACTTTGAATATTCCGTCTATCGGTGAAGGAACGGCACGTAATTACGTGGAAGATACCCCGGTTGTCTATGACAGCCTTGATACGGGTAATTTCCAGTTTTCGATTACCGAGTACCTTCAGTCAGGCAACTACATTACCGAGAAGGCCCGTCAAGATTTGTTCTACGCTTCACAGCTTGAGGCGGCGTTTGTGCCGAAGCAAGCCCGTGCTATTGCAGAACGACTTGAGACGGATATCTATAAACTCGCTTTGGGTGGTGCGTCTGGTGGACAGACTGTTTCTGATCTAAATGCTATCAATGGTTATGGACACCGTTGGGTTGGGGCAGGAGCAGACAATGGGACTAACCAGTTTCAGATTGGACTTGCTGATTTTTCACGGTCACTGTTTGCACTTAAAAAGGCGAATGTACCCAGTCAGAGCCTAATCGCCATTGTTGATCCGAGTGTTGAGTACACTATCAATAACCTTAGTAACCTTATTTCTCCGGCATCGACGACTTCTCCGATGTGGGGCGATTTGCTTACCACTGGTATTGGTACTGGTCCACGCTTCCTTCGCAATATCTTTGGATTCGATATCTATGTATCCAATTATCTTTGTGGGGCAGGTGCCGCAGGTGCAGGGGCAGAAACTATCAATAGCCGTGTTATGGCCAGTGGTGGTGTCTGTAATATTATGTTTTCTGCTGCCGATCAGACCCTTCTTCCATTTGTTGGTTCTTGGGGTCAGATGCCGAAGGTTGATGGGGAGTATAATAAAGACTTCCAGCGTGAAGAGTACGTGACTACTTGCCGGTATGGCCTTAAGGTGTACCGCCCTGAAAACCTGATTGTGGTGATTTCTAACACCGCAGTTGTTGCTTAAGGGGAGGTGACTTATGCCTAGAGCTACTACTTGGACTAACAAGGACGGTCTTACAGTTGGATTCGGTACACATAGTACTGATGATGCTATTCCGGGGGTCCTCAATAAGTCGGGAGAAAAGGCTACTATCAAGTTTAGTATCCTTGATATGTCCCTTCTTAATGATGATGTAACGGATACGACTGGGGCCGATGTTGGACTTTATTCACAGGGTATTCGCCTTCCGGCAAATTGTACTGTGACTGAAGTTCGTATTGTAACACAAACTGCTTGTACGGGAACCAGTTCAACACTGTTGATTGGCAACTATACAAAGAGTGCTACCACTGGTGTCTATACTGCTGTCGATATTGACGGCTTTTGTGACGCTATTGATGGTGCGCTTGCCAACTTTAATGCAGCGGGTGAAACGAAGACACTGACGAAGGCTGATAGTGCAGCATTGCTTGGTAAAGCGGTCGCACATACGGCTGCAAGCTATGTATTTCCTATCTACGGAACTGCATTTACTGCTGGTGCTGTTGATGTCTACATTGATTACATTCAGTAATTAAACTGGAAAGGGGAGTCGAAAGACTCCCCGATCCTTAAGGAATGGAATGAGTATCTATCTACCAAATTTCAACGACTCCAGAGTAGTCACTTTTTGTGGGAGTGACGGAGTGAACGTAGATGGCTTCTATCAAGCACTATTAACGGCCACGTCCCAAACATCAGGCCACATATCTGATTTATGGAAGCTATTTCTCACTAATAAATATGGATACTATAACGGACCACATATCACCGGCTATGAGAGTGAAGATACTTTTTCGTTTGGGGGTGCATTTACCATCCACAACAAGGTGTCCTTCGATGGTATCAATGACTGGATGTACTACCCCGGTGGGGTAAGGGAGCCGGGTCTGATAGATGGTCGATACGTAACTATCGCTTTTAATATCACTCCTCGAAAAGCCGTGGGCACTTCACAGACAATCCTGGCTTTACAGTCCCTAAATATGGTAATAAAAATCCATACGGATAATGCTATCCGATTTCAATTTAATAGTGGTGCTTTGGGCGGCCTTCAACTTGTGAATGGTGGATCAGTAACGGCTCCAATGGTAACAGGGAATTCCTATATCTATCATTTTTCTTTCGACTGTCTTGCGGCAGCTCGTGTCGTTAATGTATTCTGTAATGGTCTTCCTGCAGAGCATAATCTTACTTTTAATGGGGTGGGAGATACAGCAACTTTCACTCATATCTCTAATAATAGAACAGTCTTTGGAAACACCAATGCTTCGGGAACTGCCAACTCACCTCTGCAAGCAGACGTTGGATTTTTCTGGATGACTGTTGGAAATACGGTAGATCACTATATTACTGATCCAAACAAATTTTGCTCTCCCGGGGGCCATGATATAGCTCTTGGCGGCGATGGCAGTGAGGCTGGAGTACAACCTGTCCTATTCTTCGGAGGGGAGCACACTGCCGCAGATTGGAATGCTGGTACCAACTTTGGTACTGGTGGAACTGCCTACACTATGAACCCAGATGGCGTAACCTAATGACTGTACAAGATGTAAAAGCCTTTGATCAGGGCGTTGTTATTGTTGTCAACTCTGATATAGCTGCTTCTCAGTTGGTGGCTGATAGACTCAGTGCGATGTACAGCATTCCAACAGCCAATCAGTATGTAGTAGCGGCAGGTCTTGATAGAGAGTGGGCTTATAGTGCAACTCGATATGAGGACTTCTATGCTCCTTTAGCCGCGCACATGGAAAGTGTTGGAGCAACGGCTGTTTTCTGTGCTGCAGGTTGTCCCATTACCACCAGTGTTGTGGATCATACCACTGAGGTCAACATTCCCGGTACAAGCAAGCTCTCATTCCCGCTCATGTGCTCGATGGCTAAACGTATTGCTGCTATGGGGTATGAGCCGCGATGTTATATTTCTGCTGATACACTTCAGCCCACTATGAAGTTTGGCGGTGCTCTACTACCCGATGTTTGGGACCCAGCTTATCAACGAACTATATCCCAATATGACTATGTGTCCGTGTCCAACCCAGAGTTTAAAGATAGTCCTTATACAACGAGATATAATGATATTATCGAAGCTTATGTGGATGCGGACTATGAAGCAGCTATAACAGCTATAGGCGGTAATTATAGTGCAGAATCTCGGCGCTTTGTTAGGTACAAGAGTGCTGATATTGATTTTTCTATTCTTGATAATTTACCTTGTGGTTGGGTTGGCTGGTGGGACGGGCTAGAAACTGATGCCCGCGATGCTGCTGGAACTTACTCAACTAATATTTGGGATCGCTCAAGGATAATTCTAGGGAAATCTAGTAATGCAGAAGGTAGAGTAGCTACTGTAAAGGACCGCAAAGTTCTTGTGTCTATACTAGGTGCGGAAGGAAACCCTAGCACTTCTATGTATTTCATGGCCTCCAAATGGGCACTTATTGTAAAGAAACTCATAGATTTAGGTTTTACGGACGTAGACTATTGGTACGTCAACAAAGACGTAGAGCCCGCTATGTATGAGCAGCTTGCCCCTGTAGCTGCCGGTAAGCAAGAAGTTTTAAATGGCGGGTGGACCACTGCCTTGCTGGATTTAGGACTCCTGTTAGATACACGAGTTGACTACTCCTATGGTTTTGGTTTTGGTTTTGGGAATAGTATGGAGACTACTTGGGCGCCTAATATGACAGCTATTTCTCCCCATGCTTTGTTCATCGGAGGAGCGTCTAGCAATGATAAATGGGCAGCAAAGTTACAAACTACGGATTTAGGGCATAGTGCCATTGTACAACCCTATATAGATACCGGAGGAAGGCACGCGACTACAATAACTATTAGGTATGAAGTTGACATGGTAATAGCTTTACTGTCTGGGATCACATTAGCGGAAGCTGCCTTCCTCGGTCCTGAGTTTTATGTATTTCCTATTGGTAATCCATTATGTAGGCCCTTTGTAATATGAGCACAACAGTACTTGATATTGTACAAACAATTCTGTCTGATATAGACTCAGATGAAGTCAATTCTATAGGTGATACGATAGAGGCTGGTCAGCTTGCTAATATTGTGAAACAGTCCTATGAAAATATAGTGGACGAGTTCGATCTACAGAATGTTAAGCAACTATTCCAGCTTGTGGGACTGGGCGATACTGCTCGGCCTACAGTAATGCAATTTCCTGAAGGAATTCATTCGGTGGAATGGATTAAATACAATACTGCTACAGCATTATTGCCCGATGACAATTGGGTTAATATTCTAATGCTCGATCCTTCGGATTTCATGGATCATGTTACGCAACATAATACCGAAGGTACAGATATGGTGGTAGCTAATAATGTCTCAATAAAGGTGGCGTCTGACAGACCTCCTCAATATTGGACCACCTTTGACGGTACCACTCTTATCTTTGATGCCTATGACATAGGTGTCAATTCCTCACTTATCTCCAGTAAGACTAACTGCTATGGTCAAGGACGACCAGTCCTTGTTCTAGATGATACTACACCAATTCCTTTACCTCAACGGTTCATCACTCTTTTAACTAATGAATGCCGTAAAGTAGCATTTGATCTGTACAAGGATGGTATTCCAGTATCAGTGTTGCAGGCTTCTAATAGTTCACGGGTTAGAAGTCAAAGGACTAAACACATTGACCGAATGAACCGTGAAAGAAATGACCTGCCCGACTATGGGCGAAACAGTAGGAGATAACTATGAGTGATGTCTTGAATCGTGAGTATGGTTTGGAAAAGGGATTTGATCCCACAGGTAAGCAGTGGATACCAGTTAAGGTAAATAGTGAACAGGGGCTTTGGCAGGTGGCTTGGTTGAAGGATAAGAACTATGTACGTCCAAGTAGTATGCCTGAATTCCTAATGGGCAAGTTTACAACGTCAGAAAAGGCACTTGAACAGATTACACGACACCTTAATGATCAATGGGATATCTGTGAGCGCCAAGTTGCTAAGAACAAGAGGGAGATACCCGCTCTAAATGCGTAGAGCCTCCACAGACAGTCGTCCTGCTTCGGTAGAGAAGACTTTCTTTGATCTATCTAAAGGGTTCGTCACTGAACTTAGCCCCCTCGGAATGCCGGGGGGCACTACTATTGGAGAATCCAATTTCGAGATTCTTAGAGATGGCACTCGACGTAGACGTAAGGGGATACTTCCTGAGATTGGCGGAGAATATTTTGAACTTGGTACCTATAATGTTGCTGGTGCCATTGATATCTCGGAAGTACAGCAATTATCTCGCTTCAATGAATACAGATGGAGTGGTGTGAACAATAACCCCAACCTCGTATTTGTCTGCATCAAACTAGGCGGCACATTACATTTCTACAGTGAGGATGAAACACTTTCCACTAACAGATGGGCAGGTGTTATTGACCTTTGTTCTTTCATAGTTGGAAATACTACCAGTACAAATTATTGTTCTGAAGCGGGGAATTTCGATATTACTATGTCGTCAATGCATGGTAGATTGTTTATTGCCGGTAAGTATATTAAACCCATCTATATTAGTTTCAATGAAGCCACCAATGAGTTCACATCAAATCTAGTAGATATTAGGGTTCGCGATCTTGTCGGTGTTGAGGATGGAGTTACTGTCGGACAACACACACCAACACTGACTGAGAACCAGACCTATAATCTGGTCAATAGGGGCTGGAATGCAACTACACTTCTTAGGTACTTTGATGGTAGATTAGCCGATGGTACTACTAAAACTAGTGGTCTATACCCTTCAAAGAATCAGATATGGTGGAAAGCAATGGTTAGGTATGCCGGTAGCGGGTACGCTCAAAACCTGTCTGACCTAACTAAGCTAAGGTCGTTTGACACAGCGGCGTTAGAGCAAGAAGTGTTCGGCACCACGTCTGCACCACAAGGACATTTATTTCTCAATCCCTTTGACACTACAATAGCCACTACTTATGGAGTAGAAGATAACACCATTACATCATTCCCAATAACAAACATAACTAACACTACCCATCAGGAATATGCTGATGCAATTGAACTCCCTTTAACTTTATACTTCACGGGGGCTACAGGTTGGAATGCCGGTGATGATATAGTACTTAATGGGACCAGTATTAAATTAAACCTCAAGAGTGGTGGTACTGTTATCACTGATCTTTCAAACCAGAGTTTTGAAATCCAAACCAGAACTACTGTGTCTGGTAATGACCAAGTTGTGATATTGTATCGTTGGTCAGGTGCCCGTCTCAAACTTCCCGGACATGCAACGCCCGGCCATCCATTTAATAGTTATGTGACACTAGGGTTCGCCACTGAGGGCGGTGTATACAACAGGGAAAGTGCATATGTAACGGAATTGCGTCCAACAGCAGTTACCACATTTGCTGGTAGGGTGTGGTATGGTGGATGTGAACACCCCGCGTTAGCGGATATAATTTGGTTCTCTCAAATAGGTGACTCTACAGATGATGGTGTAAGACAGTATGGGAAGATGTATCAAGAAGGTGATCCTTCAAGTGAATATCTCAATCTAGTTCTTCCTAACGATGGTGGCACCATTCAGATACCGGGACTTAGTGGGATAAAGGCTCTTGTTCCAACGAACTCTAGCATTATCGTACTTGCAACCAACGGCATATGGGAAATATCTGGGGGGGATACTTTCTTTTCAGCACTCGCGATACAAGTACGCAAGATAGCTGATATTGAAGTTGTCAGTACCAATGCTTGGGCTTTTACAGACCACGGTATGATGGTTGTCTCCCCAAGGGGATTATTCGTCATTGAAGATAATGAACAGTCTGGTAGATTAGGAGTAAGGAATTTAACACTTGATTCAATACAGACATACTGGCAGACCATAGTTTCTGAAAACTTTAAGACCCTGCAACTAGCATACGACAATGCTCTGTATCGTTTGTATGTGTTCTTCAACCGTCTAGATACCAGTGGCTACAGTAAATATACTGAAGCCTTGGTTTTTGATCTTCAACACAACAGCTTCTATAAATTAGAGTTTCCACAAACCAACACTTTCTATATTCATGGTGTCAATACTATCAACGATGTAAATTCTGTTAACGACAACAAGAAATTGAAGTTCTATGTGATAGAAACTGGTACTGGCGGACAGTTCCTCAAGATATGTGACATGGCTCAAACAGCCTTTGATGATTTTGATGGTACTGAATCAATTCCCTATATAGAGACAGGGTATGATGGTATCGGAGAGGCCAACTACAGGGCACAGGAAGCAGCACAGGCTGCACCAGACCACGCTAGGCATCGGTCAAGCCCTTATATCCACGTCTTCATGCGACGTACAGAGACGGGCGTAGATGGTGATACAGGTGAAGTTCTTAACCCCTCCAGCCTTCTTATGGAAGCGCATTGGGACTTTGCTAGTGACCCTCTGACTGGGAAGGTTGGAACTTCTCAGCAGGTCTACCGCCCACGTTCTAATGCACTTACAGAACTCCCGGCCTATCCTGTGGTTATTTCAAAGAACAAGGCCAGAGGGCGTGGTAGGGCTTTACATCTTAAGTTCACAGGAGAGTTGAGTAAGGATGCCCATCTTCTAGGGTATTCTGTAGAATACAAAGGCGAGAGGAAAGCCTAATGGGGTTTGATCTTACAGGAGCAAGTACGGGGGCCGCTAGTTGGGGTGCCGCAGGCACTGCCGTAGGTGGCCCCGTTGGTGGCATTATTGGTGCTATCGGTGGTGGGGTAATTGGTGGTGTTCTAGGTGGGAAGAGCGCGGCTAAACAGAAGGCCGCTGCCAGACTACTTAGAGAAACCCGTGCTATTGAACGTATGACTGCTAGACGGATGTCTATTGTAGATGCCATACAACAGGGAGCCGTTGCTCAAATATCTGGATACGGGGCGGGGTATAACCCCGAAGGTACAAGTTCAGCAGTAGGAGTTCAGCAATCTATATATGGACAAGAACAATCTAACCTAAAGACTGAAGCGATGGTATGGAATCGTAAGGTCAAGGCAGAAAACCTTATTGGACAAGCAGCTAAGTACAATAACCAACTAGCGCTGTTTAACTCAGTAGCGGCAGCAGTGCCCTCAATTAAGAATACCCTCGGTGGACTCACCCCTCCTAAAACTGGAACGTCTTACACAAAAGGCACACCTTTACCAAGTTCTCCTTTTAATAATCCTAGCCCATTCGCAAGGTAAGTAATGGCTTTAGAACGTGACACCTTAGACACTGAACGGGACACGTTGGAGTCTCCCGCGCCACCCCCTGTAAAGATGGGTGATGCGGCTACCTTTGCCTATGCAACCCTAGCAGTGCATGGGCTACCAACAAGCTCCTTCGACAAGATCGTTAACTCATACTATGCTAATGGAGGCGATCAGCAAGGGCTTGAAGAGTATGTATCGGCTTACTCCAACAGATTAGATGAGACCGCTGGCTCTTATCTAATCAATAAGTTCGTACAGGAATCTCAGTATAATGTCAATGGGATTGATAAGTTTGATCCATCGGCACCGGCCTTCAAGACCAACCTACGAGAGATTACTACCAAGCTATTTGAAGCACAGAATGAAGCCCTTCCACGGCTAGTCATTGAGAAACTAGCACAACGGGAAGCGGGTATCTACGCCACCCCTGAAGAAGAGGAACAACTCAGGATTAATGCAGCCGATCCTAAGTCTGTCATTGATGGGTGGGATGCTTCACGTCTTAGCGATTGGGAGGCTATCACTAATGAGTGGAATAAGCAGTACGGTGCTACCAACAGTATTGGTGAGCAGCTTGGTACGGGGCTTGTCAGCGTGCTTGTCATTCCTGATATCGTCAGTTCTTGGGCACTAAGCAGCGCCCTTGGACTAGACATGCCCACAAACCAACGAATCTCGGTAGCATCGGTCTATAAGAAAGCCAGAGATAAGTACTTCTCAATACCCACCCAAGAAGGTAAGGACCAATACTTTAGGAACGTAGTGAAAGCTACCCACGAAAGCCCATGGTTCACTACGGACTTCCAAGCCTCACACGCTATCAATATGATAGTGGGGCCTGAAGGTATGCAAGATGCTACATCTTCTGATAACAACAGAGTTGGCTTTATTGCTGATGCTATCTTTCAGGCCGTCAATGCTGCGCCTGTAGTTGCTGGTGGCCTTGGTAGAACATCTGGTATGATGCGAGGAGGCTTGAAGTCTCTTAGGGTTCCTCCATCCGCTGCTCAAGTGGGAGAAGCTAATCCTGCTGTCTTACAAGACTTACTGCGCCAAGGATTGCAAGCTCCTAAGGGAACCCCTTCGGCTATGGCAGTAGGAACTCCTGTAGAAATAGCCGCTGCCCATTTCCCTGAGTACACTGGGGGAATGACAGCGGCAGAACTGGATGCCGTAAAGCCCGGACTTGGTTCAGCCATTGAAGCCATAGACTCAAACGACCGACGTTTGGGAGAGATTATATCCAAGATAGAAGATACAGCTGCTACCGCAGCAGGGCGTACCCTAACACCGGAAGCGCGTGTCTCTGCTGCCCAAGTAGAAAAGAACTATCTTGAGAACGAACTGGCAGGTGTGGTTCGGATGGGCGAATCCACAGTGGCTACCGACATGGAAGTCCTCACACGTCCTGATCTTAACGGCCTGATTGCCCGTGTATCAATTGGGCGAACATTGATAAATGGTCTCCGTAAAGCCAACGCTATCGAGATAGCCAAACGAGTACAGTCCAAAGGACTGAGTGCCCGTATTTACTCAAGAGCTAAGGACGGTACCAGAACCTACGTACCTATAGACAATCTTGAAATTGCTAACGTGCCTGAACCCACTTCCCTTCCACTTGGCGGAGGTAAGTTTTTTGTCGAAGTTGAGCACCAGTACAGCTACTCCCCTAAGGACATGGCTGCCTATGGTGGTGAAGTAGTCAACGGGTTTAAGTGGGCGGGCCAGTACGCTAATGCGCTGTCAGCGGGGCCTAGCGCTTGGTTACGTAATATGATTAGATACCCATTCACAGCCAACACGGGGGCAGAGAAGGCTCTGGTTGACTTCATGGAACGTGTGATTAAACCAGTACGTGACCTCCCTAATGCCTACCAGCACACCATTNNGCCTATAAGTTAGCCAACAGGCGGGTGTACAACGCCCTTGGTGGTGAGCATGGCCGCAGTATAGTCAATAGGACAACTGGTAAAGGGTATCACGGTGTTCCTGTACGTGAGAATGATATCGGAACCATACGTGGTGATATCCTAAATCCCCAAACTGGTAAGATGATTAAACTCGGCAACGAACAATTGAAAGCGTTCTATGCCAAGGGCGGCGTAGTTCTTCGTTCGCCTCTTGAGGAGCAAGTTGGAAACAGATTCACAGACTACGTTCTTCACAGTGGTGAATACACACCTGATTGGGCTGTTCAACCACTTTCCCACAACCCACTACAATACATTCCTGATTATCGTCCACGTATAACAAGGGACAATGTTATCATAGAGAAGATAACTAAAGGCGGCACCAAGAACGGTAGAACCTTTGACCATCATCAAGCGGTCTACGCAGTAGGCAGTATCAAAGAAGCCCAACGTCTTATCAAGGCACTTAATGCCAAGAAGGGCAAGGGGACATGGGCCATTAAGTCCACAGTCGGTAGCGACTTGATGGACAAGACCCTTCAGGAACTCCAACGATTCAGGATGGATGGTCTTATCTACGCTGATCGCGGTGTTCCTTTGCTCAGTGCAGAAGGGCTTCCTGCGGAGATTCTTGATCCTATCAACGCTATGGAAGTACAGATGCGGTTGCTTGCTCGATCAATAGCCCTTGAGGACTTGGTTAAGTTCCACCTTGAGGGGTGGGCAAAGACATTCAAGGATGTCGTCAGCAGCATTGCCAAGATAGAAAATGGTAAAGACATTACCAAGCTGCCCTATGAAGAGGCTGTGCAGCTATTGAAGGCACACTTCAGGGATGTACCGAACGCCAAGGAAGCGTTCCTTTCATACCGTTACTTGTACAGTATGCGTGGAATGCTGGATGAGAGTCCGGCTAAGATACGTGAGCTTATGATGGCAGTGGCAGACACCTTCTATAACTTGATGCAAGAACGTGGTGGGGGGATACTGGGTGGTTGGTCTAAAGAAACTAAAGGAGTGCTTGCCAGAACGGGGAGGGACTACCTTGAGGGTGCCGATCCTTTACGGTTTGTACGCAAGCTGGCGTATTGGAATTACCTTAAGTTGAATCCGCTTAAGCAGCGCATTCTTCAGGCGTCTCAGCCACTGTTTATTTTACCACTGGTTATTGGCAAGGGTATTAACCCGTACAAATGGTGGAGGAGTTCTGCTGATCTTCTTCAGTTATCCCATCTTGACCAGATAGAAGAGGTTGGTGGTAAGGTAGTTGCGAAGAAACTATTGGATCAGATTGCTAAGGATTGGGGCCGCTCTACCACTGAGATTAAGTTGCTTGTCAACGAGTTTGAGAAGTCGGGTATTGCACAAGGGACTAATCTTAAAGCCTTTGCGGGTGAGTATACTCGTACCGCCACTAGGCTTCCTGAAACAAAGGCAGGGGATGTGCTACAGAAGGCGGGTACTCCCTTTAGATCAGCCTCCCACGCTTTGGATAGGCACGGCTCTGTCAGGGGCGAACTTACCAACGTAACGATGTCATGGAAAGCCTCCTTTGATGACTTCATGGTAGAGCATCCTAAGATTAAGAACTGGAAAGAGATTACCCGTGACCAGTGGACGGAGATAGACGCCNNGTCATGCAGTTCTTTAACTTTACCCATAAAGCCCTTTCGACGATGTTCTTTATGAACAAGAACGCCTTTACAGCAAAGCAATCAGCAACTCTGCTGGCCAGTAATCTTATTGGATTCGGTTTCCATGGGATTCCACTACTGCCTATAGCAGCGCCTTTGATGGAGAACTGGGGTATAGATAAGAAGTACGTGGACATAGTTAATTGGGGACTGTGGGATATTGTCACCAATGGGTTTGTTAATCTCAACATCGCAGCCTACAACAAACTAACCGATTCCCAAGTACCTGAATCAGAGTTTCATGTGGCGCAGTTCTTTGCCCCCGGAGCTAATGTGTTCAATATGTCGGCAGCAATATATAATAAGGTGGCTGAGGGCATTCCTTACGAGTGGCTTATGGGACCGTCTGGTAAGACAGTTATGGGCTTCTGGAAGTCTATTAAGTTGGCCCATGATATAGTCCATTACGCACCCAATCACAGGTGGGATGATACCAAATGGCTCCACGCCGGAGAAGTCCTCCTTAGTGGGTTGTCTTCTGGTGTATCCCATGTGCGTCTAGCTAGACTGGCCCAAGAGTACGGTAGGCAATCTTCAGAGCGTGGAAAACTCTCTGGACTGTCCGTGACAACCCTCGAAGCAGTGGGGATGGGTTTACTAGGCATTCGTCCCAAGGGCGAAGAGAGCTACTACGATGTTATTGACAGGGTAGCTGGAGGCGGCAGTCCTCCCTCTAACGACTCCATCAGGCAGGACGCCCAAGAAGCCTATGATCGTATACGACGAGTACTTGTGGCAGTCGGCCAAGGTGTCTCTCGTATCGACGAGGCGGATATGATAGCCCAAGAGAACCAATTGATTTATCAAGACCAAGACCCTGCCTATTCCTTCAAGTTCAGGGAAGCCCTTCTTGATATCTCTAGGAACTACGAGCCCATTGGAGAAGACATAGGCTCATTGGTTGACAAGGCCCATAAGAACATTGTCATTGACCAGCATATCGTCAACACAGTCATGGAATCAAAGGACGTGCCTACAGAGACTAAACAACGCATACTTCAATTGTTTGAGGACCAG
>CXWL01121279.1_pt1 | contig 19901 bp, 16 predicted proteins | sample 590931 | NCBI WGS metagenome assembly CXWL01 (sample SAMEA3498368, study PRJEB10139) | groundwater metagenome | biome: water well; material: biofilm material | place: Germany | collected 2015-04-27 | reverse complement strand
GCAGACGCCGACATTCCTGCAGCCGCCAAACTCGCCGAGCTGGCGATAGCGCATGCCGTAACGCTCGCCATGCGCGTGGTATTCCCACGCCACGTCGTCGGCCATGAAAGGTTCGTAGATGCCTTCGGCGTTGATGGAACTGGCCTTTTTTTCATTGCTCATTTGCTCGCTCCCGGTGAATTTATTGCGGCGCTATCATGCCCATTTCCGACAAGACCTCATGCACAGAACGGAAGGCGTCGACCGCCAGCGGCATGCCGCAATATACGCTGGCGTGCAGCAAGACTTCCTGGATTTCCTTCATGCTGGCGCCGTTGTTGACCGCGCCGCGCACATGGCCGCGCAGCTCGTGTGCACGACCCAGCGCGGTGAGCATGGAGAGCGTGACCAGGCTGCGCGTCTTCAGGTCTAGCCCGTCGCGGCACCAGGTGGTGCCCCAGGCGTTGCGCGTGATGTATTCCTGCAGCGGCGCGCTGAAGGCGTCGAGATCGCTGAAGGCCTTCTCGACAAACGCCTCGCCCATGACTTGCTTGCGTATGCGCAGGCCGTCTTCAAATTGCTGATCCATGGTATTGCTCCTTGCATACATTGATAGATTGATCGATAGACTGTAACAAGCATCCTAGTCAGATCGTCGGGCAGGGTCAAGCCTGGCTGGCCAGCATGCTGTGTATGATTCAGCGCAACAGCTTGACCAGCAGACCGGCGACCGCACAGTGCGCAATCACATGCATCACATTGCGCTTATACACGATCAGGGCAAGCGCTGCAGCCATCGCAATCAGGGCAGAAAGCCAGTCAAAACCGCCACCCCAGCCCGCCGGCCACAAGACGTGGTAGCCGAAGAACAGCGCCAGGTTCAGGATCACCCCGACCACGGCGGCGGTGATGGCCGTCAGCGGCGCGGTAAATTTCAGCTCATTGTGTGTCGCCTCCACCAGCGGCCCGCCCGCCAGGATGAAGATGAACGAGGGCAAAAAGGTAAACCAGGTCACCACCATCGCCGCCACCGCGCCGGCCAGAAACAGCTGCTCCGGCCCGAACAGCGCCTTCACATAGCCGCCGACAAAGGCGACAAACGCCACCACCATGATCAGGGGGCCGGGCGTGGTCTCGCCCAGCGCCAGGCCGTCTATCATCTGGGTGGGCGTCAGCCAGCCGTAATGGCCGACCGCCCCCTGGACCACATACGGCAGCACGGCATACGCGCCGCCAAAGGTCAGCAAGGCCGCCTTGGTAAAGAACCAGGCCATTTGTGTCAGCGCATGATCCCATCCGAATACGCCCGATAGCGCGGCGATAGGCAAGGCCCACAGCAATGCGCCGGCCAGCAGCACCTGCGCCAGGCGCCCCCAGCTGAAGCGGGCGTGGGCCGGCGTCGGGGTGTCGTCATCGATCAGGGCCGCAGCGGATGGCCTGCCGCTGGCCACGTGCGCGCCGCCGGTCCTGAACTGCTCGGGCAGCAGGCGTCCACCCAGATAACCTAGCGCGGCGGCCGCGAACACGATCACAGGGAAGGGCAAATCAAGCGCAAAGATAGCCACAAACGAGGCTCCCGCAATACTCCACAAATAGGCATTTTTCAGGGCGCGCGAACCGATGCGGTGGGCGGCCTGTAACACGATGGCCGTGACCGCCGGCTTGATGCCATAGAATAATCCCGCCATCAAAGGCAGATGGCCAAACGCGATATACAGCCAAGACAAAAAGATCAGGATCAGCAGCGAAGGCAGCACGAACAAGACCCCGGCGGCCACCCCGCCGCGCGTGCGATGCATCAGCCAGCCTATGTAGGTCGCCAGCTGCTGCGCCTCCGGCCCCGGCAGCAACATGCAGTAATTAAGCGCATGCAGAAAGCGCCGCTCGGAAATCCAGCGGCGTCGCTCGACCAGCTCCTGATGCATGACGGCGATCTGCCCGGCCGGGCCGCCAAAACTGACGAAACCAAGCTTGAGCCAGAAAGCAAAGGCTTGCCAGAAACTCGGTGCGGAAATGGCTTGATGCATGTGGCTGACCCGTATGTGTAAAGACAGATGATAGCGCGCCTATGCGGCAAAAATGCCACGCCGTGCTAAGGTCCGTAAGCCTATTCCAAATTTTTCCGGCCACGATAAGACGCGCAAAGGTAGAATGCCTGTCTCTTGATAATAAGTCACTAAAAGTTGCAGGCTATTTTTAGTGAAATCTAGTTGACCAGTATTGCCCTTGCTTGCAGCTATGCAGGCATTTTTTATTCACCTTGTTATTTACCTTAATGGATAGTTTGGGATTCTCATGTCTAAGAAAAACAGTATTGCAGCAGCGCTGATGGTCGCCGGTATGGCTTTATGCTCCAGCGCCTCGGCACAGGTGTATGTGGGTGGCGCGCTCAGCCAGGCGCGCTGGGATGTCGATTGCACGGGCACCAGCACATGCAAAGACGCGGATACGGCTTACAAGTTTTTTGCCGGTTACGATTTCACCCCGAATTTGGGCGTGGAAGCGAGTTATTTTGCCCTCGGCGATGTCACCGCCAGCGCCGGCGATGTCAAGGGTTCGTTCAACGCCAAAGGCCTGGATTTTGCCGGCGTGATCAAGACGCCTTCGCTGATGGGTGTGGTCGGTTTCGCCAAGGCCGGCGTGGCGTTTGTCAACGGTGAGTCTGGCGGCACGATAGCGGGCGTATCGGCATCGACCTCGAAATCTTCGGCGCAGGCCTTATACGGTCTTGGCCTGATGTTCGCCATCGGCGACAAGACCAGCATCCGCGCCGAAGTGGAACGCCGCAAGGTCAAGGTGGCCAATCTCGACAGCGCGACATCGAATGTGTCGACCTTCTCAATCGGCCTGCAGGCATCGTATTAAGCCAGCTTGCCTCTGCAATACAAAGGCTCGCCACGGCGAGCCTTTTTTTATCTGCATTATTTTTTGCATAATCGGCGCCTTATTGGCTCTTATCGGCCGCAGCAGCTTCAACGGGACAAGACATGCCAACTACCTACCCTGCCACAGCGCCCGCCCCATCTGGCCTGCAGGCCGGCATGGCCGGTGAGGCGCATGGATAGGGCGCGCTGGCGCGGTGCTTGTTAACGACAGCGCCCGATGGATCGTCAATCGAGAAAATCGGCGTATTCTTTTTGCGCGTAGCCTTTCAGCTTAGTCCACGGCAGCGCGCCGGCGGCGCTGGCCTGCAGCTTGACATCGACGCGGCGATAAAACGTCTCGGCCTTGTCGCCACTTTCTATCGTCAAGGGAATCTGTTTTTGCTCGTCCCACAAGACGCGCTGAAACACACCGTTCTTCTCGCGCTCATGCCATTGCGCGCCAGCGACAGCTGAAACTCTTTTCGAGAGCGGCATCTCCCTGACCAGCTTGGGGTCGAGCAGGTAAAAAGTGTTTTCCCACGAGCCGTCAAAATTGACATTGTCGTATTCCGAAGGCGGGATAGAGATCAGGTTCTTGTCATGCGCATCGATGTATTCGATCCGCAGCTTGTTATTTTCCAGCACCACATGGCGCGGCGTGACGACGTGATTAAAGTGCTTGTGTTCGACCGCGTTGACTTGCAGCGCGACATTTTTCTTGTTTGGCTGATGTGAGGCATGGGATTCTTCCTCATGCTGTTCGGCCACGTTTTTTGGCAGTACGCGCGCAAGCCAGACATGGCCGGGACGGCGTAGCATTTTTTCCTCGTAACGGGCTTCACGCAAGACGCCTTCGGCAGTGACTACCTTGCTGTAATACTGGATAGTCAGATCTAGGTCAGGCGCAGGAGGATTACCCGCTGCCTGTGCAGACAAGGCCAGCAAACTGGCGGCAAAAAAAACAGAGACGGATTTCATACAAAACTTTCAAAAAGCAAAGATGGGCCGCATGGCCCATCTTCTTTATTGGCGAGTGTCAGGGCCGTGACTTAGAAACCAAAACTCGATTTCAACAAGCCAAAGACCTTGGTGTTATCCAGCGTGCCCTTGTAGGCTTTGGCGCCGGCACCGGTGGCAAACAATTTGACATCGCCGCCGCCATGCGTTTCGCTGGCGAGACGCACGCCGGTTTCTTGCAGATAGTTATCCGCCAGCACCGTCGCGCTATCGAGATTGGCGCGCAGGTTAGGGCGGTTTGGCCCGTTACCGAATACCAGTGTCGTGTAGGTATTGCCGTCGGCATCCTTGGCTGGCAAGCCACTCTTGTAATCGCGGTTGATATCGAGAATCGGGTTGCCGCGCTTGCCATAGCCGTTGAATGCCAGCGTGTGATCGTGATCGGCAGTGACAACGATCAGGGTGTTGGCGAGCGTAGGATCAGTCAGCTTGGCCTTGTCCAGCGCGGCCTTGATGGCATCGTCAAACGCGATGGTGTCGGTCAGCGCGCGCTTGGCATTGGTGCCATGCANNTCATATTCCAGATGGCTCTTGCTGCTGTAGAGCCCGATGAATTTCTTGTCATTTGACGCTGCGCCCATTTCTGCCTTGGTGGCGGCAACGGTATAACCTTTGGCGGCCAGCTCTGTCAGCAGGTTGCGCGCATCGGCGCGACCGGCCTTGTTTGTCACCGCATTGTAAGGCGTAAAGTGATTGCGCCCGCCACCCATCATGACATCGACACCGTCACCCAGGGCGGTATTGTAGCCAGCGCCGCCAGGGACAACCTGGGCTGCAATCGCATAGGCCGCATTGCGGTTGCAGATGTGAGAAAAAGTCGCTGCCGGTGTCGCATGTGTCAGCTCTGTGGTGGTGATAGAACCGACCGCTTTGCCCTTGGCCTTGGCCAGTTCCAGGATAGTTGGAACAGCCACGCCATTGCCGCTGGCGGCGCAATTGTTGATGCCCAGATTGCCGTTCGCATCCTTGGACGGATTGGTCGCGACGGTATCAGCCGACATGGAGATGACTTCATTGTTCATCTTCACGCCTGTCATGTAGGCAGCCATAGACGGCGCGCTGTCGGTAGTTTGCGCGTCGTTGGAAAAAGTCTTGATGCGCGCAGTGCGCTCCAGCTTATCCATGGTCAGGCTACCGTCTTCACCGTATTTGTAGATACGCGAAGCGGTCACGGTGGACGGGCCCATGCCGTCGCCGAGGAAGAAAATAATGTTTTTGGCTTCGCCCGCAGCGTTGGCTACATTGGCAAAAGTCAGCGCCAGAGCGGCGGCGATTAGTGTGCGTTTCATTTTAGATTTCCGTTCTCAACAGTGTTGAAAAATTGTTGAATATGCGTTGAATAATTACAGGCCAGACGCCGCTTTTACCAGGCCGAATACCTTGGTGTTGTCGATGGTGCCCAGGAAGCTGTCAGAGCCCTTGCCGATGGCGCCGAGGAAGACATCGGTACCGCCATGCGTTTCGCTACCGGCAGCCACGCGTACTACGGCTTCCTGATGGTAAGTGTTGGCGCCGGTGACGGTTTCATCCAGGCTGGCCATCACGGCGCGGCTGCTCTGGGTGCGGTTTTCGCCATTGCCGAAGCCGATGATGGAGTAAGGTGCGCCATCCAGATCTTTATCAGGTACGCCGGTCACATAGTTCTTCACCACACCGAGTACGCCGGGGTTGCCTGCGGCTGTTTTACCGGTACGTTTGGCATAGCCATTGAGTACCAGCGTGTGATCGTGATCGGCGGTGACGACGATCAATGTATTGGCCAGGCTAGGGTCGCTGAGCTTGGCCTTGGCGATCGCTGCCTTGATCGCATTGTCGAAAGCGACCGTGTCCTGCAAGGCTTTTTTCGCGGTAGTTTCATGCAGGGCGTGATCAATACGGCCGCCTTCCACCATCAGGAAATATCCCTTGGCATTTTTACCAAGCACATCCATCGCCTTGGTGGTCATCTCGGCCAGGCTAGGTTCCTTGGCTGGATCGCGGTCCAGATCGTAGCTCATATGGCTTGAGGTAAACAGGCCGAACAGGCGATCCGTTTTAGTGCCGTCTATCGCATTGAGCTCGGTGCTGTTGCTGGCGTAAGTGTAGTTTTTCGCCTTCATTTCAGCGATCAGGTCACGGCCGTCGCTGCGTTTCCCGCCATCTTTAAATTGGGTGAAGAACTGTCTGCCGCCACCCAGCAAAACATCGAGGCCGGTCGTGCCCAAAGCCGCGTTGTAACCCACGCCGCCAGGTACTGCCGCTGCGGCGATATCGTTTTCCAGATCGCGGTGGCAGATATGCGAATAGGTGGCAGCCGGTGTGGCGTGCGTGACACGGGTGGTGGTGACCACGCCGGTAGACAGGCCCTTGGCCTTGGCTGACTCTAGCAGGGTAGTGGCCGGTGTGCCGTTTGTTGTGCCGCAATTATTCACCAGCTTATTGCCGTTGGCATCGACAGTCGGATCTTTTGCCAGCGTGTCGGCAGACATAGAGATGACTTCATTATTCATCTTCACGCCTGTCATGTAGGCCGACATCGAGGGGGCGCTGTCAGTCACCTGCGCATCGTTGGAAAAGGTCTTGACGAAGGCGGTTTCCGGCAGGGTGTCCATGGTCAGCTCGCCGTCCTCGCCCACCGAATAAATGCGCGCGGCGGTCATGGTGGTCAGGCCCATGCCATCGCCCAAAAAGAAAATCACGTTCTTTGGCGCCTCGACGACGGGCTCGGTAACGGCTTTGTTGCTGCTACATCCGGCGACCACCAAAGTGAGTGATGCGGCAATTGCGGCGGTCATTGCGGCGCTGTGTCCAGCGACGGAAAAGGAGTTGCGTTTCATGTCATCCATCCAGCTTGGTTTAAAAGCTGTGAATGTACAGAATCTGTGTGACTAGAAAATGACGGCTGTATGACGGCTTAATGACAGACCGCCTGCACACCATACATTGAGCGCCGGGCGCGACGTGTCAAGTGTCATGGCACAGACGCGCAGAAGTCAGCCCGCCCATTCTCATTGATGCAATGAAAAAAGCAGGACTGCAAGCAAAACCAAAAATTTATTTGATCGGCAGACAGGTGGTGTTCTTGACTTCTTCCATCACCGCATAGGTATGCGTTTCGCGCACACCGTTCAGCTGCAATAAGGATTTGCCGAGGAAATCGCGATAGGCGTTCATGTCCTTGACGCGCGCCTTGACCAGATAATCAAAACCGCCCGCGACCATATGGCATTCCAGCACTTCCGGAATCGCCTGTACGCCGCGCTTGAAAGCCTCGAACACGTCCGCCGTGGTGCGGTCGAGAACCACTTCGATAAATACCAGCAAGGCCACATCCAGCAGATGCGGATTGAGTTGCGCGGTATAGCCGAGGATGTAACCTGATTCCTGCAATTTGCGCACGCGCTCAAGACAGGCGGCAGGAGAAAGGTTGACTCGCGTGGCGAGTTCTACGTTACTGATACGGCCGTCATTTTGTAATTCGGCCAATATTCTTTTACTGATTTTGTCTAGCATAAGAAGTCAGAATTGGTGATTGATAATATTCGGTGGAATTGTCTCACGAAATATAAAATTTTCCTATGCGCTTATATTTCCAGAATTAATCATCGTTGATCCTCTATACAATTAAATCTAATTTGTAATTAGAAAAAACTATGACCATGACATCCAATCCGACATCGACCCCATCACAGATATCGCCATTCCAAGCGCTGCAAGCGGAACTGATACAAGACGCCCCGGCGCTCAGGACGGCCATTACCGGGGTCTACCGGCGCGATGAAACTGCTTCTGTGCAATGGTTGTTAGCCAATGTCAACGCTTATCCAGAAGCGCAATCGAAGATCAAGTCGCTGGCCCATGAACTGGTCAGCGCGGTACGCCAGAAGCGCACCCGGGCTTCCGGCGTTGATGCCCTGATGCATGAATTTTCCCTATCGTCAGAAGAGGGTGTCGCCCTGATGTGCATGGCCGAAGCCCTGTTGCGGATACCCGACAGTCAGACTGCGGATCGCCTGATTGCCGACAAAATCAGCAAAGGCGACTGGCGCAAGCACCTGGGCGAATCGCCTTCGCTGTTCGTCAATGCGGCGACCTGGGGTTTATTGGTGACCGGCAAGCTGGTCAGCACCAATAGCGACCAGGGCCTGGGTTCGGCGCTGACACGCCTGATCGCCAAGGGCGGCGAACCCCTGATCCGCAAGGGCGTCGATCTGGCGATGCGCATGCTGGGCAACCAGTTCGTCACCGGCCAGACCATAGGCGAAGCACTGGAGAACAGCGTCGATAACGAAAAACGCGGCTATCGCTATTCCTACGACATGCTGGGTGAAGCGGCGTTGACGGCGCATGATGCGGCGTTTTATTTCAAGTCTTACGAGACCGCCATACACGCGATAGGCAAGGCCTCGAACGGCCGCGGCATCAAGGATGGCCCGGGGATTTCGGTCAAGCTGTCTGCCCTGCATCCGCGCTATTCGCGCGCGCAACGCTCGCGCACCATGAACGAGCTGTTGCCGCTGCTGAAAAAACTCCTGCTGATCGCCAAGCAGTACAACATCGGCCTCAATATCGATGCGGAAGAGGCCGACCGTCTGGAACTCTCGCTGGACATGATGGAAGCGCTGGCCTTCGACCCTGATCTGGCCGGTTTTGACGGCATAGGTTTTGTCGTGCAGGCATACCAGAAACGCTGCCCGTATGTGATCGATTATCTGGTCGATCTGGCACGCCGCAGCGGCCGCAAACTGATGGTGCGCCTGGTCAAGGGCGCGTACTGGGATTCCGAGATCAAACGCGCCCAGGTCGATGGCATGAGCGGCTTCCCGGTCTACACCCGCAAGGTATATACCGATGTCTCTTACCTGGTCTGCGCGCAAAAACTGCTGGCCGCGACCGATGTGATTTATCCGCAATTTGCCACCCACAACGCGCTGACCCTGTCGACGATTTACACCTGGGCGCAGCAAGCCAATATCACCGATTACGAATTCCAGTGCCTGCACGGCATGGGCGAAACTTTATACGATCAGGTAGTCGGCAAAGACAAGCTGAACAAGCCTTGCCGCGTGTATGCCCCGGTCGGCTCGCACCAGACCTTGCTGGCTTATCTGGTGCGCCGCCTGCTGGAAAACGGCGCCAACTCCTCTTTCGTGAATCAGATCGTCGATGAAAAAGTCTCCATCGATTCCCTGATCGCCGACCCGCTCGGCATCGCCGCTGAACTGGGCGGCAAGCCGCATCCGGGCATCGCCTTGCCGGCCGAGCTGTTCGGCAACGAGCGCAAGAATTCTGCCGGCCTGGATTTCAGCAACGAATTCACGCTACAAGGAATCGCCCACCATTTTGCCGCCTGTAGCCAGCAGGTTTTGACGGCAACCCCGCTTTTGCTGGGCCAGGTCTCATCGGGCAATTCGCATGCGATTAGCAATCCGGCTGACCATCAGGATATCGTCGGCCACGTGATCGAGGCCGATGCCCGGGACGTGCAGACCGCGCTGGCGGAAGCCGCCAATTACGCAATGGACTGGCAGACGGTAGCGCCAGCCGAGCGCGCCGGCATCCTGAAAAAAGCCGCCGTTCTGCTGGAAGCCCAGACCCTGGATTTCATGGCGCTGGCGATACGCGAAGCGGGCAAATCCTTACCGAACGCGCTGGCCGAAGTGCGCGAAGCGGTGGATTTCCTGCGCTATTACGCGACACAGGTAGAGTCACAGCCAAATACGCTGGCGCTGGGGCCGGTAGTCTGCATCAGTCCGTGGAACTTCCCGCTGGCGATTTTTATCGGCGAAGTCAGCGCGGCGCTGGCGGCCGGCAATGTGGTGCTGGCAAAACCCGCTGAACAAACCCCGCTGATCGCCTACCGCGCGATACAGCTGATGCATGAAGCCGGGGTGCCACGCGGCGCGCTGCAGTTTTTGCCAGGCACCGGTGAAGTGGTCGGCGCCCAGCTGGTGGCCGACAGCCGCGTCAAGGGCGTGATCTTTACCGGCTCTACCGAAGTGGCGCAGATCATCAACCGCACCCTGGTCAAGCGCTCGCTGGCAGAAAATATCGACATCCCGCTGATCGCCGAAACCGGCGGCCAGAATGCCATGATCGTCGACAGCAGCGCCTTGCCGGAACAGGTGGTCAATGACGTGCTGTCCTCGGCATTTGACAGCGCCGGCCAGCGTTGCTCCGCCTTGCGCGTGCTCTGCCTGCAAAAGGAAATCGCCGACAAGACACTGGAAATGCTGAAAGGCGCGATGCAGGAATTGCGCGTCGGTAAACCCGATCAGCTGGCGATAGACATCGGTCCGGTGATAGATGCCGACGCACAAAAATCCCTGCAAGCGCATATCGACAGCATGCATGAAAAAGCGAAAAACTTTTATGCCATGGACCTGCCTTTGTCTTGCCAGAAAGGGACCTTCATCGCCCCTACGGTGATAGAAATCAACTCGCTGGCCGAATTGACGAAAGAGGTATTCGGCCCCGTGCTGCACGTCTTGCGTTACGAGCGCAATGACTTGCCGGCGCTGATCGATACCATCAACGCCAGCGGCTTTGGCCTGACCCTGGGCATACACACGCGCATTGATGAGACCATCGCCTTCATCACCGGGCGCGCCCATGTTGGCAATATTTATGTCAACCGCAATATCGTCGGCGCCGTGGTCGGCGTGCAGCCATTCGGTGGCGAGGGAAAATCCGGTACAGGTCCAAAGGCAGGTGGCCCGCTATACCTGAAACGCCTGCAAAAAAATGCCAATGGCACACTCGGCGGCCATACGGTGTATGAACGTCAGGCACCGGCGGCACTGGAATCGCTGCTGGTCTGGGCCAAGACCCACGGTCACGAAAAGGTGGCGGCGCAAGCTGACCATTACGCGCACAACAGTCCCTACAAGATCAGCATGCTATTGCCTGGCCCGACAGGCGAAATCAACACCCTAGGCTTTGCCCCGCGCGGCCGCATCTTTTGCGCGGCAAGCAGCGTCAATTGCCTGTTGAATGCGATCGCTGCCGTGATGGCCACCGGCAATACGCCGGTGCTGCCGGCAGCCACCATGCAGATCTTGCCAGCCGGCCTGCCAGCCGAAGTGCGCGGACAAATAGTCCAGGCGGAAACCGGCCAGTCTGAGGCCCAGTTCGCCCTGATCGAAGGCAATTTGCTGGCCGTGTACAAGCCATTATTTGCCGCACAGGATGGCGCCATCGTTTCCGTCATAGAAATGCAGGAGACATCGGAAGTTCCGCTCTGGCGTCTGGTGGCAGAGCGTGCCCTGTGCATCAATACCACGGCGGCAGGAGGTAACGCCAGCCTGATGACTTTGCAGAGCTAGCTACTGCTGCTATCGCATAGCAATAAAAAACGCCTTCCGATGTACGGAAGGCGTTTTTTTTAGTTGCCAAATATCTGGCAGGTGCGATTAGCGCAGCGTAATCGCACGCAGCACTTAAGCAAATAATCTTTATTAATTCATGATAAAAAGCGAACCTGAGATTTCAGCTGTTTGCCATTATTTGAAAGTTTTTCATGCGTACGATTACGCTGCGCTAATCGTACCTACGCGTGCTGATAATTTTCTCAAGAATTAAAAATTGATTACCCTTGAGTTTTTTTTTAAGATGCTTTTCATAAAAATAGGTAATAACGCTAAGGCTCATTTCATTTCCTCGACATGACCATATTCCATTTTCAACAAAACGTAGCGACATGTGTACAAGTGGTTGCCGAATTTCCGCATTTCCATAAAGGCGGAATAGGTCAGCGGCAGCGTCACAAAATACTTCTCGATAAGTAGTGGCATTTGGAGCGCGCGACCGATTCATGACATTTATGGCGGGACCTTGATTTTCTTTACAAAAATTGAGGAGTGCGCGCTCTTTTATCTCGTCACTAGGATTAAGGTTCATATTCTGGCTAACGTGAATTAATTTTTATTTAAGGAATTAACCGGTAACACAAAAGCCAGTCATCAGCTTCTTTCCTCTAATAAGCCTGATGGCACCGGACTCAAATTACTTGTAGTTCAAAAACACAAGGTATAAACAAATCGATAAAACGACCAACAACATTGATTTTAATTTTGTCCATGTTATCAGCCATTAGTTTTACTATTGAATTTAATTTAATTTAATTCAATAGGCCAGGCAGACATGGGCAATCATAATAAAAATGGCGCTAAACATGCTGCGGCTCGTGCCATCCATCGCTTGCATGCAAGTAAGGGCGCGCCTTTGCATGCGGTGGCGCATCACAAGCGCGGGATCGCGTTGCGGTTTGCGCGCTTCCGTGCTGCCGGTATCGGCGCTTTCACCGCCTTCCTGGCAGTACTCGGGCCTGGCCTGCTGGCCGGTTTATCTGACGACGATCCGGCTGGCATCACCACCTATTCCATGCTGGGTGCCGATCATGGCTATCGCTTGTTATGGATTATTCCCGCCTCGACCATCTTGCTGGTGCAGTTTCACCTGATGGCGGTGCGCATAGGCGCGGCCAGCGGCAAGGGTTTTGTCGGCGTGATCCGCGATCATTGGGGGCGTGGCTGGGGATATTTTGCCGTGATTGGCTTGCTGTTTGCCAATTTCGGCACGATCTGCGCCGAGTATGCGGGTATTTCTGCCGCTGCCTCTCTGGTGGGAATTCCCGCCTGGATCAGTGCGCCGCTTGCCGCCGTGCTGATTTCGCTGATCGTGGTGCTGGGCTCATTTCATCGGGTAGAGCGGATTTTGCTGGTCATCTCTTCCACGCTGGCGCTGTACATCATCGATGGGATTCTGGCGGCGCCCGACTGGTCCGCCGTCTGGCATAACTCGGTGGTACCGCATATGCCTGTGGATAACCTCGGCTGGATTGCCATCGCGGCTACCCTGGGCACCACGCTGGCGCCCTGGGGGCTGGCGTTTATCCAGTCGTATGCAGTGGATAAGAAAATTACCGTGGCCAACCTGAAGTGGGAAAGGGTGGATGTCGTCATTGGTTCTCTGCTGACCGGCATTATCGGTCTGGCGATCGCTGTAGCCTGCGCAGCGACCCTGAACCGCGCCGGGGTACACATTAACGATGCAAGTGACGCTGCGGCCGCTCTGCGGCCTCTGGCGGGCTCGTTTGCGACCGTACTGTTCGGCGCTGGCTTGCTCGGTGCGTCTTTGCTGGCGGCGGCTATCGTGCCTCTGGCGACCGCGTATTCGATTGCCGAAGGCATAGGTGCGCCGGCTTCACTGGATCTCGATTCGCGTCATTTCCAGTTTTTTTACGCCGCTTTCATCGGCCTGACTGTCACCGCCGCCAGTGTGGTTTCTATCCCCGGCCTGCCGCTGATCCCCCTGATTTATACCAGCCAGGTGGTCAATGCCGTGATGCTGCCATTGCACGTGCTGGCCCTGACATTGCTGGCAAATAATCCGCTGATCATGGGAAATGCCAGGTCAGGCAGGGCCTCAGTGATTGCTGCATGGCTGAGTATATTGCTGATAATCGCCTGTGTAGCTGCGCTGATGCTGAGCTGGATACGCTCTTGATACGATAAAAACACGTTCAAAAAGGGCATTTGTCCAGAAAAATGCCCGCATTGTTTAATAATAAGAAGTTTATATATATAGATAGTAGTAATAGTTAACGTCAGGTGTTTTCTGTGGATAAGCCGGTTTAGTTTTTTAAAATCAGTGGTTTACGAAAAAGATAAATACCCTGAGTTCTCTTGTATGAAACAAGGATAGTTGTTGGATAGATTTTAGGTATTACGCTTAAGCCTGGCTTGTCCAGTTATTGCGCAGGGTTTATCCACCGACTTATTCACAATCTGGCGCTAAATGGCGTTTAGTCCGGCTTATCGCCATGCAGTAATTTCATTTTTATATCCCCTCTTGCTGCCATCAGGATGCCTGCCATTATTTTTATAAAAAATGTACTGAAACGGCGAAACCGGGCGCTGACGGCATTTTTATACCATTGCCGGGTTGGTCTGCAACCATGTCTTGATTTGATCCTTAAGCCATCTGATATCGTCGGAGCTGGCAAAAATAGACTTACAGGTCGATTTGATTTTTTTTTTAAATCAGGCTTGCGACTGCCTTTGGTTTTTCAAAAAAAGAAGGCTTTGATGTTTACAATAAGTTTATATATATAAATAGTAGTAATAGTTAACGTCGGCCTTTTTTGTGGATAAGTGCATATTCCGTTAACGAATCAAGGCCTTGCGAGAAAGATAAACAGGCTGAAAATGCTTGTACAAGAAAAGAACAGATTCTGGATAAGATTTGCCGCTTAGGATAAAAATATCCTTTTGCACATGCTGTCCTGTGGATATCCATAGCTTTATCCACAGGCTGTTTTTAGCTGAATGGCAATGAATTACAAGCGGATTACAAGCCGTCGGCTTTTCTCAGTATGGCTGGGGCCAGCGTTTGCATGCTGCGGGCGAACAGCCGCTTGGCCAGGCGTTGCGTGGTCGCTAAATGCTGGCTGAAGACGGCGCTATATTCGAGGCTGGCGATACCGCCGCGCGCCCGCTTGAACTGGCTGGCGCCTGAGCTGTAATGCAGACGCAGCTTGCGTTCTCTGGCTTGCTGCAGCAGCAACGCCATCAGGCAGCGGTAGATGCCCTTTTCCTGTGGCAGGCTGGTGTCATAGCCGATCAGGGGCGTCGTCAGCCAGCCACTTTCCGCCTGTTCATACAAGCCGAGCACGCCAGCGAGCTTACCTTGCAGGCGCAGCCCGTACAGATCGAGAAAGCCGGTTTCCAGGCAGAGTTCAAAAAATGCGGCGCTAAAATCAGGGTTGAGCCTGGAATGTTTATCGATGAACAGCTGGCGGTACAGCGCCCTGAGTTGCGGCAATTCGTCGGCGCTGAGCTGGTCCGGCCTGAGGATTTCTATCCCGCCCGACGCCAGCAGCCTGGCATCCTGTTTGACGTGGTTATGCTTCCAGACCGATGCTTGGTGCGGGTCGCACAGGTACACCATGCGCGCCGGTATCAGTGTCCAGCCGGTTTTTTGCAGGCCGTCTGCCAGAGCGGGATTGACATTGGGGCAGACATTTCTGATGAGCAAGGGGCTCTTCGGATAGCGTACTGTCAGTTCATCGCGCATTGCCGCCAACTCTGATTGCTGCCAGTCCGGATACAGGTTGGTCGAGATCAGATGGTTGCCGATGACGACGGCCTTATCCAATCCGCTGGCATGCAGTAAGCAAGACCAGGGCCGCATGACGCAGCTGGCGGCGACTTTTGCCGCCGGGCGCAGACCTGAGGCAAGATGCGGCAAGACCTGGCGCAGCGCCTCTTCCCTGGCGTAGTCTATCCAGGCCGAACGCGGGTTCAGCACATAGGTTTGCGTCAGTTCATCCCTGGGCCAGACGCGCACCGGCTGGGTGATGGGCAGCACTTTGCCCGCAACAGTGATGGCGCTGACATCGCAAAGGGCATTGTCCAGCCAGTGTGAGCCACCCCTGGAGCGCGCCATCATTAACCACAAGGCGTCTGCCAGTGCACGTGGCGGCAGTGAGGAATTCAAAGAGGTTTTTCTGTATTTAGTTATTGAGCGGGTTTTTCACATACAGGTGCATGCCGCCATAAATAGCCGACCGGTCAGTGGCGTACAGCTTACGGTTGTGCTCGACATCGGTGCTCCAGGCCGAAATCAAATGGGCTGGCAACATCTGTTCCAGCGGAGATTCGCTGCCGCCGGTGCGAAACACCACCTTGGCACCGGGTGCGGCGGTACGCGTGACTTCTTCCCACAGTGCGGTCAATTGCTGTTGGTCCATCCAGTCCTGCGCATCGAGAAACAGGTAGGCGTCCATCGATGCGCGCGGCTGCTGCTGCAGGAAACCGGTGAGGCTGGCGTGGTGCGGATAGACGCGGTCTATGTTGCTGCGCAGCGCAGTAAAATATTCCCGTTGCAAGTACATAGGCAAGGCCGCCTGTGCCGTCGTATCGTATTTGCGGGCAAAGGCCTGATGCGCAAAACAGTTTTGATCCAATGGAAAATCGCAGGCCAGGTGGCGCATTCTTTCCTTGAACAGCAGATGCAGGCCATCTTTGGCGTCGTGCTTTAAGGCGGCAAACTGGGATGGCGGTATCCCCAGGCTATACAGCGCAACCGGCTGTCTTGCGATAAATTGAAACAGCCGCGTATGAAATACCGGCGCCAGATATTCTTCAAATAAGGCAGCCTGTTCCTGCAGGTTGCGCGCGGTAGAGAGTTTTTTCAGATCGCCGCCCATCAGGCGCACGAACCAGTGTGCAAAGCCGATGAAATTTCCCAGCAAGCCATGCTGATAGGCGTTTTTTGTGAAGTAGTGATAGCGCGCTTTGCCTAGCAGGGATTTGCTTTCCCAAAAGTTGCTGGCATCGTCAGGCAAATGCGGGCGGATATGGCGCTGGTAGCGTTTAAGATTATTTGCCTGGCTGGCGTTACCGAGAAAATGCAGCACCGCATCGTAGTCAGGCAGATGCTTGATCGCCTGTTTTTTTATTTCCAGCATGGCCAGGTGGGCGCCATTCAGATCTACCGCATGCACCGCTGCCGGATTGGCCGACAAATAGGCCAGCGCATTGCAGCCACCGGAAGAAATGGTCAGGATATTTGCGCCGGGTTTGAGCTGCAGGGCATCCAGATCGGCACGCGGATCTTCCCAGATCTGGGCATACACCAGTCGGCTGAACCAGCGTGCAAACAGGCGATCGGCCCAGCCTTTTTTTCCGTTGGTAGTGGAGTTGATGACGGCGTTATTGATCAGTGTTTTGCTATTCATGGTGCTCTCCCCGTTAGCGCGCTATTGGCATGTATTTTCCTCACTGTAGGGTGTCTACATGACAGGGAGGTGACAGCCAAATGAAGATTTGATGAAATACGCCGGGGTGCGCGAGCGGCAGGCCGCACGGATGATGTTGCAGATGGGAATATAAAAATTGAAAACTGGCAGGCTGGACACGCACTATCCATGCGGGTTTCCAGCCTGCCATGCCTGCAAGTCGCATGGGGATTGCGTGCTGGGCTAGTGCATTTTTAATTTACAAATGAGGGGATTTATTCATTTTTCTCGGCCAGTTTCTTGAGCTTATTCAATCCCGCCTCAAAATCCGGGCCGACCATTTTATCCATGAAAGGCGCGAACAATTTCATCATCAGATTGCCTTCAGACGTGCCATGCATGGACCAGGTAATTTTGGTGCCAGCGTTTTGCGTTTCAAATCGCATTGCACCGGTGGATGGCTTGCCCATGCCTTCAAAATGCATTTCGTAATCGATGTTTTGATTGGCAATGGCCGAGGTGAATTTCATCCCGCCATTGCCCTGGCTTTTGCTTTGCCAATCCCATGCCGCGCCTGCGCCGGTAGCCGGGCCAGAGAAGCTCATTTGCATATTGGGATCACGCTGGTTCCAGATCGACCATTTTTTCCATTCCCTGGGATCGATCACCAGCGGGTAAATTTTTTCGGCAGGCGCATTGATCGTGATGCTGCGGGTGACCGCATACTCATTGGGCAATACCAGCGCTACCGCCAGGATGATGATGACTACGCCCAGTATGCCGCCTGACAACCATTTGAGTATTTTCATTTTTTTGCTCCCGTTATTTTTGAATAATTGAACCAGCATAAATTATCGTACCCGTCCCACGGCCTTTTCCCATTCCTGCATCAGGCTGCTGGCCTGATCCCGGCTCATGGTCGGCAGGAACCGGCGCTGCTCCTGCCAGTGTTGCGCACACTCTTCCATGTCCTGATATACGCCTGCCGCCAGGCCGGCAAGGTAGGCCGCGCCCAAGGCCGTGGTCTCGGTAATTTTTGGCCGTATTACCGGGATGCCCAATAAATTTGCCTGAAACTGCAGCAAGAGATTATTGGTCGAGGCGCCGCCGTCCACGCGCAGTTCTGTGATCGGCGTGGCCGCGTCACGGTTCATCGCCTGCAGCAATACCGTGCTCTGGAAGGCGATCGATTCGAGTGCGGCGCGGGCGATGTGGGCCACCGTGCTGCCACGGGTCAGGCCCAGGATGGCGCCCTTGGCTGAGGGTTCCCAGTAGGGCGCGCCTAGTCCGGTGAAGGAGGGCACAAATACCACGCCGCCGGAATCGGGCACGCTGGCCGCCAGTGCCTCGACATCGGCCGAATGGTCTATCGCTTTCAAGCCGTCGCGCAGCCATTGCACCACTGCGCCGCCGATGAAGACGCTGCCTTCCAGCGCGTATTGGATCTGCCCGGCCTGCGCGTCGGTCTGGCAGGCCGCGGTGCTGATCAGGCCGTTGCCCGAGGTGGCGCACTTGCTGCCGGTATGCAGCAACATGAAGCAGCCGGTGCCGTAGGTATTTTTCGCCATGCCGGGCCGGAAGCAGGCCTGGCCGAACAAGGCCGCCTGCTGGTCGCCGGCGATGCCCGCGATGGCGATGGGCGCGCCGAACAGGCTGGTGCTGCCGTAGCGGTGGCTGGACGCATGTACTTCGGGCAGGATGGCGCGCGGGATCTGGAACAGCGCCAGCAAGTCATCGTCCCAGCAGCCCTGGTGGATATTGAACAGCATGGTGCGCGAGGCGTTGCTGATGTCGGTGACGTGCAGCCGCCCTTCACTTAATTGCCAGGCCAGCCAGCTGTCGACGGTGCCAAACGCGAGTTCGCCGCGCTCGGCCTGCTGGCGCGCGCCGGGCACATGATCGAGCAGCCATTTGAGTTTGCTGGCGGAAAAATAAGGGTCGAGTACCAGCCCGGTTTTTTGCTCGATGATCTGGGCATACGCTTGCTCGCGCAGCTGTTGGCAATATCCCTCGGTGCGCCTGTCCTGCCAGACGATGGCGGGATGGATAGGCCTGCCGCTCCGGCGGTTCCAGAGCACGGTGGTTTCGCGCTGGTTGGTGATACCCAGGGCGGCGATGCTGCTGGCGGCAATGCCGGTTTTTTGCAGCACGTCGGTGACCGTCGCCAGCTGGCTGGACCAGATTTCCATCGCATCGTGCTCGACCCAGCCGGGCTGCGGGAAGTGCTGGCGAAACTCTTGCTGTGCCGCGCCGATGATGTTGCCGGCCTCATCGAAAATGATGCTGCGTGAACTGGAAGTGCCCTGATCGAGGGCGAGTAAATAGGCCATGGTGCGCAGAAGGGAAACGAAAACCCTAGTGTAATCGAGCCGGGCCAGGCCGCTGGCCACAGTCGATGCTGCGATGCAAAATCAGTCTTTTTTGTTCCAGACCGTATCGCCGAACAACTCGACTTGCGTCAGGTACAGGCGCAGGTCCAGCTCGTACTGATGGTAGTTCGGCTCCATGTAGCTGCACAGCTTGTAGAAGGCCTTGTCGTGTTCCTTTTCCTTCAGGTGCGCCAGTTCATGCACGACGATCATTTTCAGGAACTCTGGCGGCACTTGCCTGAACAGGCTGGCGATGCGGATCTCGTGTTTCGATTTGAGCTTGCTGCCCTGTATGCGCGAGACATAGGTGTGGGTGCCCAGCGCATTCTTGATCACATGCAGCTTGTTGTCATAGACCACCTTGCTGATCTGCTCGCCGTTGCGCAGGTGCTCGCTCTTGATCTCCTGCACGTACTGGTACAGCGCCTTGTCGGTGCGTACCTCGTGGGTGGCCGGATATTTTTTGCGCAACAGCGCGGCGAGTTGCTGGTTTTGGATCAAGAGCTTAACCTGATCCTGCAGGTGATCAGGATAAGCCTTGAGATAGGTGAGTTCTTGCGTCAAATGGATTTGCCTGGCTTACTTGAAATTACTTATTTACTTAATTAATTACTTTACGTCGAGCAATTCGACATCAAAGATCAGGTTGGCGTTCGGCGGGATGGGGCCGGCGCCGCGCGCACCGTAAGCGAGTTCAGCCGGAATGATCAGCGTGCGTTTGCCGCCTACCTTCATGCCTGCCACGCCCTGGTCCCAGCCCTTGATGACACGTCCTGCACCGAGCGGAAAGCTGAACGGCTTGCCGCCGACCGAGCTGTCGAAACCTGCGCCACGCTGTTTCGGCGCTGCCGGCGCGTATATCCAGCCGGTATAGTGAACGGTGACCTTGCTGCCATCGACGGCTTCTTTGCCGCTGCCGACTTTGCTGTCTATTTTTTGCAGGCCCATGGC
>CXWL01015136.1_pt1 | contig 19902 bp, 20 predicted proteins | sample 590931 | NCBI WGS metagenome assembly CXWL01 (sample SAMEA3498368, study PRJEB10139) | groundwater metagenome | biome: water well; material: biofilm material | place: Germany | collected 2015-04-27 | reverse complement strand
ATGTTGTTCGGGTACTAGTGCGGTGAGGTTTATTTCGAGTAATTTGAGCGTTTGACGACAACCCTTCGGGACGTTTTTCTAATTACCGATAAAGTCTATTCTGTATGAAATCCATCCACGATCTCCTGCCTGTGTTTTCGGTAATCGCGAATAAGCGAATCCACACAGCGGGCGATGGTGGCGGGGTCTTTGCGGTAGTGGACGATGCCCGTGTCCAATTCCCATTCGCCTTCGGGGATAGTTTTCAGGTAGGCAGTCAACGCATCTTTTGTAGACGCGATCTCTTGCAACAATTCATCCTTGTCCGTAAACGGGAATTGCCCAAAAAACCTCGCGTTGACTTTGCGATAGTCGTTCGTACCGTCGTAAAAATAAAAAGGTTCCACACCTTCGCGCAGTTCACTGCATCCTACCAATGTGATTCGATTCCAGCCGATGAGATGGGCCGTAATGTCACGCGGGGTCCAATCACCGAGGGGTTTGAGAAGGTCTTCGGCGGAAAGGCTTCTCAGAGTTTCCATAAAAGCGGCGCAGGCTGTTTCCAGGTTTGCGAGTTGCTTGTCACGAGAGTCGAACATGGCAATCTCCTTGATAAATTAGTTGGCTTTTTCAGGGGCGGGTCTGTTTGCCAGAATTCCAAGCATTTTCCTAGTCGCTTCGGCAACTTCGTTGATCGCCTGTTGAAATGTCTCCTCATTTACCTTGGAAGGCTTTCGATACCCGCTGACCTTCCTTACATATTGCAACGCCGCTTCGTTTATCTCCTGCTCGGTGGCAGGACGGTCTGGCAGGCGCAGGGGCTTAATACTTCGGCACATAATAATCTCCAATTCGTAGTAACGACTTTAGTCGTTACCGTTTTCAATAAACTCATCCCAGCCATTGCCAAAGTCATGGGGCGGCGTAAATGACCGCCAATGTTCCCGCAGCCACTCCCTGCCCCTGTCAATATAATACATCGGTAGGCTCGACCACGGCCATGCATACGGGTCGCTTGCGTACCCGTGTTTTACTGGATTGTAATGGATATAGTTGAATGCCGTGTGAAAATGGCCTTCATTTCTGATATAAGTATCTGCAAATTTATACCAAACACGCCGTTTGCCAGTCAGGCCGTCTTCGACGTTCCATTCGTGGGATGTTGTTCCATGGAGATACTTGAGGGCGGCTGATATGTCATCCAGTGATTGAACGTAGAGTAAAACGTGATAATGATTTGGTAAAACCACCCAGGCGATCAAATCCTCCGTAATTTCTTTGATCGAATTCAATAATCGGGTTTCAAACTCTGTGCGGCGTTGTGGTGAATTCATGAACGCCTTGTGCTCAAAATTAGCGGCTGAAATCAAATAAGCTCCTGCATCTCGAAACGGATGCGGCGGGGCGTGTAATGGGTAGCCCCTTTCACTGCGATAGCGGACGATATCTTCACGTTCTTTTGGGGAAAGTTTGCGGTATTCGTAGGGCATGGCGTTGAAAGATGAAATAAGAGACGACTGAAGTCGTCACTACGGGTGGGGCCAATCCAACAATAAAACTTCAGCCAGTAATCTTGAATTCACGTTGCGATCCATTTTTTCGAGGGTGTTCTCAAGGTCACTGACCACGCGCCGCGCCGTGGATAAATCCAAACGGCCCGCGAGGAATTCGATCTCCATATTGCGGTCCACGTTGATGAGCGGAGTCTCGGCGCCAGCCACGCGCAGGAGCACATCCCGCCAGTAGGAGAGCCAGATCATGATCGTCTGGCGCATGGCGTCCTTGTCTTTGGAGAGTTTGTCAGCGTAGGAAAATTTCTCCACGCGGGCGGCAGGCAGCAGCGTTTGAAGATCGTTGAGTCTTTCATCCCGTTTTTCAAGCAGGGTCACATCATCTATCAAGCGGCGTGCGTAGCCGGGACGTCCGCCAGAAATATGAGCGAGCAGGCGCGCGCGTTCTTCCTCCACGCCGCGATAGATCAAATCCGCTTGGACGGCTTCGATGGGCAAGGGGCGCAGGCGCAGAATTTCACAGCGCGAAACGATGGTGGGCAAAAGTTGTTCGGGGGTGTCGGCGGTCAATAAAAGGATGGCGTGCGCGGGCGCTTCTTCGAGGGTTTTGAGCAGGGCATTGGCGGCGTTATCGTTGGCTTCTTGAAAACGCAAAAACAAAGCCACACGATATTTTGATTGGTATGGTTTGAGTGACATGGAACGCTGCACTTCGCGGATCTGATCCACTTTGAGCGTGCCGCCTTCTTTGGGCAGGTTGTCTGCATCCAAAGCCTGGATGATGTTCATGTCGGGGTGCTGCATGGCGTCGATCTGTTTGCAGTCACGGCATAGCCCGCAAGGGACTCCGGGCGCGAACGGCTTGGTGCAGTTTAATGCCTGAGCGAGGCGCAATGCCAAAGTCCGCCGACCCAGGCCGGGGGGGCCGCAGAAAAGATACGCGTGGCGAACGTCTCCGCGCGCCGCGTGCTGGCGAAGCATATCCACTGCCCATTCGTGTCCGAGGATGTTCCAGTTATCAGTCATTGAGTTTCCAGTTGTCAGTGTTCAGTGATCAGTCGTCAGTTATCAGTGTTCAGTTGACTAATCGTAAATCGTCAATCATAAATCGTCAATCGTTGTTACTCTTGCCCGGCACGTAATCTTAAATACGATTGATAACGTTCGGGATGAATTTTGTTTTCCTTCAACGCGGCCAGCACGGCGCAGCCGGGTTCATGGATGTGTGTGCAATCGCTGAACTGGCAATGCGGCACGAGATCGCGCAGCTCGGGAAAATACGCATCCATCTCTTCGGCTTCGGTATCCCACAAAGCCAGCGATTTCCAGCCCGGCGTATCGGCCACATATCCGCCGCCTTCCAACGGAAACATCTGGCGCGTGACGGTGGTGTGCCTGCCTTTGTTCATCACCTTGCTGATCTCATTCACGGCCAGCCCCAGCCCGGGTTGCAGCGCATTCAACAAACTTGATTTTCCAACACCGCTTGGCCCCGCCAGCGCGGAAATTTTATTTTTCAGCACATCGCGCATTTCTTCCAGCCCTTGCTCGTTTTTCGCGGAAGTGTAGATGACGCGATAGCCGATGCTTTCATATACGCCAAACATTTCTTTTGCATTTTCAACAAGGTCAATTTTATTGGCAATGATGATGATCGGTATTTTTTGTTTTTCAGCGATGACGAGAAAACGATCCAGCATCCTTAATTTGGGATTCGGATTCGCGCACGCAAACACGAAGATGACCTGGTCGGCATTTGCCAGCAGAACTTGTTGATATTCGCCCTGCGGGCGCGGATCCAACCTAACGAGGGCCTGCTTGCGCTCTTCGACATTTTCCACGGCCCCGCTGCCATCCTCCGAAAGCGTAATGGTGACATGGTCGCCAAGCGCGGCAATGTCACCTTTGGCGCGGCCTTGCTTTAACTTCCCGCGCAGCTGGCAAACAATAATGCCCTCCCCGGTTTCCACCCAAAAGAAACCGGATTGGGCCTTAATGATCAAACCTTGTTTCGTGCTTGTGTTTGTCAAATGTTTACCTAATTTATACTCCGTCATTGCGAGGAGGATGCACTTTCCGCCGCCTGTCCTGAGCCTGTCGAAGGGAAGCAATCTCCCTGGGTAAACGGGGATTGCTTCGGGCAGTCCTTCGCTCCGCTCCGCTCAGGACGAACGCCCTCGCAATGACATTGTTAATTCTCTTCCGTTGGCGCAGGGACGCCAAACGGAGTAGGCGTATACGGCGGATACCCGATTTGCCCGAAATCATAGAACGGCCTTGCCGGACTGCCATAATAATAGGATTCCACCATTGCCCTGAAAAGCGGCACAGCGTATTCCGAGCCTTCACCGATGTTTTCAACAATGACCGCAATGGCAATATCGGGCAGGCCGGTGTTTTCTTCATTCAAGGTGTACCCGGCAAACCATGCGTGTGACAGGCCGTTGCCTGATTCGGCTGTGCCGGTCTTGCCGGCCACGTCAAATTGCAGGCCGCGTAAATTGAAGGTGGCGGTGCCGCGGCTGCTTTGAGTCACCATCAAAAGCGCTTCACGCAGAATATCCAAATTCTCCGAACGCGGGGGAAGTACGCCGCGAGCCTCAGGTTTGAACACCAGCAGCGGATCGCCATTCACAGGCTGGATTCTCTCGACGAGCTGTGGCCGGTACAAGGTCCCGCCGTTGGCGATGGCGGCCATGAAAGTCGCCACCTGCAGCGGAGTCACCTGCACATCGCCCTGCCCAATCGCCTGGTTGACTGCGTCCAATTCAGTAGTGGGGTCGAGGATCTGCCCGCTGGCTTCTTCGATCTGGTCAATGCCGGTCTTGGCGGCAAGGCCGAACCCGCGCGCCATGTTGGCGATATCGGAGCCACGCTGCCAGTTTGTGAACAGGTCCCAGCCGATTTCCCAGAAGTATGGATTGCACGAGCGCATCAAACCCTCTTGCAGGGTGAGCAGGCCGGAGGGGATTTCTGAGGAAGAGTTACATGCCTGACCAACTGCAAGGGCATCCTGACAATGCTGCCAGGTCCAGTCGTGCAATGGAGGAATGCCAGACAGTTTCGTAAATTCGTATTGGCAGTCGTAGGGGCTGTCTTTTGTGTACAGCCCGCTTTCCAATGCGGCAGACATGGTGATGACCTTGAACACCGAACCCAGCGGATATTGTCCCTGTGCGGCGCGATTGAGCAATGGTTCGTTGAAATCGCTGATGTTGCCATAGTTCGCCTCGTTCGTCGGGTCAAAGGCATTGGGATCAAAATCCGGGCTGGAGGCCATGGCGATGACGCGCCCGGTATCCACTTCCATGATGACGATGGCGCCGCGGAAGAACTCAAGCGCAGATTGGGCATTGGCCTGCATGTTTCGGTCAATGGTGAGGTAGACCGAATCCGCGGGCTGTGGGCTGGTCTGCCCAAGCGTCGAAATGATCTGGCCGTCCGGGGCCACTACTTGCAGGGTTCCGCCATGCTGGCCTGCCAGATACTCTTCGGCCCATTTTTCAATTCCGGATTGTCCAATCTTTTCACTGCCGTTATAACCGAGGCGGCGATATTCATTCAATTGTTCGGGGGAAATGAATTGAGTAAAACCAACCGCCTGCGGAGCGAGACCCGTATCGAAATAATAGCGGGAGTTGTACTCGGCAACCACGAGTCCGCCGGGGTTGATGGAGAGCAATCTCTGGGCTTCGTCCCGTGTCCCTTCGCACATGGGCAGGTACCAGCCAGGTCCCGAAGCGTCGATCTGGTCTTCAATATTCAGCGGATCAAACCCGCAAAGCAGGCCCAGTTCAGTAGTCAACGCTCCGCGCATATCCGGGTCGATCAGATCGGTTTGAATGCCAAAGGCAAAAGCATCCGACTGAGTGACGATGGGCTGGCCCTTTTGGTCGTAAATATCGCCGCGCGCAGGGATGTTGTAATCCATTCTGAGTATGTTGCCGCCCGCAAGTTCCGGCAGAATTTGAGCTTCATCCCAAACGATCTTCCATTGGTTATCTTCATTTGCCATGCGAAGCAGGATGTTGCGTTGAATATCACCCGCCAGAACGGTGTGATAGGTGACGCTGTATCCAATCTCTGCATGGTACGGACCCTTTTGGGATGAGTTGATGGTGAATTCGATTTCAGCCGCGCTCATGTTGTTCAAGGCGTCGTTCCAGCGTTTGGAGAAATCCTCCAGCGTCACCGCGTCGCGGCTGGCTTGCGTCAGCATGGAATACATCGTCTCAAAATCATCCAGTTGCAGCGCTTCGAGATATTGTGTAATGGCCGCGTTTTCATCCGGGGCCGGGGTAATTCCCGCCGATGCAGTTGGCAACGGCGTGGAAGTCGGCCCGCCAAAGATGGATGGCACGCCATCTCCACCCAAAACACAGGCGGAGAGAAAAATAATGATCAAGATAAAATAAAACCAGCGTAATGGCTTCATTACGTTTCCTTTCAAAAATACCCTCACCTAGCCCTCTCCCTTCCCCATCGGGGGAAGGGCTGGGGAAAGCGCCCCAACGGGGTATGAGGGGGCTTCCCCGCGCAGGATCGCGGATGAAACTTGACAATGATAATTCAACAGAGATTGGCAAGCCGCGGGAACATCTGCGGCGGGGGAAATATCAAATTTTTTCAACGCGCGCAGCACGTGGCACATGGGCAGTCCCATCACGCTGGCGTAACATCCCTGCATGGATTCAACAGGTTGGAAATCAGGGTGCTGAATGGCATACGCGCCAGCCTTGTCCATCGGGTCGCCGGTGTGGATGTACGCCGTAATTTCGGCATCCGAATAATTGCGCATTGGCACATCCGTCACAGACAACTCCGTCAGCGTTTTCCCATCCCGCTTTCTGTACAACGCAAGCCCGGTGTAGACCTGATGCGTGCGTCCGCGCAATTGCTTCAACATTCTTTCAGCATCCGCTTCGTGGATTGGTTTACCGAGAACGGCATCCCCATCCACCACCGTTGTATCCGAGCCGATGATCACCGCCTCAGACTCCGCCCCGGGCTGGGCCGCCAATACCTTGGCATGTGCCAGTCTGACAACGTAATCGCGCGGCGTTTCGCCTGCAAGTTGACTCTCATCCACATCCGCGACAATCACCTTGAAGCTCCAGTTCCCAAGCCCAAGCAATTGCCTGCGCCTCGGCGAATTGGACGCCAACACTAAAACATTTTTCTCATTCACGCGCAGGATTCTAACACAGTCCTTTTTAGTAACTATTTTGACAATGTCACATTGTATAGGAGTATGGCGCAAAACTGTCGGCGATTTTTAACGCCAAGCCGCAAAGACGCGAAGTTTTATTTTCCTTTGCGCCTTCGCGTCTTTGCGTTAGATGTTTTGGGCAAGTATCCCACCCTGCGGAGCGGACTGCGTAAGGTGAGTTAATAAGTGACCTTACGCAGTTTTGCGTGTTTTAGGGTCATGTCGCCCTGAGCGATAGCGAAGGGTCTCTACGACTATCGTAGAGACCCTTCGCTCCGCTCAGGGAATCATAGGCGGTGCGTAAGGTCACTTAATAATCTCAAAGGCTCTTCATTTAATCGAAGAGCCTTTGAGATAAAAAGTAATGATCTATTCCTTGAACGATTCCACCGCCTCCCGCAGGGTTTCGTAATTGGGAATATTATGCAAAAAGCCGGTGATGCCCAACACGTCATATACCTGCTGGGGCGCGTTGCACATCTTCACGCGCAGCGCCTTCAATCTCTCTTCCTGCGGGGTGAACAGCTTGTATACTTTGTGCATGGCGCGCATCCCGGCGCTGGTGAGCGTATCCACTTCGGCGAGATCGAGCAGCAAATAACGCGCGCCTTCATCATAGGCAATGCGGGCTTCCGCCAGCAGGGCCTCCTCGCTTTGGGCATTCAACCAGCCGCGCAAATGCAGCGCCGTCAGGGGAATATCTCCCTGGATTTTTTCTTTCGAGATGTGCAAGGTGACGTCCATGGTTTTACTCAGCGGATTAAAATTAATCTATTCCTTGAACGAATCCACCGCCGCCTGCAGGGACTCGTAATTTGGGATGCTTTGCAAAAAGCCGGTAACCCCAAGCACGTGATACACCTGCGGGGGCGCGTTGCAGAGCTTCACACGCGCAACCTTGAAATGCTCCTGCGGGGTAAACAGCTTATACACTTTTTGCATGGCGCGCATCCCGGCGCTGGTGAGCGTATCTAATTCGGCGAGGTCGATCAGCAAAAAGCGCGCGCCTGCATCATAGGCATCCCTTGCCTGCGCAAGCAAAAGCTCCTCGCTTTGGGCATCCAGCCATCCGCGCAAATGCAGCACGGTCACGGGCGCCTTGCCTTGCAATTCTTCTTTCGTGATCTTTAAGACACTGTCCATGGCTCCTCCGAGTTTGACGAATTATATGTCCAATTTACGGGAATGAGAACCTTTCGCCTCTTCCATAACGGACAGTTGCTCCTGCCCGATACAACGTCACCTCCCCCGCGCCAAGCGCCTGCCATCTGCTGCCCATGTCACTCAGCATCCCAGTGGATTCATCTATCCCGATCAAAACCGAGTCTGGCAATAGCTGTGCAAGCTGCTTCGCCCATGCCTTCCCAAAATTATTGTGGTGAGGCAGCACACAGGCATTTGGGATCAAATTCAACCCGCACAGTAATTTCTTTTCGTACGGGTCATAATAATGTTCACACAACACCATCGCTCCCGCGCTGCTGCCCGCGATGACCGCGCCTTCAGCATACGTGTCCAACGCGGCCTGCCAGCAGGCGCTGTTTGCAAGAGTCTCTTCCAAAAAGTGGGGAAACCCTCCCAGTAAATAGATCAGGCGCGAGGTCCGAATGGAGGCGGCGAGGGAAACGTCATTTGCAGTTTGCAAGTCGATCACATCCGCAACGAAAACATTTTTTGCGCCCAGGCTTTGAAACCAGCGCACGCCGTTATTCCCGGCGCGTTTGTAATTGTTGTCCGGCGCGGCGGCAGTGGGAAGAATGCAGATCGGCGCATCAACCCCGCCCGCCAATTCAATCGCGCGCAAATCAGGCGCAGACATTTTTCCATTAAACTCCGCGCCGCCTGCAAGAAATAGAAAGCCCATCGTCAGGAGTTGAACGTATCCAGCGCTTCCTGCAAGGTTGGGTAGATGGGAATGTTTTGCAGGAACCCGGCGATGCTCAAGACATAATGAACCCGCGACGAAGGACACGCCAATTTAAAATAAGGCGACTTGTACGTTTCATCCGAATGGTCAACATGCCAGGTTTGCGCCTCTTCATTGGGCGTGAACATTTTATAAATGGTATGCAGGGCGCGCAGGCCGGCGCTGGTGACCATCTCGACGCCATGCAGGTCAATTAACAAAAAACGCGCGCCAGCATCCAATACTGCGCGCGCATGGTCAACGGCCTGGTTTTCAGTCTGTCCATCCAGGTGGCCTTCAAAATACAAAACCGCTACAGGGCCTTCGGTCTTCGTGATCTTAAGCAGGCTGGTCATTTACATACCTCCAGGGCAGGAACATCTCTGGAGTCGATCAGCTCACCGTCCTGTGGATGCTGATCGGCATTTCAGGCAGCAAACTGCCTGACTCCAGAGTCTTTCGTGAACTACTGATTATACAATGACAAATTTCTTATTCCCCGCGTTCCACCGTCACGCGCATTTCAACGCCGTCTGTGCTGATGTCGATCCAGCCGCTGCGATCCGTCCGCAATAACGAATAGCCATCCAGAGAATCCAACACATCCTGCGAGGGCAGGCCGTTCGGGTCGCCGGCGGCCACGCTCAACACAATCAACTGCGGATTCAAATTCTCGAAAATATCGGGCGGGTTCGAGGGCGCGTAGCCCGCGTCTGCAAGCAGGAGCACATCGACCTTGCCAATGGCATTCCCAAACTCAAGCGACTCAAGCGTCCCTTCGCTGAGGCCGATGGGCAGTAATGCGCGGAAATTTCCATATTGGATGAGAAGCACGCTTCCCTTCGGACCTGCGGCCTGCACCTCGATCAATGCGCCGCCGCCCAGCTCGAGCCTTTGTCCCGCTTCCGCGCGGCTGACGGGGATTCCTTCGGCTGCGAAATATTCATCCAGCAAGCGGGACGAGAAGGAGGCTTGCACGTTGCCGCTCCACAAAATATTATCGGGCGGATAGCGTTCGATCACACGCGGCAAGGCGGAGAGTTGTTCCTCCTGCGCGGATGCGATGATGAGCCAGTCCAATTTGGGAGAGAAGAACGGGAGTCTTCTGCCAAGTTCGTCCGATAACTCAGAAACGCTCGCGCCGCCGTTGATCAGAATGTTCCTGCCTTCAGGCGTTTGAATCAAAACCGCATCTGCCGAGCCGACTTCAAGGAAGGTGATGTGAAACTGCCCGTCGCCTGCTGTGGATGCAGAGCGCCATAACACCACCATGCACACGAACATGGACGCGAGGGTCAATGTCAATGCAACGGCTCGAAGCGAACCTGCCAGGGATTGGAGTCTGCTTTTAATGGCCGGCCAGTTGAAGGTTACAGCAAGAAGCGCGATGTAAAATGAGGCCACGATCCAGATGGATGAGTCGCCGAGAAAGATCATCCCGTTGGGCACACTGTCAAAAAATTCCACAACGCGGATGGTGTACGCGGCGAAGGGCCAGGCGATCCACGCAATGAGTTGACCGATGGGCTGAATGATAAGGCTGGTGAAAACCGCCAGCCCGCCGACGACCATCACTGCGGGTTGAACGGGCAGGATGAACGGGTTGGCGATAAATGAAATGAGGGAAATGCGTTTGAAATGATAGGCCATGATCGGAATGGTTGTCAGTTGAGCTGCCAGGGTGAGGATGACGTTTTCATTGACGATGCGGGTGAACACACTTGTATCATGTTTTGAAATTTTGGCAATGAGGTTGCTGGTGAAATTCGAGAACGGTTCAGCGTACAGGATGAGGCCCAGCGTGGCGAAGAACGAAAGTTGAAAGCCCACATCCCAAATCACCAGCGGGTTGATGAGCGCCATGACAAGCGCGACTACCATGAGCGCGTTCATGCCCATGTTGCGCCTGCCAAGCTGACGCGCGAGCAGGGAAATACTGCCCATGAAAGCGGCGCGCATCACCGCCGCATCGCCGCCGACGAGGAAAGCATACATAAAGATGCCAACGACTGCGATTACCGCGCCGAGGCGTTCGTTGGTAAGCCGTTTGAACATGGAAAAAAAAATACCTGCGATGATGGCGATATTAAAACCCGATATGGCAATGATGTGCGCCGTGCCGGTATTCTTGAAGGCGTTCTGTAATTCACGCGTGAGACCGGTATCCACGCCGAATAAGATACCCGCGAACAGGGAGGCTTCGGGGTCGTAATACAGGCGGTACGTTTTTTCGAGCAGTTTTGCTTTCAGCTTATACACCTGCGCGGTGACGATGTTACCGTCATTGCCCGGCAGTTCGGTCACCTCGGCAATGGACATGTACGAATGAATGCCGTCGCGCGCGAGATAATCACGGTAGGAAAAATCCTCGTTTTCGGGCGGGGTTTTCAATTGTCCGCGCACCCGCACGCGCTGGCCGTATTCATAAACCTGGTTTTTGGGCACACGCACGAGGATGAATCCAGAGACAGGCAGGTCGCCATCGCCTGTATCCACGGCTTCCGTTTTGAGTTTGAGGTTGGTGTAGTTGTCGCGGTAATCGGGCGGTTCTATCAGAGAGCCAGTAATGAGTAATTCGTAATTGCGGTCGTTGAAAAAGGCGATGTGATTGGCGTCAATATTCGGCTGGCGGAACTGGTAGTAGGCGGAGCCGAGGAAGAGGGTGGTTAAAAGGATGAAGGAGAATGGAGGGATGCGTGTTGCGTGTTGCGTCTCTTCGGCTGCGCTCAGCGCAGGGTTGCGAGAACGAAGAAGGAGGAAGAGGAGAAAAAAGAAAGAGGAAAGAAGAATCCAGGCCCAGATGGGGAGGGAGACGAGGCTGGCGAGCACGATCCCCGCAAGGAAGGATAGGGAAATCCATGTCAATGGCATGGGGAGGATTTTACATTAGATTGGAAGTTTTTTAAATGGAACGCGGACGAGCGTTTCGCAGTCCGCGTTCTAAAAACAAAGGGTCAGTTTGCCAACTAGGATTTATTCAGAGGATTCGCAGCTACCGTAGTTATGGCATTGGAGAATCAATTGGTAATTGAGGGTCAGCAGGCGGGAGAGAGCTATTCAAAATGGAATTGAAGTTAGTAAAACTTGCGAGAAAGGCATCAGCAATCAGTACTGCTAGACACAAAGCAATTTTAGGAAATAAATTTTTGTTACGCATAGATACTCTCCTTATTTGTACATCATTCACCATTTACTATTTTTCACACATTACGCCTTCTCGGAGTATTCGCCGAAGCTCACTTTGTATGAGGGGATTAAGTTTGCACATTTCCTCTTTAGATCTAACCGTTTCATATAGTTCCAAACCAATCATTGTTCCACTCCACGGGGCATTGCTGCGAAATCGGGTTGGTAATTTCTCATAATCGCCCAATGCGTAGGCCAAATAAAGCAACCTCTCCTCTTTAGTAATTTTCCCGTTGGCAACAGCCCGTTGAATTAAATCAGGAGTAGTTAGTGTTCGATTTGGGCTGGTGATGACTAGAAAGCTGACAAGAGTAAGCACAAGGAATACAGCCAAGGCAATGAGAATGATCGGCTTGTAACGAGTCATGGTGATCTCCTTTTAGTTTTGTTTATTTGATTGCATTCGTTAATAGCAGATCGTGTCTGGCTTAAGTAGTCTTCGAATCTCACTTTGGACAAACGGACTCATGGAACAAAACACGGATGGAGAATGCATAGCTACATCCATTTCAGATAGAAGTGACATAGTAGCTTCCCAAGGTACCTTTCCTCGAAACCTGGCAGGCAGTGATTCATCTTCATAAACGGCATAGGTTAAGTAGAGCCATTTTTGTTCGGCNNGTAATGAGAATAATTGACTTGTAACGAGTCATGGTGATCTCCTATTGATTTTGTGGTGATGAAAAAGCGATTTCTTCAGAAATTCCATCTCGGCCATAACGATCATGGCGTTGGGGTTGCCCACCAGTTACCAAGAAGAAGGATTACTGTTGCAATCACAAACATCATCATATAACGTTTTATTTGGTTCATTTGCATCTCCTTATGATGTTCAAAAGAAACTATGGCGTCGGCGATGGCCACGGCGTAGCCGACGGCATTGCCTCTAATCTTTGCAACACTTCATTTATTTTGCGCAATATTTCGTCTGTGGACATTCCTGGCTTTCGGTATTGAAGCCACCAAGAATCACGATAAATATCGGAGACTATTTCCCATTGACCCCTTTCATTGTGCAAAACGATTTCATGGGTAAGGTCGCCTCTGTTGATATTGGGTTCTGCAGGATTGAGTTCCAAATCCCGTTCAGTGATTATCGTAAAGTCTTCAAGGACAGATATTGTGGCAATTTGATTTGAGGCATCAATAAAGATGTCTTTATACTTCAGAAAATATTCGTACTTTGCGTATCTAAACCCATTCAATTCACGCCATTTTCTTTCTGCAGCCAGTTTAGCTATTTCAGTGACCAGAAAATCCTTTGCTTCAGTCCCGTTTGAGACCAAATCGCCGAAGCCGTTAACCTGGAAGTCTTCTGGCGGTGAAATACTCAATGCCTGATAGCGAAGAGCAAAATATGCCTGAATGACACTCTTTATCTCATCCTGCTGTTCTGCCTGGACAGGGTCAAGGGTGACGGGGGCGGTTAATTGAGTTGGTAATGCGGACGGCGTAGGATACACAATAGTTAGAATTGGCGTGGAAGTGGGCAGAGAAGCCTGAGTAAGCACAATTCCTGTCTGTGCTATGGCGATAGCAGTGTTTTGTATGTCTGCTGTATTGGGCTGCGCTACAACTTGTGGAGAGCAAGCAGCAACCAGGAACACGAAATGAACGATCCAGAAATATCGTTGCGATTTTGTAGTCATTGCAAATCTCCTCTATTGAACGAGAGTTTAGACTCGTACTTGCAATACATAGGCCCTCCATTTTTAATTTTTTGTTTGTTGTGGGGTTGTCTTTGCTTTTCCCCCACAAGGTTTATCTATATTTCATTATAGAGAAGATCGAATCGAAGTCAAGAGACAGATTCGCAATGGCAAGTAGAATGTCGCCACCCCAAAATCCTGATAACCTTCCCCCAAAATCATGTCATTTCCCCCGCTCCCAAAGTTATAATCCACCATCATGACTCACAAAAAACTCATCCTTGTCACGGGCGCAACGGGGTATGTCGGCGGGCGGCTTGTGCCGAAACTGCTCGAAGCGGGCTATCGCGTGCGCTGTCTCGTGCGGGACCCGTCCCGTTTGCAGGGGCGCGTCTGGCTGAACAAAGTGGAGGTGGCGCAGGGCGATGCGCTCGATCACGATGAACTCGTGAAGGCCATGCAGGGCGTCTCCGCTGCCTATTACCTGATCCACGGGATGCAGGGCGGAAAGGTCAACGCCGAGCGGGATCTGCAAGCCGCACGGAATTTTGCCCAGGCTGCGGAAGATGCGGGCATCGAACGCATCATTTACTTTGGTGAATTGGTCGACCCGACTTCGCATCTTTCCCCCTATTTGCGGGCGAGGCACGAAACGGGCTATTTACTGCGCTATGGAAAAGTGCCCGTCACTGAAATTCGGGCAGGCATGATCGTCGGCTCAGGCTCCGCCCTTTTTGAAATGATCCGCTATCTGACGGAGCGTGAGCCGCTGTTGATCTGTCCCGCGTGGTATTTCTCACAGGCGCAGCCGATTGCAATCCGCGACGCGCTTTCCTATCTGGTGGATACGCTAAAAACACCCGATACGATTGGCCGCGTCATCGAGGTTGGCGGCCCCACCCGCCTGACCTATGCAGACATGCTCATGGGCTACGCAAAGGAACGGAATTTAAAACGCTGGCTGATCCCCACTCCATTTTACGCGCCGCGCCTCTCGGCCTATTGGGTACATATGGTCACGCCGATCCATTGGCGGGTGGTTGCGCCGCTCATCGAAGGCTTGCGCGACAACCTCATCGTGCGGGATGATACGGCCAGGAAACTTTTTCCGCAAATTCAGCCGATTGATTTCCAAACCGCCGCGCATCTCGCGCTCGGCCGCATCCAACGCGACCATGTGGAGACGAGCTGGTCTGACGCATTGGTCACATCCCTGGGCGATGTCAAACCGTACGAGTTCACTGTCGAAGAGGGGCTGTTCATCGAACGCAGGCAGGTGATCCTCGACCTTCCCGCGGAAACTGTCTTTCGTTCGTACATGGGCATCGGCGGCGAACGCGGCTGGCTTTACATGGACTGGGCGTGGGCCATGCGCGGCTGGCTGGACAAAGCCATCGGCGGCGTGGGCTTGCGGCGCGGACGCCGTCGCCCGGACGAAATCCACCCTGGTGAGGCGCTCGATTTCTGGCGGGTGGAAAGCGTTGAAAAAAATAAAAGAATGCGCCTGCGCGCCGAGATGAAATTACCCGGCAAGGCCTGGCTGCAATTTGATTCCACGCCCGCGCCCGATAACAAAAAAGAAACCGTGTTTACCGTTACCGCCTACTTCGAGCCGCACGGCCTCTTTGGTTTTTTGTACTGGTACGCCATGTGGCCCTTCCACAAATTCATCTTCGACGGCCTCACCAGCAGGCTGGCTTCGCGGGCACGGGTGTTGGGGCATTCGTATTGATCAATGGTTAAATGTTGAAAGTTGAAAGTTGAAGGTTGCTGGACACTTTTCCACTTGATGGGGTTATAAAACACATGACAAACTTTCTCTTTCCCATTCTTGGCTATATTCTCGGTTCGCTTCCGTTTTCGATCTGGGTCACACGCTTCGTCAAAGGTGTGGATGTGCGCGACGCGGGGTCGGGCCATGCCACCACAACCAATACCATTCGTCAGGCAGGATTTGGCTGGGGAGCGTTGGTTTTCATTTTGGATATCGCAAAGGGATTTCTGCCAACCCTCCTTGCAATGAAATTTAGCGGCAATGTGTGGGTGATTGCGTTGACCGCATCCTTCGCGGTGATAGGTCATTGCTGGCCGTTGTTTGCAAATTTTCGCGGCGGGATGGGTCTGGCAACGGCGGGCGGCGCGTTTCTGGCTGTGAACCCGCTGGCCTTTTTGGTGTGCATTGCCCTGCTGATTTTGCTTGTGCTCGTCATCCGTCACTCGGCGCGGGCGAGCGTTTTTGCTGGCATCCTCGCCGCGCCCGTGTTGTGGATTTTGCACATCCGCGATGTGGCCTTTTGGGTGGCAGCCGGCGCGGGGCTGGTGATCGCGGTCCGCTTTTTGATTGATTGGAATCGCAAGTATCGGGAGTTGTGGCTGGATCGGGAGAAAAGCTCGGGCTGAGATTCTGTCGATAAGTTAGCAGGCAGGTATCGGCGGGGAAAGAGGCGTTGCACTCCACATTAACAAAAAAGAGCTTCAGTTTACACTGAGGCTCTTCTTAATCTCCCAACAGCCAATCCATCAAACCGTGTTTATTTGGCGAGGTTTCCTCCAGCCGCGGCATGGCGAGAAGCACAGCGGTGATGTTATCGTGTCCGCCGCGCTCGTTGGCAAGGTTGACAAGCGTTTCCGCCGCAGATTTCAAGTCCCTTTTCGAGCGGACAACTTTTTGAATTTCGTCATCCCAAACCAGGTCGGTCAGGCCGTCACTGCAAAGCAGGATGGTGTCGCCGGGCTCAAGGTGAAAGCCCTGGTTGTTTTCCGATTCCTCGTTGGTTTCCTCATTGTCGATGCGCAGTCGAAAATCCACTTCGGGGAGTTTGATGCCGCCCAGGTGCCTGCGGATGACATGCACGTTCGGATGGTCGCGCATTTGCTCGGCAGTGATGATGCCTTTTTCGTAGGCTTCCTGCACCCAGGTATGGTCGATGGTGAGGCGTTGGATGAATTTGCCGCGCAGGAGATAAATGCGCGAGTCGCCGACATAGGCGGTGTAGAGTTTATTTTCGATCACCCAGACGCAGGCGCAGGTTGCGCCCATGCCTTCTTCATCTTCTTTGCCGGCGGAATGCGCGGCAATCGCCTGGCTGGCGTCATGGATGGCGGTTTCAAGTATTTTTACGGGTCTCTTTGCGTTGCTTTCCCCCACGCCCATGCTGATGTAATTGACGGCCAGCTCGGCGGCCACTTCACCGGCGCGATGCCCGCCAATGCCATCGGCCACCATGGCAAAGACCGCAGGGCGCGCATCTTCCTTGCTCACCAGAAACGATGAAACCGCATAACGGTCTTCATTGTTCTTGCCGGACATTCCGGCGCTGCTGAGCGCGGCAACGTGCAGGTGGGGAAGCGTGGATCGGATCATTCTTCAACGGGTTGAACAGTGATCTTCGGGTGCGGAATGGCTGGCGATGCTTTGAGCATAAACCGGTACATCAATTGCCCGAAGTTTACCATATCCCCATGCGCGAGGCGATACCCATCGCGTTGGACAGGCTCGTAATTCACCCACGTTCCCGCAATCGAATTATTATCCTGCAACAAATACCCGCCGTCATCCGTCAGCCGCAGCCTGGCATGAACCAAAGAAATGGATGGGTCATCCAAAATCTGCGTGCACTGCACGGGGTCGGCGCCAAAGATGATTTCCTTTTCAGCCAGCGGGATCGGCGCGACTGCGGCAGCCTGCCCATCTGGATGGATGCGGATGAAAGACGCCGCCGCTTCCACACTGGACTTTGGGCCTGCCTCTTTTTTCCCAGACAGGATGCGCCGCTTTTTGATTTTCACGGCAGGCGCAGCCTCCTCGGCAACCTGAATGGATTGTGTCAGCGGGTCTGCTTCTGCGCGGCGCGCTTCCTGTGCGGCGCGCAAGGTTGGGATGCGCAACCGTCCGCTCAGCAAAACGAAGAAGAGCGCCAACCCGGCCAAAATGATCGCGCCAAAGGTGATGGGCGTGCGATATTTTGCAAGCAGGGCGGCAGGCCCGCTGGGCGGCTTGATGACCGTAACCGTGATCGGGAGCGCCATGCTGGTTTTTTTCAACCCAAGCACATCCACCGCCTCGACCATGATCTGATACTGTCCACTCGTAGTGTATGTGGTTAGATCCCATGTGAACAGGTTGAAAGGCTCGGCGGTGTTTTCGTCCACGGCGATGCCGTCCACGTACAAAGTTGTGCGCGTCAGCGGGCGCGGGTGCCCGTCTGGAAATTCGATGATGATCTCGATTTCCTGCGTTTCAGGCAAAAGGATTTCGGTGTTGAAGGGGTCTTCGGCGGGAGCCTGCCGCGTGATCTGCAAAGCGGGAGAGACCGGAAAGGCATTGGGCGGTTGAATATCCACACTGAATTTTTGCTCGTTGGAAGTGACGCCGCCAGACGGCAGGTTCACCTGCACGCTGACAGGATATTCCCCGGCAACAATTGCGCGGGAGGTATAGGTGAGGGTGTACACGCGGCGCAGGGCCGAAAAATACGCTTCGGGGTCGGGGAAGCGTTCCTCGCCCGAATATTGGAACATGGCTCCACCCGTTTGGATGGCAAGGTTGTTGAAGACCGCCGCACTGGTGTTCGTGAAGGTTGTGTTCGCATCCACATACCAGACGAAAACACGGATATTGTTTTGCGCCGCGCTTTGGATATACGGTTCGATGGAGGCGGCCAGGTTCGGGTCGCTCATCTGCGGGGTGATGAAGAGGATGGCGCGCTTCATGCCAAGTTGTGGCGTTTGGGCGCTGACCGTTTCTATGGCGGTGGCGAGCGATTGCAAATTGGCGGCGGCGGCGCGCAGGTCTGGCTGGAAGCCGTTCAAGCCAACAACGAAGTCCACAGCGTTCGCGTGGTTGATGACCGGTCCCGCCTGGCTGACGAGGCTGAGATCATCGGGCAGGTTGGTTGGGCGGCTTTGCGCCCATTGCACGATCACCTGCGTCACCCGCTGGAAGCGGGAGAGTCCGCTGGCATTGCGCGCATCCAGCGGGGCGCCCTGGTTGACGGCAACCACAAGTTGTAACGGAACGGCGATCTCAGTCAGCGAGTCGATTGGGAATGGCTGACTGTTCTCGATAACGGTAACAGTTTCGGGGTTAAGTCCGGAGGCGAAAATTTTTTGGGAGTCGAACACATCCAAAAATGCGGAGATGGACGGAAAAGCCGAAGCCTCCGCGTTGTATAAAGTCGCAGAGGCAAGGTTTTGCTGCGCCCGAACAGAGGGGGCGGCGGCGAGTAATAAACCCAGGCTAAGGAGCAGGGCAAAAAAATTACGCATTTCCCTCAACGAAAATAGGGGCTTCTTCAATGATGTCAAAATTCATGGCAGGTTCTCTTCACTGAATATAACCTGATTCTCCGTTTTTTGTCGTGAGTCGGTTAGGCGCAGGTAGGTCAGGTCGAGGGAGGCTTTCATCAGGGTTTGGGTGAAGACCGAGATCAGGGTCATGAAGGGGAAGAATATGCAGGTAAAGAGAATGCCGAATATGAGAAGGAACTGGTTGCTCATCTGGCCGCCTGACTCGATAAAGAATGGAAAAAAGAAAAACGGGATGAACAAAGGGAACGTGAGCAGGCTGGAAATAATCGTGCTGCCAAAATAAACGATCAGCGCAATGATGATATATTTCCAAATATGCCCGCGCACCACTTGAAGGGCGCGTTTGAGCGCATCCACCGCGCCCAACTCTTCGGAAATGACGGCGGTTTGGGCGGCTTCGATGACTGCGACCATCAGGAACATCAATGGTGTCAGCAAAATTATAATGGGCTGTAAACAAATGGCGGCCATGCCCATCGTCACCATTGTGGATGCGAAAACAAACCCGAAAAACAAGCTGAATATCGCCCCAATGGATAATTGAACGATCAAGAGCGCCCCAAGCTGCGGCCAGAAATAGTTGAGGCCGTCTTTTAGCAGGCCCATGAAACTCAATGAGCCTTCGCCGCGCTCTGCGCGAACGATCCCCAGCGTGACCGATGTTGTGGAGATGACATACAACCCAAAACTTGCAATTGAAAGAAGAATGATAAAAATCACGCCAGCGAACGTAAGTATAACGCTGGCGGTTTCATATAAATTCCCATCCACAATGGGGAGGAAGGCAAATATAAACGGGAAGGTCAAAATGGATAAGCCCATCGGCAAAGCCAGCAACCCCCAAAACACTTTATGTTTCCAGGTGATCTGCCAGGCGCGGGTCAATATATCGCCATAATCGAAATGCATCAAAGTCCTCCACCAATCGTCAATCCAAAATCGCAAATCGGGTCTCGATACGCCGCAAAGAACAAGAGCGCGGCTACTCGACCACCAATCGTCAATCCAAAATCGTAAATCAACTCACTCCCATTCAATCGTTGCGGGAGGTTTACTCGTAATATCATACACCACGCGGTTGATTCCTTCCACCTCGTTTACGATGCGGCCTGATATTTTTGCAAGCAGGTCAAAAGGCAGGCGCGCCCAATC
>CXWL01000246.1_pt1 | contig 19906 bp, 14 predicted proteins | sample 590931 | NCBI WGS metagenome assembly CXWL01 (sample SAMEA3498368, study PRJEB10139) | groundwater metagenome | biome: water well; material: biofilm material | place: Germany | collected 2015-04-27 | reverse complement strand
CCCTTGGAAATGCCGTTGCAGCCGCAAATCTCGGCGTCGTCCGAGAGCATCGCAACGGCATCAATAGGGTTTGCCGATGCCCCTCCTCCCGATGCGAAGGCTTGGCCGAAGATCAGGGCATCGCGAATCTCAGAGACGTCCTCGGCCTTTTTGAGCAAATCGAAATACCAGTTGCCGTCCGCCGTATCGCCGTAAAGCACCGCGCCTACCACTCGGTCCTCCTTGACGATCACGCGCTTATATACACCGCGCGTGGCATCGCGCAGGACGATGTCTTCGCAGCCTTCGCCGCCCGAAAAATCGCCTGCTGAAAACACGTTGATCCCGGAAACTTTGAGCTTGGTCGAGGTGACCGATCCGCGATAACCATTAGGGGCGTTGGTCAGCCCATCTGCGAGGCTGCGGCACATGTCCCACAGGGGTGCGACGAGACCGTAGACGTTGCCATCATGCTCAACGCATTCGCCGACCGCGAGAATATCCGGATCGCTCGTCACCATATCGTCATCGACATGAATGCCGCGCCCGACTGCAAGGCCTGCCTCCTTGGCGAGTTTAGTGCTGGGCTGGATGCCGACTGCCATTACGACGATGCCCGCGGGAATTTCACGCCCGTCTTTCAGGCGGACGCCTTCGACCTTGGCTTGCCCAAAAATCTCCGCAGTGTCCGCCCCCGTCAGGATCGTCTGGCCACGCCCTTCGAGCGCATCCTTCAAGAGCCAGGCCGCCGCCTCATCGAGCTGCCGTTCCATCAGCGTTGGCATCAGGTGGATCACCGTCACCTTCATGCCGCGCAGCGAAAGCCCATGCGCCGCCTCAAGCCCAAGCAATCCCCCGCCGATCACTACCGCATCACTGCCGCGATTGGCCGCCTCCAGCATAAGGCCAACATCATCCATATCGCGGAAAGTGACAACGCCGGGCAGGTCTTTGCCCGGCACCGGGATGATGAAGGGATCAGAGCCCGTTGCGATCAGCAGTTTGTCATAAGCGGCAACGCGGCCCGACGCCGCAGTCACCGCCTTCGCCGTGCGATCAATGCTGGCCACAGGATCACCCGAGACCAGTTCAATCCCATTTTCTGCATACCAATCATGTCCGTTGATGACGATATCGTCGAACGACTTTTCCCCGGCGAGCAAGGGCGAGAGCATGATCCGGTTATAATTGACGCGAGGTTCTGCACCGAAAATAGTGATGCGAAACTTGCCCGCATCGCGCGCAAGGATTTCTTCAACGGCGCGGCACCCGGCCATGCCGTTGCCGATGACGATGAGGTGGGGTTTTTCAGTCATCAGATGCGTACTCCCTGGATTGCGGCGCCCCAGGTTGTGCGCCAGCGTTTTTTGACTGAAGTAAGGCCAAGCAAAGCGGTCAACGAAAGCGCGGCAAAGATCAGGAAGCCAGGCCCCGAACTGCCCGTCATCTTCTGGGCAAAGCCAAGCGAGGAGGCGAGGTAGAAACCGCCGNNAAACAGCGCAAGAGCTAGCGGCAACGTGGCCGGCCCCATGCTGATCACTGCGAGCGTGACGGCAGCGAGGAAGTAGACGTAGCTGAGCGTCTTGATGCCGCCAATTCTATCCGCCAGCGCCCCGCCCAGCGGCCTCACCAGCGACCCAGTGAACACACAGGCCGCCATGCAATAACCCGCTGTGATAGGCGTGAGATCAAAATTGTCCGAGAACCAGATGGCGAGCGAGCCCGACAAGCCGACAAAACCGCCAAAGCTGACGCCGTAGAACAGCATGAACCACCAGGCGTCCTTGTCCTTCAACACTTCGGCATAGGCGGCAATCGCTTTGGGGGCGGGTTGATCGGGGCTGTCCTTGGCGAAGACCATGTAGACGACAAACGCCGCAACCAGCGGTATCAGCGCAAGGCCGAATACATTGTTCCAGCCGAACAGCTTGGCAAGGATCGGCGCAAACAGGGCCGCGAGCACGGTGCCCGAATTGCCCATCCCGGCAATGCCCATCGCCTTGCCCTGATGCTCGGGCGGATACCAGCGGCTGGCGAGCGGCAGCGCGACCGCGAACGACGCGCCTGCAAAGCCAAGGATCACGCCAACGGCCAAAGTACCCTCATAGCTGTTGATTCCGAACCACCAGGCAATGGCAAGGCCAACGATCACAATCACCTGTCCGATCGCGCCGGTCATTTTGGGGCCGATGCGATCGACCAGCAGGCCGTTGACCAGCCGCAATACAGCCCCGGCGAGCGTCGGCACCGCGACCATCAAACCTTTTTGCGCCGGATCAAGTCCGAACTCCTTCGAGATGATCGGCGCCAGCGGCCCCAGCATTACCCAGACCATGAAGGCCACATCGAAATAGAGAAACGCCGAAAACAGCGTCGGCTTGTGGCCTGTTTGCCAGAAAGGCTTGGTCATTTCATTGTGGCTCCTTTTTTGTCTTGACTGAAGCCTCTCCAAACCGCTCCCTTTGCGTGCGTGCCCATATGCACACATGTGAGGGAGTTCTGATTTTGAAACCGGAAGGTCGATTGCTGGCAGCGGCGGGGCATGCGTCCGAATGCGGAAAAAGACCTGATAATCAGGACTTTGTCGGACTCTACACGGCAACCGAAACCGAACGCGCGCGCCACGGCATGATCGCGGCGCTGGCCGACGGCGTCGGCGGTGCCAAGGGCGGGCGCTTGGCCGCTGAATTGGCAGTGCGTGAATTGATCGAAGGTCTGTACGCGCAGCCTGATACCATCGGTCCCGCCGCCGCTGCCGCGCGTGTGATGGGGCCGTTCAACCGTTGGCTTCACAGCATGGGTAAATCGGATACGATGGCGCATGCCGCGACGACCTTCACCGCGCTGATCATCAAGGGCCGCAAGGCGCATGTCGTGCATGTCGGAGACAGCCGCGCCTGGCATTTTCGCGACGGCCGCTTGACCTGCCTGACCGAGGATCACACCCGACCGCATCCCGATCAACGCCACATTCTCTACCGCGCACTCGGCATTGAGGAGCGGTTGCGGCTCGATCACCAGGCGGTGCCGCTTGACGTGCATGATCGGCTGCTCTTGACCAGTGACGGCGTGCACGGAATGCTCTCCGCCCGCCAAATCGAAAAACTGCTCGGTATGCGTGGCTCGGCAGAGGCTGATGCGGTGGCTCTGGTCGAGGCCGCCCTTGCCGCTGGAAGCCAGGACAATGCCAGTGCGGCGATCATAGATATCGTCGCGCTCCCCGCACTCGATCATGATGCCGTCGCCGGGGACGTCGCCCGCCTGCCTATTCAACCACCGCCCAATGAATGCGATAGCATCGACGGATTTCAGCTGGAAATGCTCCTGTCTGACGGGCGCTACACCCGGCTGTTCCGTGCGACCGACACCGCCAACGGCCAGAGCATTGCCATCAAATTTCCCAAACCTGCGTTGCTGTCCGAAAGCGGCGCGCGTCTCGCTTTCTCGCGCGAAATGCTCGTCGGCGCGCGGGTCAACAGTCCCTTTGTCGGCAGCGCCGTCGCTGTTTCGCCCGACCGCCAGACACAGCTTTACGGGGTTCAGCCCTTTTACGAAGGCCAGACGCTGGAAGAACGGTTGAAGCGACCTATCGGACTGGAAGAAGGCTTGTCGATTGCCACCCGCCTTGCGCGCGGGATCGCAGCGCTCCACCGGCTCGACATCATCCACCGCGATATCAAGCCTGACAATGTGATCCTGACGAGTGACGGCGGCCTCAAACTGATCGATCTTAGCGTCGCCCGCCTGCCCCGCGTCGATGAATTCGCAGCCAGCGAAATCCCCGGCACGCCCAGCTATCTCGCGCCCGAAATGTTCGGCGGAGAAGTCGGCAATGAAGCCACCGACCAGTTCGCGCTGGGCATCACTCTCTGGCGTCTGTTCGCGGGTCGCTTCCCCTTTGGCGAGGTCGAAGCCTTCAGCCGCCCCAAATTTGCCGCGCCCGGCCTGCCATCCAAATCCTGCCCCGAACTTCCCGCTTGGCTCGACGCACTGCTGATGCGCAGTGTTGCGATTGATCCGACCGAGCGTTTCAGTGACGTGGTCGAACTTCTGCGTGCGTTGGAGGGAGGTGCCGCCGTCGCACGCGTCAGCACCCGTGCGGTTCCCCTTATCGAGCGCGATCCTGTCCGCTTCTGGCAAGCTATCGCGGCCATGCTGCTTTTCGCCCTGATCGCTGCTCTGGCGCCCAGTTAGAAGGGCGGCGGAGGAAGCTGGCTCGTCAATACCAACATCAAGTCCGAATTTTCGTGGCAACCAATGCTCCCTTTGCAATCATGCGCGCGGGGTTTGCCTACGGACAGGTTGACCAGCTGACGAAAATTCCCATGGCGCAACTGATGCTTCGCAAGAGGCGTGCCAAGTTCAAGAGCGCGGCTAAAAGTGCCAGATCTATGAGCATATTCAGAGGCTTATCGATTTCGAGCACATTCTAGAATCTCGCTCCGCAACCGGCTAACATTTGTGCGGTGCAGCAAGTTTAGGCAGATGCCTCATATTTGAGCAGCCTGCTGCGTCCTAACAGCGCGATAGGTGGGTATGCAGAAATTGTCTGAAGGCCAGCCGAGAGTTCGCGAACGGCTGAACGACACCCGCCATCCTTTCAGGTTGATCTGATGGCTGGCATTGGGCCGGAAGCGGACTGACAGGCGAGCGGGCGTCAAATGGGTTGATTACAGTTGGCTGATTTAGTCGAAATGATCACGCAATAGTTGACGCTGAAACCACACGCACTTCCATTTCTGCCACAATGTGCGAAGCTGCGCCCAGCAACTGGCGCTCGGGGCGGAACAAGGAGGAAATTGGTCGCAATGATCTTCTGGGCAATTGTGGCGGGAGGGCTGGTGGGCTGGGCCATAGCCGATCTGTCGGGATTCGGGCTGGTTTTCGGAGGCATGATCGGAGCGGCAATGGGCAGCTGGCTGCGATCGACAATGCGCAAGGAGATTGCGCAGGCGATCGAGCGGGCGCTGGCTCGGCATGTTCCGGCCGCCGGAACGGCGGCTTCTCCTCCCGACCAGGCGGACAGGTCTAGCACTCCGCCGAAGCCAGTCGCGCGAATGACGGCTCTCGCCCCCCTGGCTGTTCCCGAACCGGCACCCGAACCTGCGCAGGCCCAGGCCAGGCGGGATACCGTACTCACCGCAAGTCCGCACCAGGCTGACCCGGAATCCCCGCGCGAGCCGTCACAGACCGAAGAATGGATCGGCAAGGTGCGCGGCTGGCTGCTGGGCGGAAATACCATCGTCCGGGTCGGACTGGTCATCCTGTTTGTCGGGCTGACTTTCCTCGCGCGGACCGCCGCCAGCGCTGGGCTGTTCCCGATCGAAGCGCGGCTGGCGCTGGTTGCAGCCGCAGGTGCGGCGTTGCTGGCTGTGGGCTTCGGCAAGCGCGTGGAGCGCCCGGCCTTTGGCCTTGCCTTGCAGGGCACCGGGGTGGCGGTGCTCTATCTCACCGTGTTTGCCGCGGCGCGGATTTTCGGACTGATGCCGCCTCTGGCCGCTTTCGGCCTGATGATCGTTTTTGCAGCACTTGGCTGCACACTGGCGCTGCTTCAGGATGCGCGGGGGATGGCTTTTGCGTCGTTCCTCGGCGGCTTTGCCGTGCCATTGCTGCTGGGCGGGGAGGCGAAAACGCCGACCGGTCTGTTCACCTATTTCACCATCCTCAATCTTGCGCTGCTCGTAATTGCCTGGCGGCGTTCGTGGCGAGAACTCAACTTGCTGGGTTTCCTCGCGACCTTCGGCACCGCCACGCTGTGGGGCATGGCAAGCTATGGGGCGCAGCACTACCTTGTGTGCCAGATATTCCTCGGCCTGTCGGTGGCGATCTACCTTTTCGCTGCCGTGTTTTATGCGCACAACACGCCGGGCAAACTGGGCAATGCTGCAGATACGACGCTGCTGTTCGGACCGGCAATGGCGGGTTTCGGTCTGGAAGTTGGGCTGGTGCAGGATCGCGTTTTCGGGAACGCTTTTGCCGCCCTCGCCTTTGGTGCGGGCTATCTTGCGGTTGCCGCCTATACGCTGCGCAAGCGGCGCGAGGAGATGCGGCTGCTCAACGAATGCCTGCTGGCGATCGGGGTCGGCTTCGTAACGCTGGCAGTGCCGTTAGCGCTCGATGCCGGATGGACGTCTTCTGCCTGGGCGCTCGAAGGTGCTGGCGCCTTCTGGGTTGGCGCGCGGCAAGCACGCTGGATGCCGCGCGCCTTTGGTCTGTTGTTGCAAATGGCCGCCGTGCTGATCCTGTTTTCGACCTTGTCTGCCAATATTTCTTCAATCCCCTTCGCCAACAACGGTTTCATCGGCGCCGCGCTGGTGGCGTTCCCGGTGCTTCTGACTTCTTGGTGGATGCGTCGGGAACTGCCCCACAATGGATCGAACTGGGCGCGACGCTATGCCGCCGTCGAATTCGGCCTGCGCCATGCAACCTTTCTTGGTGGCTTTGTGCTGGCTGCAACGGCGTTGGTGCAAGAGATCTCCCGCCTATCGCCCGCGATGACTTCGAACGATACTCCGGTATCCGTGTTCGAGCCCCATCAGCAGGTGTTGCTGGGTATGGTTGCACTGCTCGGCGCTTCAGTGTTTGCCGACTGGTTCGGGCGGCGCAGGGACTGGGGCGTTGCCACCTGGCCGGCACGCGCCAGCCTGCTCGTGATCGCAATTTCGCTGCTCTCGACCATCGAAATGGGGCGGCACGTGCTTTTCGGCCCGGACTGGATTGCCTGGGTGCTGGCGCTGGCCGGGCACTATGCCCTGCTGCACCGCAGTGACATCGCTCCACAGGTCATTGAAGGCAGCGCGCTCGCAAAATGGAACTATGCGAGCCATGCGGGAGGCGCATGGCTCCTGACTGCGATGCTGGCCGACAGCTTGCGACTGGGCATCGATCGCGGGGAGCTTTGGAACACATCCTGGGCCGCTGTAATTTTCCTGGTTAGCGCAGTGGCGGTCCTCGCCGGATTGATCCGCTGGGCCGGTCGCGCGGCAGCGCTCGCCGACACAAGCGGGTTGCGCTGGCCGCTCCAACCGGCGGCGCGCGCTTATTGGTGGGTCGCTGCCGCGCCGCTCGCCGTGCTTGGCTATTCCGGAGCACTGCTGGCGGCGCTGGTGGCCGAAGGCGTGACCGATCCTCTGCCCTATCTGCCGCTAATCAATCCGGTCGACCTGTCGGTCGCGCTGACACTGGTCGTACTGACGCAGTGGCGGCGCATGGTTGGCACTGCGCATGATGTGCCCGATGCAGCTGCACCCCTTATCGGCAATGCTGCCCTTGTCGCTGGCGGCGCGCTCGCCTTTGTCGCGGTCAATGGTATCTGGCTGCGCAGCGCACATCACTGGCTAGGCGTGAGCTGGAGCGCCGATGCGTTGGGCCAGAGCCCGATCGTTCAGGCCGGTCTTGCGATCCTGTGGACGCTGCTGGCGATGGGGCTGATGCTGTTCGCGCACCGCCGTGCCCTGCGTGTTCCGTGGCTGGCGGGTGCGGGGCTGCTGGTCGTGGTCGTGGTCAAGTTGCTGCTGGTCGATATGTCGAAAGCGCAGGGGATGGAGCGAATCGTGACTTTCATCGGCGTGGGCGTGCTGATGCTGGTGATTGGCTATTTCGTACCGCTGCCACCCAGAAAAAGCGATGAGGAAAAGGGAGCATGAACATCCGTACTCTTGCCCTCGCACTGATCGTCATGACGGTGACATCCTGTAAGCAGGCGCCCGGGGCGGACGCATCAAAACCCGAAGCCTATGCCGTGCTGCTTCCGCTTGAAGCGGCAACGGGCGGATCGCTGCAACGCTTGATGCTCCCCGCTGAAGCACTGGTTGCACTGAAACGCGCAGACTTGGGGGATGTCCGTGTGTTCGACGCTAGCGGCAGGGCGGTGCCGCTCGCACTTGTCGAAGGCGGCGCGACGGACGACGCGCGACACCGGGTCAGCGTGCCGGTTTATCCGGTAGTTGGCCCGGTGAACGCCCTGGGCAAATCTGGGCTGTCGATCCGGATCGAAGACGACAGTGTCGCGCGTGTTGTGACCTTCGGTTCAACCCCGCCACTTGACCGTCGCGCGGCCTCACTGCCCGCCGTACTGCTCGACACCCACGCTTTGCGCGAGCCCGCCAATGCCATCGCGCTTGATGCGGAGATCCCTGCAAGCCAGCCGGTGACGATGACTTTGCTCACAAGCGCCAATCTCAAGGATTGGGAACCGCTGGCGGAGAAGACGTTGTTTCGCCCTACCGATGGCTCGCAACTGCTTGGCGGTGCCGAAGTTGTGCTGCCCGGAGTGGACTTGCGTGGCCGCTATGTCGGCATCACCTGGTCCGACGCGGCTGGCGTAAGGCTGCGGGGCGCCAGCATCATCACCTCAACCATTGCTCGGCCAGCGCGGTCCGCCATTGCCACTAGTGCCGTGCCCCTGGCCAATGCGCACGAACTGCGTTTCGATCTGCCCGACATGGCCCGGCTCGCGGCGATCCGCCTGACCGAGAGCGGCCCCGACGGCGTGATCCCCGTCAAGCTCTATGGCCGCGATCAAACGGATGATCCCTGGACGTTGCTCTCCGCCACGACGCTCAGGCCCGGTTCAGGCGGCAATGTGCTCGACCATTCTGGCTCGCCAATGGCCAGCTACCGGCTTGAGGCCGACCGCCGCACCGCCGGCTTTTCCACCGCGCCGAAGCTAGAACTCCTTCTTGATCCGGTCGAGCTTCTGGTCGCCCTGAGCGGTACGCCGCCCTATCGCCTCGCTGTGGGACAGGCTGCGGCACCCGCTTCCTATCTGACACTTGCCGAAATCGATCCGCGAGCCAGTCCGCCCGAGCTGACGAACCTGCCGCAAGCAAAGCTTGCTGGGCCATCAGAGCCGCCGCCTGTGATTGCGCTGGAAGCAGGAGCCGCCGACGGCGCGCTAGAGCCACGCAAGCTCGTGCTGTGGGCGGCGCTCCTGCTGGGAACACTAGTGCTGGCCTTCGCGGCGATCCGGTTGCTGAGGGTGGCCGCAGCGGGCACGACCGCCAAAGACAAATAGGACGCCATCAACCTAACATCGACTATCGCCGATGAAGGAAACGGACTGGAGCGTTTGCGAGGACGGGGCATTCAACTGCCCTACTGCACACGCGACCACATCACCACCGGTGCAGTTGCTTTGACAGTGCCGGCGGCGCAATCTATTTCCCATCGGAAATCTACAAAGCGCTGGGCATCAAGTCGTTTGCAGAACCGCCAGCACTCCGCCCGGTCAAGGCAGACGATGCGGCAGATCGTCCCGGCGCAGCAACAGGTTTCGGCTATGAAGAGGAATTCGCGCATGTTCATTGATCGCATTGCGGCTGTCGCACTGTCTTGCACCGCTGCGCTCCCGGCTCTGGCCCAGCCCCCCGTGTCACCTGCCCAGAACCTGCCCCCGCTGGCTACCGCTCCAACAGCCCGGTCATTTGTCAGCACGGGCAGCGGTACTTTTGGCACCACGCAGTTAACCTGGCGGTCCGAAGTAGAGGAAATTTTCGTCTCGGGTACCGGGTCAACTCCCGGCGCCAGTATATTTACGACAAGCTACGTTCGCACCGGCAAAGGCGCCAGTGCGACCCGCCCCGTGATCTTCGCCTTCAATGGTGGGCCTGGGGCGTCAGCCATCTGGCTTCATCTTGGCTTTTTTGGTCCACGGCGGATCGATATGGACGATCCAGCCAATCCACAAACCACGCCCCCCTTCCGCACTATACCCAATCCCGATAGCCCGCTTGACGTGGCCGACCTGATGCTGATCGACCCGCCAGGCACCGGTTGGAGCACCGTCTTGCCAAGCGGCAAGCCCGAACATTTTTACGGCGTCGAACAGGACGCACAGGCAATTGTGCAGGTAATCAGGGAGTGGCTTCGCCGTCACGGCCGTTTGAACGCGCCCAAATATCTGGCAGGCGAAAGCTATGGCACAGTACGCGCAGCTGTGGTTGCGAAACTACTCGCCGGTGGCCCAACCGAGACTGGCGAAATGACCGGAATCACGCTCAACGGTGTGATGATGCTCGGTCAGATCATTGACTATTCTGCCCGCGGCGAGGGAGGCGATCGGGGTTTTGTCTCGATATTGCCTACGCTTGCTGCAACGGCGTGTCATTTCGGCAAGGCAGCCAAGGATTGTACGTCCGAGGGACAGGCCGACGCCGCACGGCGCTTCATCCGCGAGCGCTATGTTGGCGCGCTTCATGCCGGATCGTCGCTTCCAGACGCAGAGAGGCAATCGGTAGCCGCTGAACTCTCAAACCTCACCGGCCTTCCGGTAGACTCAATCATTGCAAACGACCTGCGCATTTCGGGCTATTACTATGCACGCACCTTGTTGGCTCAGAACCGCAAGCGGCTGGGGATGTATGATGCCCGCTACATATTGCCGCTGGGCGGCGATGGCGGTGATCCGGTCGCGGACGATCCGGCAATGGGCCAGGATGTCCCGAGCTTTATCGGAGCGTGGAGCGATTATGCGCGCGACATATTGAAAGTGCAGATTGACCAATCTTATCAGCCGATATCCTTTCGCACAATCAATGGGCGCTGGGATTGGGGCTATGGACCCGGAGTGCCGGGTGGGCGCAATTATGGTATTGATCTTGCCGCCGCGATGACGCGGAACTCCAAGCTGCGGCTCATGGTTGCCACAGGCTGGTATGATCTAGTCACGCCGGCTGGCGGGGCAGAGTATGACATTGCCCATTCTGGCGTTCCGCTCGCCCAGACCCAATTCAAATATTACCAGTCCGGACACATGCCCTATCTCGGTGCCGAACCGCGTGCCGTACTGGCACGCGATATCCGTGCATTTGTGACCGCACGATGAGCGCAGAGGGTGGGCGCAGTCGGCCGGCAATTTGGCTCAGGGCTTTCTGAACCAGGTGGGGCCAGCCGCCCGACAGTTTCTCTCCATTTTTGATCGGGCACTGTCAGCCCAATCGCATCGTCTCCGATTGGCAGCGCCATCAGCACGGTCGCCTTCATCGTGCTTCTCCTTGAGGTGGACTTTGAACTCCCCCTCGCGGGCGCCGCATGAGCAGATAGGCGGCGGGAATGATAAGCATCGAGAGCAAAGGCGCGGTGAGCATCCCCCCGACCATAGGGGCGGCGATGCGGCTCATGACCTCTGAGCCAGTCCCGGTGCCAACGAGGATCGGGAACAGGCCAGCGAGGATGACCGCGACCGTCATCGCCTTGGGCCGGACGCGCAGGAGTGCGCCAGCGCGGACTGCCGCTTCAACCTGTGTGGCGTCATGCTCGGCAAGGGCGTGCTTGAGGTAGATCAACATCACCACTCCGAACTCGGCTGATACGCCAGCGAGCGCGACGAACCCGACGCCCGTCGCGACCGACTGGTTGTAGCCCAGCCAGTAGAGCAGCCAGACACCGCCTGTCAGCGCGAACGGCAGTGTCACCATGATCAGCGCGGCTTCATCCCAGCGGCGGAAGGTCGCATAGAGCAGGGCAAAGATGATCAGGAGCGTGGCAGGCACAACGATCTTGAGGCGCTGTGTCGCACGTTCAAGATATTCGAACTGGCCGGTATAGGCGACGCTGATCCCCGGTGGCAGCTTGACCTTCTCGGCCACCGCCCGTTGCAAATCGCCGACAATCTCGGTCAAGGGACGGCCCCGTCCGTCAATATACACCCATGTTGCGGGGCGGCCATTCTCGCTCCTTAGCATCGGCGGGCCGCTGGCGATGCGGACATCGGCCACCGTCCCCAGCGTGATTTGCTGGCGCGAAGGTGTAAGGACAGGCAAGTTGATGATGTCGTCCAGGCTATCGCGGATTTCGCGTGGATAGCGCACGCTGATCGGATAGCGGGCCAGCCCTTCGACCGTCTGACCGACTGCCTCGCCCCCGATTACGCCGGAGACCACCGCCTGAACGTCGGCGACATTGAGTCCATAGCGCGCAGCTGCCGCCCGATTGATGCTGACATCGATATAGCGCCCACCCGACAGCCGCTCCGCCAGCGCCGAACTGATTCCCGGCACAGTCTTGGCAACACCTTCGATGGCCCGCGCGGTTCGGTCGATTTCGTCGAGGTTCGCGCCCGAGACCTTGATGCCGATGGGGCTTTTGATACCGGTGCTGAGCATTTCGATGCGGTTGCGGATCGGCGGTATCCAGAAATTGGCGAGGCCGGGGACTTTGACGGCATGATCGAGTTCATCGATCAGCTTGTCCTGCGTCATGCCGCTGCGCCATTGCGATTTCGGCTTGAAGCGGATGGTCGTTTCGAACATTTCGAGCGGGGCTGGATCAGTCGCGGTGTCGGCACGACCCGCTTTTCCGAAAACGCTTTCGACCTCGGGCACGGTCTTGATAAGCCGGTCGGTTTGTTGGAGCAGCATCGACGCCTTGGCTGTCGAAATGCCGGGGAGGGCCGATGGCATATAGAGCAGATCGCCCTCGTTCATCTGTGGCATGAACTCGCCGCCCGTTTGCGCAATCGGCCAGAGGCTGGAGGCGAACACCAGCCCGGCAATGAGCAACGCCTGTTTTGGCTTGGCCAACACCCAATCGAGCGCGGGCCGATAGATGTGTGTCAACCAGCGGTTGATCGGGTTGGCATCCTCGCTCGGGATGTGCCCCCGGATCAGCCAGCCCATCAGCACCGGGATGAGCGTGATCGACAGGAGCGCCGCGCCCGCCATTGCATAGGTCTTGGTGAAAGCTAGTGGCGCGAACAGGCGTCCCTCCTGCCCCTGCAACGAAAAGATCGGGATGAACGAGAAAGTGATGATGAGCAGGCTGAGGAAAAGCGCTGGGCCGACTTCGGCGGCTGCATCGGTGATGACGCGCCAGCGTTCTACACCTTTCAATTCCGCATCAGGATGATCGTGCGTCCAGCGTTCAAGATGCTTGTGCGCGTTTTCGATCATCACCACCGCCGCATCGACCATTGCCCCGATCGCAATCGCAATCCCGCCCAAGGAGAGGATATTGGCGTTCAGGCCCTGCACCCGCATGACAATGAAAGCGAAGAGGATGCCGAGCGGGAGTGTCAGGATCGCGACCAGCGCCGAACGCGCATGCCACAGGAACAGGACACAGACGAGCGCGACAATGGCAAATTCCTCGAACAGCTTGCCGGTCAAATTCTCAATCGCGCGGTCAATCAGGCCCGAACGGTCGTAGGTTGTGACGATTTCGACGCCGGGCGGCAGGCTGGCCTTCAATTCCGCAAGTTTGATGCGGACGCCTTCGATGACTTCGCGGGCATTCTTGCCTTGCCGCATGACGATCACGCCACCTGCGACCTCGCCTTTGCCGTCGAGTTCGGCAATCCCGCGCCGCATGTCGGGGCCAATCTGGACGGTCGCGACATCGCCCAGTATCACCGGCACTCCGCCTGCTGCCGTTCGGATTGGAACGGCGCGAAAGTCGTCAAGCGTTTTCAGATAGCCGGTGGCGCGGACGATATATTCGGCTTCGGCCATCTCAACGACCGCCCCGCCCGTTTCCTGATTGGCGCGCTTCAAGGCATCGCTGACATCACTCGCCGTGACCCCGTAGGAAGCCAGTTTCTGCGGATCGACGACGACCTGATATTGTTTGACCATCCCGCCGATACTGGCGACTTCGGCGACGCCGGGAACCGATTTCAGTTCGTAGCGCAGGAACCAGTCCTGGATGCTGCGCAGTTGCGCCATATCGTGGCGACCCGTCTTGTCGACAAGAGCATATTCGTAAATCCAGCCCACGCCCGTCGCATCCGGGCCAAGCGATGCCGTGGCACCTGTCGGCAGGCGGCCCTGCACTTGGGAGAGATATTCGAGCACACGGCTGCGCGCCCAGTAGAGATCGGTGCCATCCTCGAACAGCACATAGACGAAGCTGTCGCCAACGAACGAGTATCCGCGCACCACGCGCGCTCCGGGAACCGAAAGCATGGTCGTGGAAAGCGGATAGGTGACCTGATTTTCGACGATCTGGGGCGCTTGTCCCGGCCAGGTCGTGCGGATGATGACCTGCACGTCGGACAGGTCAGGCAGGGCGTCGACAGGCGTCGTGCGCACCGCACCAATGCCGATGACCGTTAGGGTGAGAGCAGCCAGCACCACAAGCCCACGCGCCTTGACCGAGGCACGGATGATCCATTCGATCATTTGGCGACGCCCGAAAGAGGGCGAACGGCAATTCCTGTCAGGCTGGCTTCGGAGTCGAGCAGGAATTGCCCCGAAGCGACGACCTTTTCGCCCGGAGCCAAGCCTGCGAGCACTTCGGTTTGCCCGCCGCCCTCGCGACCGGCGCGCACTTCGGCCGGATGGTAGCGTCCATCACCCGCCGCCAGCATGACCAGCGTTCGCGTGCCGGTGCGGATCACCGCTTCGCTTGGGACGAGAAGCGCCGGTTTGGCATCTCCACCGAGCGCGACGCTCGCAAACATGCCGGGACGGAGGCGGCCACTGCGATTGGCGAGTTCGATGCGGACTGTGAGCGTGCGGCTCTCAGCCTGCGCAGTTGGCAGGATGGCAATGACCCGCCCTCCGAAACTCTCGCCCGGAAACGCGGCAAGCGTCGCAGTCGCGGTCTGACCGAGCCGTACAATGCCCGATTGCGCTTCGGGAACCGCCGCATTGAGCCACACCGTTCTTAACCCGCTCACCTGCGCCAAGGTCTGCCCAATCGCCAGCGTCACGCCCGCGCGCGCATCGAGCGCCTGGATCACGCCGCCGATGGGCGTGGTGATGGTCACTGTTCCATTCGTGCGCCCGGAGCGTTCGACACTAGCGATCAGGCCATCGGACATCCCCATCAAACGGAGGCGTTGTCGTGCTGCGAGCGTGAGCGCCGGACGCCCGAGTCGCTTGACGCTCAGGAACTCGGCCTGTGCACCACCCCATTCGGGCAACTGCACATCGGCAATCGCCGCACCCGCTCGCACCACATCGCCCGGAGCGCGACCATAGATCCTCGACACGAACCCGCCCGAACGCGCCTGAATGATCGCCACATCTCGCTGGTTGAAATCGATGCTGCCCGCCACGTTAAGGTTCATTGCAAGGCTCCCCATTCGGGCCGCGACGATCCGGATGCCGAGATTTTGCATCGCCGATGGATCGATCGTGACACCGGTCGCGACCCCTGCCCCCGCCGCGCCTTCATCGGCATATTTGGGTTCAAGCTGCATATCCATGAACGGCGATCTGCCCGGCTTGTCGAACTTCTGCTGAGGGAACATCGGGTCATAATAATACAGGATTTTCCGACCCTCTGCGGCAGTTCCAGCGGTCGGTGCGGCCTCACCGCCCCGTTGCCCGAGCCAATATCCGCCCCCGCCTGCCACAATGAGAGTGCCGAGCAGGGCGGCGCGCCAGCGTGAAGCGATCACATGGTTCTCGGTCATTCGCTGTCCTCCCCATAGGTCAGGTTGATACGGATGGCATCGCGGGCGACTTCACCCTCGCGGGCCAAGGCGTCGATTTCGGCTTCGGCGAGCGCCAGCGATGAGAGCAACGCGCTGCCCAGATCGACCGTCCCGGCTCCATAACTGTCCCGGTCAAGTTCAGCCCGTTTGCGGGCGAGCGGCACAAGCGTGTTGCGCGCATTCTCCAGTCGCTGGTGGTGCATCGCATGGTCGGCAAGATCGGAATTCAATGCCGCTACAATTTCCCTCTCCGCCGCTTGTCTGGTGAACCGGCTGCGCGCGGCTTCGCTCGCCCGCGCTTCAATTTTGGGGTCTTGTCGCCGTCTGGAGAACAGCGGCAGGTCAATCGACACCCCGACCGAGACCAGATCGCCATAATTAGGCTCTCTGCGGCCATAGGATGCGCTGACCGTATAATCTGGCCGTTTGTCGGCACGGGCAAGACGGGTTTCGGCGTCCGCCGCGACTGTCTGAGCATCGAGAGCACGAAGGCTGGGCAATTGCGCAATGGTGGCCTTCAATCTCGCCGGATTGACCGTAAGAGCCGGTGGAGCGCCCGCCACCTCAGGGTCAGGATCGCCCGTGAAACGTGCGAGGGCTGCGCGAGCCTTGGCCATTTCTGCAATCAGCACAGTGCGTCGATCATTGACCTGCGCCCGCAACTGATCGGGTTCGAGTGCCTGAGACGGGCGCGCGCTGCCAGAGGCTAGCCGCGAATTGACGGTTGATTGAAGATCGCCAAGGCCCTCATCGAGCAGTTTCAACTGTTCGAGGCGTCTCCCTGCATAGTAGAGGTCAATCCACGCCAGCGCAGTTTGCAGCCGGACGCTGCGCGCCTCCACCTGGACATCTGCCTGCGCGATACCGATCTCAGCCGAGGCCAGCGCGGCGCGGGCATGCCGCTTGGTCGGGTTTACGAATTGCTGGCTGACGCCAATGGTCGTCATCGTGAAATTGTCGCGGTTGAGACTTCCGGCGTCGGGGCCGGTGACAGGAAAATCGCGGATGCCAATGTCCAGTGTCGGATCGGGCAATCGGTCAGCGGCAATTGCTGCCGACTGAGCCGCCTCGACCCCCGCCGCACTCCCTCGCAAAGAAGGTGCATCAGCCGCCGCGCGTTCCAGCGCCGCATCAAACGTCAACGGCGCGGCCATTACCGACGCCGGAAGCAGCAACACACTTGCCACCAAATATCGAATGTTCATGGCCGATCTCCCCAAACCACGGCGCTTGTCCCCGGCCAGCGAAACAGCGCCAGCCGGGGATGTCCGGCTCTAGCTGTTTTGGCTATGATCGCCGGGCTTGGCGATATGGCCCACGCAACAGTGCCTCATTGCGCGATCTGTCTTGTGCGGAGCCTTCGCCGCCATTTCCGGCCCAACCCACACCTTGACCGGCGCAAGCAGGGGCGCGCGAGGCCCAGACCGCTGTTGCGGGGAAATCTGCCATTCGTAATGGCCAGTCGATACCGGATTGGCGTTGGCCTGCGCACAGGCAGGAGACGTAAACATTGCTGCCAGAGCGGCAGTCGCAATGAGAATTTTCATGATAATAATCCTTGATTGAAACGCATTGGAGCGCATTCGCAACCGCCTAAAGCCGCGAAGCGCCAGTCGGTTCAGCCAAGGATAGAAGGGGGATCGGGATCGGGGGCGATGCTGCGCCCGATCAGAACAGGCGTTGCAGGCCATGTGGCCGCCGCTGCAACAATCAGGGGTTTCTCGACCATGACATCAGCGGCGTCGAGTGCCACCAGCGAAGCGCAGCCCGCCATCGCAAAGCACCCCGGCGTCATCTCCTTACAGGGGGCCGACTGCTTGCCGGACTTGTCCCGCACCGTCATGCAATCGGGCATCCCGGCCATCGCCGACACCTGTTGCGGCGCCATCGCAGTGCACGGGCTGGACGCATAAGCCACACCCTGCCCGGCAAGACCGAGAATGACCCCCAGCATGAGGAGGTGGCGGAGCAGAAACTTCAGCACGGCTTGTGATATGTGCCTCGGGGGTAAGGATGTCAATTCGGGGGGTGCCGTCAGGCAAACGCTAACTTGTCTCTGTTTGTGGCTATTGGTCAGTTAGAGAGACAAGCATGAATCCCATTTCCTTCAAACGCCATCGGTTCCCGCCGAACATCATCTGCCAGACGGTGTGGCTATATTTCCGTTTCACGATGAGCTTACGGGGCGTCGAGGACATGCTCGCCGAGCGCGGGATCGACGTGAGCTACGAAACCGTCCGCTCACGTGCGATCAAGTTTGGTCAGGCTATCGCCGCCAACATTCGCAGGCTTCATGGACGTGCCGATAGTGTGTGGCATCTCGACGAGATGGTCGTGCGCATCAACGGCAAACGGATGTTCATGTGGCGGGCCGTCGACAAGGAAGGCGAGGTTCTCGATGCCCTCGTGCAGAAGCTACGGAACAAGGCTGCAGCGCAGAAATTGCTGAGAAAACTGCTCAAGAACCAAGGCTTCGTGCCGGAGGCAATCGTGACCGATGGTCTCGCGCCATACCAGGCCGCGATGAAGGTGCTGGGCTGCAACGAGAAACACCAGCCCGGGCGTTTACGCGACAACAACCGGGTCGAATATTCCCACCTGCCTTTCCTACGACGAGAGCGAAAGATGCAGCGCTTCAAGTCCCAAGGCCAGGCACAGCGGTTCGTGTCCATCCACAGCGCCATCTACAACACCTTCAATATCCAGCGTCACCTCGTCTCCCGAAACACAATGCGCACCTTCCGAGCCGCCGCCATGGCGAAGTGGAATGCTGCGTCCGCCACAGCCTGACAAATTCCAGACCAGTGCGTCGATGGGCGACCCCAAAGTTTACCTGACAATGCCCCTGCCCTACCGGCCAGTTGCTTTGAGACCACCTGTCCTCGACATAAATTATCGGCCGGGGGAATAAGTTCCATCCCGCACCGTTGTGCGTGCAGGACCGAATATTACACATTTGTGACAATCGGTCTCCGCCACACACACGCTCGGGAGGGACCGCAATGCCAGACCAGTTGCCGCAAACCGAAACGCTCATCCGCTTTGCCATCGATGCGACGGCGATGTCTGTGCTGTTGTTCCTGCTTTATTACCGACGCTACCGCGACAAGGAACTGGCGACAACCGCGTCCATGTTCAACATCTTCGCTTTTTGCGTGCTGACGATCCTGTCCTCAGTCGAATTCAGCGTTGCCGCCGGTTTCGGCCTGTTCGCGATCCTTGCGCTGTTCAGCCTGCGGTCCGAACAGATTTCCAAAATCGAGATCACATATTTTTTCGGATCGATCTCGATCGCGGTGATCTGTTCGGTGATGGGCACGACCCTGCCCTTTGTCGGGCTCGTGGTCGGGCTGGTGATCCTTGGCGCCTATATCCTCGATCATCCACGCATCCTGCGTTCAGCGGCAGGCGTGAAGATCACGCTCGACAAGATTGACGGTCATGCGCTGTCCGATCCAGCGCTGATGCGTCAGGATTTGTCCGAGCGGCTCGGCGTGGACGTGATGTCCTATCACATCGACGCTCTCGATTACATCAACGACATGGCGCGGATCAGCGTCTTCTTCCGCAAACCCTGAACGCCCCTCCGGCATGACCATAAGGGAGACGTCGCCATGGATCCGACCATTGCCTGCGCGCTTGAACGCTATCGCCCGATCAGCCTTGACGGGCTGAACGCAAAGGCGGCCATGCTCGAGCGGATCGACAACAAATACATCCTCCGCGCACACCGGCTGCGCCCCATAATCGAGGCACTGCGCGACAGTTTCGACGTGCTCGACATCGAAGGGCGGCGCGCCTTTTCCTATGCCACCCGCTATTTCGACGATCCCTTGCTGCGCGGATATTATGATCACCACCAGCGCCGCCGCAAACGCTGCAAGGCCCGCGTCAGACACTATGTCGATGCCGGCTTCAGCTATCTCGAAGTGAAGCTGAACGAAGGCCGCGCGATGACGGCAAAGCGCCGACTCCCGGTCGACGCCCCGCTCATGCAGCTTGATGACCCCTGCCTCGACTTTGTCCGCCAGTGTTACCACGACTGTTATGGCGACAGCTTCGACAAGGAACTGATCCCGGTCATCCTGATCGAATATCAGCGGATAACGCTGGTTGCCCGCGAAGGCGGCGAACGGCTGACGATAGACACGGCGATGCGCTTCCATTCGGCCTGCTGCACCAAGATGGCGGCACCCGACATGTTCATCGTCGAAACCAAATCGGCGCGCGGCAATGGCATAGCCGACAAGAGCTTTCGGGCAGAGCATATCCAACCGACCAGGCGCGTGTCGAAATTCTGTATCGGCATGGCCGTGACTGCGCAGGTCGCGCGCCATAACGGCTTCCTCCCGGCGCTGCGCAAGCTTGGCCTTGCCGACGTCGCGGCCAACCCTGCCGCGCCGGACCCATCATCGCTTGCAGCCCCAGTTTCAAGGATATTCCATCATGTTCCGCACCCTCGCTTCGGCCATGCTGAGTTCGACGCTGTTCCTGCCATCGCCCGCGCAGGCGGCTGAGCAGCCAAGCCACTCCTCTTCAGGCGTTGCT
>CXWL01010848.1_pt1 | contig 19919 bp, 21 predicted proteins | sample 590931 | NCBI WGS metagenome assembly CXWL01 (sample SAMEA3498368, study PRJEB10139) | groundwater metagenome | biome: water well; material: biofilm material | place: Germany | collected 2015-04-27 | reverse complement strand
AGCGCTCCGCTCAGATGCGCGCCAACGAGCAGCAGGCACGCGCAGAGCAACGCTCCCGATCGCCGCGCAACACCGAGCGCCGGTGCGACCGATTTGCTCAGCGCCGCCCCGACCTGATGCACTCGCGCCGTTGTCAATCGCATGAGCGACCTGGACATACAGGCGGGTCGCCGTTCCCGTTCCCGTTGTTGCCGTTGCCGTTGCCGTTGCCGTTGCCGTTGCCGCCGTTCNNCGTTGCCGCCGCCGCCGCCGTTGTTGCCGTTGCCGCCGCCGCCGTTGCCGCCGCCGTTGCCGTTGCCGTTGCCGTTGTTGCCGCCGCCGTTACCGCCTAACAGCGATGCGAACATGCTCCGAACTGCCGCGACCGACTGCCCGAATAGATTTGCGCCGCCGCCGTTGCCGCCCTCCGCATTGCCATTTTGGCGGTTGCCGCCGTCTGATCCGCCATGCCCCGCGGCCGCGCTCCCCTCGGACGCAGCATCCACCACGCCACCCGATACCACGGCATAGTCGAGCGCGGGCGCCACCACCGCCTGGGTGACGCCGGTGGGTTCGGCGGGCATGGTCATGGCGATAGCGCCCGGCGCGGCGCGTGCGATTCTCGCGGTGACACCGGCCGCGACGTCGTTCGCCGCGCCGCCTTCATTGGCGCGCACCTCAACCAAGCCTTGCGAAACGTGGACCATATCCTGTTGTGGGCCGGTCGAGACGGTGAATGTCGTGCCTTTGACGACGGCGGCCAGAAGCGGTGTTTCCACGCGGAAATGCGACGCTTCGCGGTGATCCACCTGGAACAGAACCGAGCCCAGATCCTGCAGAATGCGCGTCATGGCGTTGTTGGAATCAGGCGCAATGGTCATGCGACTATTAGGCGTCATGACAATGTGCTGCGCGCCGTTTTCCAAGGTCGCGCGACCGTCGGCGCCCGTGGCTACGCTAGCGCCCTCGCGCAGGTTTTGGTTTAGCGTGGCGTCGGCCAAATCTTGACCGGGCTGACGGACGCGAACAACGCCTTCGCGCGCCGTAATCCGCCACGGAGCTTGCTGCGCCGAAGCCGGGCTGGCCATGAGCGCTGATGCGGCGAATGCAAGGGCGCAGCCAAGTGCAAGGAATTTCCGCATAAGAAGTGGCCTCCCGGGATTCGTGGACGACAATTCGAACACAATTTCGATAACAAGCGCGCGCTAAGGATTTGATAATTCGCGCCCGGCCGCACGGGCATTAACGCGTTGTTTGTCTTGCTTGCCGATAACCATGGACTGGTAAAATAGGTTGGCAGAACGCCCCCATGCGTTGGGAAAGGTCGGCGCACTCACAGATCGCCCGTGCGCTCGCTCAGGCGGGCGTGTTTGGCGCTGTTTGCTTTGCCGTCCCCGGGCCCGCAATTGCGGCGGACGCCCCCGCCCTGCGCGGACTGAGCAACGCCGGACAAGAAGCGCCCGTCGCGTGCGACGAAAGCGCCGATCAGTGCTTCATGCTGCTTGGCGTCACCATTGACGGCGCGAGCGCCTTCACCCAGGCGGACCTAGCCCACCTCTATGAGCCGTACTTGGCCCGCCCGGTCGGCCTAGATGATCTTGCGCGCATCGCCGACACCATCACCACACGCTATCGAGAGGCCGGCTACTTCCTCTCGCGCGCAATCGTGCCGCCGCAGGATGCAGAGAGCGGCGTCGCGCGCATCGTTGTGTTGGAGGGACGCATCTCCGAAATCGTCATCGAGGGCGAGGCCGGCGCCCAAGCTGGCGCGTATCTGCGCGGGATCGACGCCCAACCGATCGCCGACTTACGCGACGTCGATCGCCGGCTGGCGCTGGCAAGCGATGTGCCCGGGCTCGCCGTGCGCTCGCGGATCGAGCCCGACCCTAACGATCCCACGCGCCACCGCCTCGTCGTCAGCACCGAGTTCCGCGCTATCGACGCACTTGCGTCCATCGACAATCGCGGCAGCGAAGACGCAGGGCCACTGCAAGCCTATGGCCGCGTGCGCGGCAATTCAGTGCTGTTCGATCGCGACCAAGCCTCGCTTGGCGTGTTCACGACGCCGGCATCGCCAAGCGACTTCACCTATATCGAGGCCGCTTACGCCTATGGGTTCAAGAACGGCGCCCGCGCCGCCGTGGCCGCTTCGGCGTCACGCGCACATGACGGACACGACATAGCCTCGCCCGATATCGGCGGCGACAGCCAATCCCTGTCGTTGCGTTACGACCACCCGCTACAGCGCGGGCGCGCTGGGGGTCTTTGGCTCGGCGGCGCGTTTGATCTGCGCCACGCCGAAAACGATTGGACAGGCGGCGGCGGTTATGCCGACGAATTGCGCGTCGCCAGTCTCAACTTGCGGGGATTCCTCAACGAACATGGCCACGCCAGCACCGTGTTCGCGCGCGCTTCGTTCGGCTTGGACATCCTGGGCGCTTCCGGCCGCTCTCTCCTGCGTCGCTCGCGCTACGATGCGGACGGCGAGTTCGTCACCTTCAACCTGCACATGTCGCACTATCGCGATCTGGGCCGCTATGTTGGCGTGTACGCCTCCATCGACGGCCAATGGGCCGATCGCCCCCTGCTCCTGTCGGAGGAATTTTCCGTCGGCGGCCAATTCTATGGCCGCGCCTACAATCCCGGAGAAATTTCCGGCGACCACGGCCTGGCCGGGCTGGTCGAGCTGCGCGCAGGCTACGATCCTAATATCGGCCCGATTTCCTTTCTGCAGGGCTATCTCTTCTACGACACGGCGGAAGTCTGGAATTACAACACCGCGCCCGGCGCCGACGAACTCTCATTGTCGTCAGCTGGCGCCGGCTTGCGGGTCAGTTTTGAAGATTGGCTGACTGCCCGCTTGGAAATCGCCCGGCCTTTGACACGCACTCCCTACGAAGAAAACGATAAGGACTGGCGCCAGTTTTTCTCGCTCTCCGCCGCATATTGACACCGCACCGCGTCGCACCGCGTCACTTGGCGACCGGCAATATATGATCACCTCGCAGGGGCGGGCGCCGCCTCCGCCATGTCGCCCGGAAAATCTGTTCGCTCAGCGCACCAGTCGCGAAACGTCGACCGAAACCCATGCGTGGTGACGTCCTCGCGCTGCATTTTTCTCAGCATCATGAGGAAAGCCATGTTGTTTGGCCGCGCGCTGGGCCATGAGAGGTGGGCGGAGGGGTGGCGTGCACGACGTTCTGATCATTGGCGGGGGGCACAACGGGCTCGTCTGCGCGGCGTATCTGGCTGAGGCTGGCCTCAAGGTGCTGGTGTTGGAGCGCCGGGACGTGGTCGGCGGGGCGGCGGTGACGGAGGAGTTTCACCCCGGCTTTCGCAATTCGGCAGCGGCCTACACAGTGTCGCTGCTTAATCCCAGGGTGATCGCCGACCTGGACCTGCGTCGCCACGGCCTGCGCATCGTCGAGCGCAAAGTGTCGAACTTTCTGCCGCTGCCTGACGGCAACTCATTTCGCTCGGCGCCGGGCCTCACGCAAAGCGAGGTCGCCCGCTTCTCCAATCGCGACGCCGAGCGTCTGCCCGAATATGAGCGCCGGCTCGAAGTCGTCGCCGACGTGGTGCGCGCCTTATTGCTGGAGCAGCCGCCGAATCTGATCGAGCGCGGCATCGTGCCGGCGATCGAGGAAGCCTTGCGTGCGGTGCAGCTCGGCGGTCGGCTCAACAAGCTTGACCTCACCGCTAAGCGCGATCTGTTGGACTTGTTCACCAAATCCGCTGGCGACTGGCTCGACCACTGGTTCGACAGCGCCCCGATCAAAGCGCTGTTTGGCTTCGACAGCATCGTCGGCAATTTCGCCAGCCCCTACACGCCGGGCTCGGCCTATGTGCTCTTGCATCACGTCTTTGGTGAAGTGAACGGGAAGAAAGGCCTTTGGGGGCACGCCATAGGCGGCATGGGCGCGATAAGCCAGGCGATGGCGGCGTGCTGCCGAGAACGCGGCGTTGAAATTCGCACCGGTGTTGCGGTGAAGGAAGTGATCGTCGAGCGCGCGCCCACGCGGGCTGGCGGCGTGGTGGTGAGTGAAACGCCAACCGCTTGCGGCGTGATCACCGAAACGGGCGACGCGATCCACGCTAAAGCCGTCATCTCCAATCTCAATCCAAAGCTGTTGTTCGAGCGCCTTGTCGGCGCCGAGTATCAGCCCGTTGATTTCCGCGAACGCATCGAGCGCTACAAAGTCGGCTCTGGCACGTTCCGCATGAACGTCGCGCTGTCGCAGCTGCCGCGCTTCACCTGCATGCCCGAACCCGACGATCACCTCACCGCCGGCATCATCATCGCGCCTTCGCTGCAATACATGGAGCGCGCTTATGACGATGCACGCGCGTTCGGGTGGTCGCGCGAGCCGATCGTGGAGATGCTCATTCCTTCGACGCTCGACGATACGCTGGCGCCGCCAGGCCAACATGTCGCCAGTCTATTCTGCCAGCACGTGCAGCCGACGCTTTCGGGCGACCGTTCCTGGGACGATCATAAAGACGAGGTCGCCGATCTGATGATCGCCACCGTCGATAAACACGCGCCCGGCTTCGCCAAATCCGTGCTCGGGCGTCAAGTGCTGTCGCCGCTCGACCTTGAGCGCAAATTTGGCCTGGTGAATGGCGACATCATGCACGGGGCGCTGTCGCTGGATCAATTGTTCAGCGCCCGGCCGGTGTTAGGGCACGGCGATTATCGCACCCCGATCAAGGGCCTCTACCAATGCGGTTCAGGAACCCATCCCGGCGGCGGCGTCACCGGCGCGCCAGGGCACAATGCGGCGCAAGTGGTGGCTAAGGATTTTCGGCGCAGACGGACAGCTTAAGCCTATTCCATCACCCGTATATGCAGCTCCTTCAGCTGTTTCGCCGTTACTTCCCCCGGCGCATTCATCATCAGATCCTGCGCCTGCTGGTTGAACGGGAACACAATCACTTCGCGAATGTTATCGACGCCCGCCAGCAGCATGACGATCCGGTCCACCCCCGGCGCCGAGCCGCCGTGCGGCGGCGCGCCGAAGCGGAAGGCGTTCAGCATGCCGCCGAATTTTTCCTCCACCACTTCGCGGCCATAACCGGCGATCTCGAACGCCTTGATCATGATCTCCGGCTTGTGGTTGCGGATCGCGCCTGAACTTAGCTCCACGCCGTTGCAGACAATGTCGTACTGGAAGGCGGTGATCTTCTCGATGGTGGTGCGATCATCGGGGTCGAGCTGCAGGAATGCCGCGTGATCGTAGTTCGGCATCGAGAACGGGTTGTGCGAGAAATCGATTTTCTTCTCTTCCTCGCTCCACTCGTACATTGGGAAATCGACGATCCAGCAGAAGGCGAACTGATCCTTGTCCACCAGGTTCAACTCATCGGCGACCTTGTTGCGCGCGAGCCCGGCGAACTTGTAAAACNNCGCCGATATTCTTGGCGATCGGTCCCGCGCCGCCCTCTTCACCCTCGCGCCAAAATATGTACCCCAGCCCCGGCTGACCCTCGCTTTGAGCCCAGGCATTCATCTTGTCGCAAAACGCGCGCGAGCCGCCATTGGGCGCGGGCACCGCCCACACCGCCGCGCCCGGCTTTTCCAGAATGCGCGCGAACAGGCCGAAGCCGCCGCCGCGGAAGTGTTCGCTGACATCGGCCAGCAGCAGCGGATTTCGCAGGTCTGGCTTGTCGGAGCCGTATTTCGCGATCGACTCCGCATACGGGATACGCGGGAACGAACCCGCCTTGGTCACGCGCTTGCCCGCACCCAATTCCTCGAACACGCCGGCCAGCACGGGTTCAATCGCGTTGAACACATCCTCTTGCGTCACAAAGCTCATCTCGAAGTCGAGCTGATAGAATTCGCCTGGGCTGCGATCCGCGCGCGCGTCCTCGTCGCGGAAGCAGGGCGCGATCTGGAAATATTTGTCGAAGCCAGCGACCATCAGCAATTGCTTGAATTGCTGAGGCGCCTGCGGCAGCGCGTAGAATTTGCCGGGATGGAGCCGCGACGGCACCAGAAAGTCGCGCGCGCCCTCAGGGCTCGACGCCGTCAAGATCGGCGTCTGAAATTCGGTGAACCCCTGCTCGATCATGCGCCGGCGCAAGCTGGCGATCACCTGGCTGCGCAACAGGATGGATTTGTGCAATTTCTCCCGGCGCAAATCCAAGAAGCGATATTTGAGCCGGATGTCCTCGGGATAATCCGGCTCGCCAAACACAGGCAGCGGCAATTCCTCCGCCGCGCCCAGCACCTCAAGCACGCTCGCTTGCACTTCAACGCCACCGGTCGGCAAATTGGCGTTCACGGTCTCGCCCGTGCGCTCCACCACCTTGCCATCGAGGCGAATGACGCTCTCCGCCCGCAAGCGCTCCGCCGCCGCGAACGCCGCGCTCGCTGGCGCAATCACGATCTGCGTCAGCCCATAATTATCGCGCAGGTCGATGAACAACAGCCCGCCATGGTCGCGCTTTCTATGCACCCAGCCCGACAGGCGCACGGTTTTTCCGGCGTCAGCGGGACGCAAAGCGCCGCAAGTGTGGGTGCGGTAGGCGTGCATAAGCGGCTCCAAAGGCGAAGGCGCGGAAAGCGCATGGCGGGCCTGCAATTGTCAAGCGCCGCGCCCTTTGCATGCTTGCGCTTGCGGAATCAGACCCGTAAACGGGGCCGTGGGAGCCCGTAGCTCAGTCGGTAGAGCATCTGACTTTTAATCAGAGGGTCGTGGGTTCGAATCCCGCCGGGCTCACCAATACCGCCTAATGCGGCAGGCTGGGCACAAGTCCCACCGCGCCAAGCGCATGGAACGCGAGCATCGCCAGAACGATCGACCCAACCGAAAAGATCAAGAAACGGATGAGGATGATGTTCACGGTCGCCTGCACCAAGGAGTGCACAATCCGAATGGCCACGTAGAGCCAGGCCAAGCCAATGTTGACGTCGTTGGCTTGATCGAGGAGGTGCAGCGCAAAGCTGATCGCGTAAAAGATCGTCGGCTGCTCCATCAGGTGATTGTAATTGTTGGCGGGATTGTTGGCCCAGGCCGGCAGCGCTTCCATCTGCGCCTTGGTCGCCGCCCCTGGCTTGATCTTGGCCCCCGACATCGCGGGAATGCGGGTCATGTAAAGCCAGATCAGCATCACCAGCGACCACGCCGCAAGCGCCACAACGGGGGCGATCATTCCGTGTTCGTACATATCAGACTCCCTCAGTTTGCGAGATCATCGTCAGGGCAATGCGCCAACGCAATCCCTCCCCTTACGCGAGTTCCCTTGGCTGCATTGGCGCCTACCCGTAATCTGCGCGGCCGAGGGGCCCCGCCGTGAATCAAGAATCAGAGCCAGCACACGATGACGCGCCGTTCCTGGAACGCGCCATCGAATGGATCATCTACACCAGCCGTTGGTTGATGGCGCCAGTTTATCTCGGACTCATCGCCGCGCTGGCCATCCTCATCGTCACTTTTTTTCGCGAACTGGTTATCCAGGCCCCGCTGATCCTTACAATGGACGAAACCGATGTCATCCTCTTGGTGCTGACGCTGGTGGATTTGTCGCTTGCCGGGAATTTGGTGCTGATCATCCTGTTCTCAGGCTACGAGAATTTCGTCTCCAAGATGGAGGCCGCCAAGAAGGACCGCGACCGGCCCGATTGGATGGGAACGCTCGATTTCTCTGGCCTCAAGATCAAGCTGATCGCCTCGATCGTGGCAATCTCAGGCATCCACCTGTTGAAGATTTTCATGAACCTCAGCAGCTACACCGAGCACCAATTGCGCTGGTACGTGATCATCCACCTGACATTCATTTTCTCGGGCGTCGCCGTGGCGGCAATGGATTGGATCGAGGAGATGGCGCACAAGGTCAACGCCAAACCCGGTTAGGAGCACTCTCCTACATCCGTTCCGGGAGCTCGATGCCGAGCAAATCCAATGTCCGCGCAAGCTGGCGCAAGGTTGCGTCCGCGAGCGCGAGACGCGAGGCGCGCGTCGCCCCCACTGACGGCAGGATCGGACAATTCGCGTAGAATCCGGAGAACGCCTGCGCAAGACCAAAGGCGTGCTCCGCCAAGAAATGCGGGGCGCGTTTGTCATAGGCCAACTTCAGCGCGGCATCGAAACTATCCAGCGCCAGCACCAAAGTGCGTTCGGCGCCATCCTCCACCATTATCGGCCCGGCTTGAAGCGTTTCCGCATGCGCCTTGCGCAAGACGCTCTTGATCCGCACCGCTTGGTACAAAAGATAAGGCCCGGTCTTGCCCTCGAAGCTGATGAAGCGGTCGAGATCAAACTTGTAGGAGGTGCCGCGGAAGTTGGAGAGATCGGCGAATTTGATCGCCGCGATCGCGACTTTATGGGCGACATCCTCGAACTCGGCGGGCGAGAAATCCGCACCGATCTCGGCTTCGCGCAAGCGTGCACGCGCTTTCTCCTCGGCTTGCCCAATCAAGTCCTGCAATTTCAGCACACCGCCGGCGCGCGTCTTGAACGGCGTGCCGTCAGGCCCGTTCATGGTGCCAAAGCCCACATGTTCCAACGCTTCGCGCGGCGCGTAGCCGGCCTTCGCGGCGGCGCGATAGACCTGTTCGAAGTGATCGCCCTGGCGTTGATCGACCACGTAGAGGATCAGATCCGGCGCCTGGTCGCGCACGCGCTGCACGATGGTGGCGAGATCGGTGGTGCCGTACATGGCCGACCCTTCAGAGGAGACCACCAGCAACGGATCGGGGCTTTCCACCTCGACGACGCTGCCGTCCTCGAGCTTTTTCTTGCGCGTTTCGCCAGGACCAGCGACGCGCACAATGCGCGCGCCCTGATTGTCTTCGAGCAAGCCCTTGGCCTCGAGATCACGCACCATGTCGGGGATCAAAGGGTCCGCGTCGCTTTCGCCTAGCCAGAGATCGAAATCGACGCCGAGGCTGGCAAAGTCGCGTTTTTGCGCCGCCATCGACACATCGCGCATGGCGCGCCAGATGGTGCGGTGCGGCTCGGCGCCCGATTGCAACGCCGCGGTGGCCTTGCGCGCGCGATCACGAAACTCCGTATCCACCTTCACCCGTTGCGCGGCGGCGGGATACATTGTCTCCAAGTGTTCAAGTGTCAGCGTCTCGAGACGCGTGCCGATCTTGCTGACATCGGCCAAACCGCCCAGTTCGTCCTCAAGCGCACAGATAACGAGCCCCATCTGGAAGCCCCAATCGCCGAAATGGGCGTCGCCCCAGACTTGGTCGCCGCGAAACCGGAAGATGCGCTTGACGCTCTCGCCAATAATCGAAGCGCGCAGGTGGCCCACATGCATGCCCTTGGCCACGTTCGGCCCGCCATAATCCACGACCACGCGGCGCTTGTGTTCGACAAGAGCGGCGCCGGCGCGCGGGTCGTCGGCGATCGCTTGCGCGCGCGCTGCGAGCGCTTCGGGCGTCACGGCGAAATTAAGGAACCCCGGACCGGCGATCGTCGGCGCTGGCGCAAGCGCGATGGCCTGCCAGGCGGCGGCAATGCTGAGCGCGACCTCGTGCGGCTTTCTGCCCGCCGCTTTGGCGACGGCAAGCGCGCCATTGGCTTGAAATTCACCGAGGTCAGGCCGGTCCGAACGGCGTACGTCGGCGTGGCGTACGTCGAGGCCGAGGGATTTGAACACAGCCGCATTGGCCGCGGATAGAGCGCTGGCGAGGTCTTGCATGGGTGCGGGATGGGGTCAGCGGGGCCGCGCGTCAAGCGCGGCGCCCGCCGGCCATTGGGCCGCTCAGCCTGGATCACCGCCCGCGTCAATGCGGAAGCGGCGACCGTCACGGTTGAATTGCAACTGCTCCGGCGTCAGTTCGAACCCGACCAAAATCTCGAAATTCTCGCCCGATGTGTCCGCATTGGCGCGGGGAATGACAATATGCTCGATCTGCTCAGTCCGCGTCGCGACCACTTCATTGCGTGCGAACCGGACATCAACATCGAAATACGCTTTTTCAATCGGCGCCCGCCCGCGCCGTGTCACCGCCACCCAATAGCGGTAGGTCTGCCGATCGGAGGTCGATGCCGGGCCTCGGCCAAGCGCCATGTCGATTTCTATGCTCATGGCGATCGGATTGGAATCGACATAGCGGCAAAGCCCGCGCACGCCCTGCATCTCACCGGTGAATTCGATGTTGGCGTAGCGCTGATTGTTCGGCGCGGCGAAATCCACTATGCGCGCATTGTCATAGAGCACGCCCATCAACGGACACGGCCCCACATTCGGGCGGTCATCGTTACCGAGCACGCGATCGAACCAATTGGGCGGACGCTGTTGAGGGTTGGCCTCCTCGGGTGTCACCCCGCCCGGCAACTCGATCGTATCGCCCGCGCTGTTTCCTCCGCACGCGCCGAGCGTAACCAAGGCGAGCGAGAGCAGAAGGGCCGCCGAGAGTTTCATTCTGACCTCTTGCGCCCTTGAGCGTCCCGCAGCGGCGGACTCAACCACGCCCTCTAAGGCGCCCGGCGTCGGGTCGTGATAGCTTCGCCTCGCTCAGCCCGCAACACGGGCTGGCGCCTAAAGCGAAAAGTTCACTCCGGACCTCATGACGACTAGACAAAATCCCCCAATTTCAATCCTCTTGGCTGCCCCAAGGGGGTTCTGCGCCGGTGTCGACCGCGCCATCCAGATCGTCGAACAGGCGATTTTGAAGTGGGGGGCGCCAGTCTATGTGCGCCACGAGATTGTCCACAACCGCCACGTGGTGGAGCGGCTGGAGCACCTGGGCGCGGTCTTCGTGGAAGACCTTGAGGACTGCCCTCCCGATCGCCCGGTCATTTTCTCCGCCCACGGCGTGCCGAAATCGATCCCCGCCGAGGCGCGCCGGCGCGAGATGATCTTCGTGGACGCCACCTGCCCGCTTGTGTCCAAAGTGCACGTCGAGGCCGAACGCCACCACGAAGCCGGTCGCGAAATCGTGCTGATCGGCCACGCCGGGCATCCCGAAGTGATTGGCACCATGGGGCAATTGCCCACCGGCGCAATCAGCCTCATCGAAACCACGGCCGACGCCGAAGCGTTCGCGCCACGCGATCCGGCGCAGCTTTCCTTCGTCACGCAGACGACGCTCTCGGTGGATGACACCGCCGAAATCGTCGCCGTGCTGCAGCGGCGCTTTCCCGCAATCGCCGCCCCGCACAAGGAGGACATTTGCTACGCCACCACCAACCGGCAAGACGCGGTAAAAGCGATGGCGCGCGACGCCGACCTTGTGCTGGTGATCGGCTCGCCGAAATCCTCGAACTCGGTGCGGTTGGTTGAAGTCGCCAAGCGCGCGGGCGCCAAGGAAGCGAAGCTGGTGGGCTCGGCGGCGGACGTCGAGTGGCGCTGGTTCGACGGCGTGACGATTGTGGGTGTTACCGCCGGCGCCAGCGCACCAGAAGATCTGGTGGAAGACTTGATCGCCGCCATCTCCGCGCGCTTCGATGCGCGCGTGGATGAAGTTCGGGTGACGCGGGAGGACGTGGTGTTCAAACTGCCGCGCGTCGTGGTGGAATGAGTGGGAACGCCGTAGCGGACATCATCCGCGACATCATCCAGCAACAGCGCGCGCTGCACCCGGAGCGGGCAGTGCTGATCGGTGTCGCGGGCGCGCAAGGTTCGGGCAAGACTTATGGGTGCCGCCAAGTTCAAGCGACCCACCCAGGCGTCGCACATTTCTCAATGGACGATGTGTATCTGACCAAGGCCGAGCGGGTTTGGCGCGCCGACAACATCTCTTCCTTCAACGCGGTTCGCGATGAGGATGGCAATTTCGAAATTACCCACGTCCCCCGTCCCGATGTCGAGCGCCTCTTGCTCACGCGCGGTCCGCCAGGCACCCACGATCTTGCCCTTGCCAAGGATGTCATCGCAGGACTGAACAAGCCAGTTTCCACAAAGCTCCCGCGCTTTGACAAGGCCGCCGACGAACGCGCTCCTGAGTCTACCTGGCCGGTGTTTCAAGGTCCCGCGGAAGTGATACTCGTTGATGGCTGGTGTCTCGGCGCCACGCCCACGCCGCCCGGCGAACCCATCAACGATGTCGAGCGAGAAGATACCGACGGCATTTGGCGCCGGGAGACGCAAACGCAATTGCGCAAGGTCTACGCGCAGTTCTTCGCCATGTTCGATGCGATCGTCTTTCTACAGGCGCCGAACTGGGAAGTCGTCCGCCGCTGGCGCGGAGAGCAGGAAGAGCAATTGCTCGGGCGCGCGCTGACGGACGAGGAAGGCTCGGGTCTCGACCGCTTCCTGATGCACTACGAACGCATCACGCGGAGCATGATGGCAGGCGGGCACATGGCCACCTGTGCTGTGCTGTTGGATGAAAAACGTCGCGCGGTGTCAGTGACAGGATTGGTTTAGAGAGCGACGCTACTCGGCTTGTTCGTGCACGAAATAACTTTTCGACTCAATTGACGGGGCCGCGCCTTCTGCCTGCTTGGCGCGGCGCTCCTTGGGGCCCAGGGGCAAGCGCAGCGCGCCGACCCCATGGGTTCCGGGTCTCGCTCCGCTCGCCCGGAATGACGTAGTGTGTGATTCCATGACTCAGGCCATCCACATCTGGACCGACGGCGCGTGTAGCGGAAACCCTGGCCCCGGCGGTTGGGGGGCGGTGTTGCGTTATGGGGAGACGGAGAAGGAGCTCTCCGGCGCGGAGGCCGCCACCACCAACAATCGCATGGAGCTGATGGCGGCGATCGAAGCGCTGAACGCGCTGAAGCGCGAAAGCAAAGTGCTGCTGCATACCGACAGCAAATACGTCATGGACGGCGTCACCAAATGGATTCACGGCTGGAAAAAGAACGGCTGGAAAACCGCCGACAAAAAGTCCGTGAAAAACGAAGACCTTTGGCGCAGGCTCGACACCGCCAATGCACGCCACGAGGTGACATGGAAATGGGTCAAGGGGCACAGCGACGACGTCATGAATGATCGCGCCGATGCGCTGGCGCGCGGCGCCATAGCCACTTTGCGCGGCTAGCTTGACTTTAGTTCAACGTTGAACCATTAATGTTCGGCCCTGAACGATCCCGGAGGCCCTCCATGATCAATCGTCGCCACGTGCTCGCCTTGCTCGCCGCCGCGCCGTTTGGTGCGGGCGCCTGTTCGCCCTCCAACCTCCCCGACCCGATTGCGGCCTGGCGCGATCCCGGCGCCGGGGAGGCCGATCCGCGACGGTTCGCGCTCGCGCACGCCATCCTCGCGCCCAATCCGCACAATCGCCAGCCCTGGCTGATTGAACTGATCGGCGAGGATGAATTCATTTTCAACGTCGATCTCGATCGGCTGTTGCCGGCGACCGACCCGTTCGATCGCCAGATCACCTTGGGCTGCGGCGCCTTTTTGGAATTGTTCGACCTCGCCGCGCGCGCGAACGGTCATGTCGCCGAGATCAACCTTTGGCCCGAGGGTGAACCGCAGCCACGCCTCGACTCCAAGCCGATCGCGCATGTGAAGCTGTTGGCGCAAGAAACACCGAAGGACCCTCTGTTCGACCAGATCCTCGCCCGCCGCACCAATCGCGAAGCTTTCGAAGCCCGCGAAGTGCCGGAGGATCAACTCGTGTCAGCCGCCAATGACGCGATTTGGCCGTGGCGACCGCCCAATGTTGGGGGAACCGCTGACGCCTCGCCCGCGCCGACGCCGCTGCGCATCGAATGGTCGCGCACGGGCGAGCAACTGGCGGCGCTGCGCGCGCTCGCCTGGAACGGCTTCGACCGCGAGTGTCATACGCCCTCCGCCTATCAGGAAAGCGTGGATTTGATGCGCATCGGGCGTGCGGAGATCGCCGCACACCGAGATGGTCTTGTGCTCGACGGGCCGACGATCGAGTTCGCGCGCATGGTCGGTCTGCTCAATCGCGCCACGCTCGCCGACGTCGAAAATACCTTCACCAAGCAGGGTATCGAAGCTTGGCGTCCGCTCGCGGAAAACGCACCGGCCTACGCCTGGATGACATCGCTCGAAAACACGCGCACCGCGCAGATCATCGCCGGGCGAGCCTATGCGCGGTTTAATCTTGCCGCCACCGCGCGCGGCCTCGCCATGCACCCGTGGAGCCAAACGCTGCAGGAATACCCGGAGATGGCCGAACTCTACGCCGAGGCCGAACGCATCACAGCGGCGCGGGAAGGCCAAACCGTGCAGATGCTGGTTCGCATCGGCTACAGTGAAACGGTCTCGCCCGCGCCGCGGCGCGGGCTGGCGGAACATTTGCACGCATGAAGCAGACCGAAGCGCTGCGCATTTCGTTTCAAGCGATGTCAGAGATCGCCATCATCGGTCACCTCGCCGACACAGCGCTCGCGCAGACATTGCCAAAGGAACTTTCCGTCGCCGGCTTTGGCGTGCTGAACCATTTCGTGCGCTTGAACGTCGAGGGCGAGAGCCCGGCGCGGCTGGCGCGCGCTTTTCAAGTTACCAAAGGCGCCATGACTTACACTTTGCAGCAACTTGAGGCGCTAGGCTATCTCAAGATCACCGCCGATCCAAAGGATGCGCGCGCCAAGATCGTGCGGGTCACGGCGAAAGGCCGCAAAGCGCGCGACGCTGGCGCGGCCTCGGTCCGCCCGGGAATGGTGAGGCTTCTAGATGTGGTTGGCGCCGACGAATTCGCGCGCGCGTTGCCGTTTCTGATCAAGTTGCGCCAGGTCCTCGATGCAGCGCGGGATTAGCGGACGAGCTTTACGCCGAGCGTGACGCCACTGACCGTGGCGATTTCCACGTGCTGGCCGGCTTGAAGCGCGTCTTCGCTCACCGCGCGCCAGACTGTATCGCCCACCTTCACCGAGCCCACGCCGTCGGCGAAGCTCGCCACCACGGCGCGCGCGCCAATCAACGCTTCGCCACGCTCATTCAATCCGACGGCGCCGCCGCCGTTGCGCCAACGTTGAACCAAGGGGCGGCCGAACGCCGTCAACGCAATCACCAACACCGCGAACAAGCCCATGTCCGCGGCCCAATCGGTCGCGCCCGTCCAGGACACCGCCGCGGTGACGAACGCCGCAACCGCCGGCCAGAGCAAATAAGTGGTCCCGGAGGCCATTTCGGCGATCAGAAGAACAAGGCCAAGCACCAGCCAATGCTGGGGTTCGAGATTGGCGAGAACAGAAGTGATCGTGTCCATGTTGTTTATATAGNNGCGCGCAGGCCTTCAACCAAGCCGGCCAAGCCCGAGAGGTCGGCCGGAATAATCACTGTGCGCTGCTGGTTCGAGCTGGCGAGCTGCGAAAACGCCTCGACATATTTCAAACCGAGGAAATAGCGGATGGCATTGACATCGCCCTTGGAAATCGCGGCCGACACCATGTCGGTGGCTTTGGCCTCGGCTTCAGCCGAACGCTCCCGCGCTTCGGCGTCGCGGAAAGCGGCTTCACGCCGGCCTTCGGCTTCGAGGATCGCCGACTGCTTTGCCCCTTCCGCGCGCAAAATAGCCGCCGCGCGATCACCCTCGGCGGTCAGAATTTCGGCGCGCTTGATGCGTTCGGCCTTCATCTGGCGGGCCATGGCTTCGTTGATGTCGCCCGGCGGCGTCAAATCCTTGATCTCGATCCGGGTGACCTTGACGCCCCAGGGATGGGTCGCCGCATCGATCACGCCTAAGAGACGGGCATTGATGGCGTCGCGCTGCGACAGTGTTTCGTCCAGCTCCATCGAGCCGACCACCGTCCGCAAATTCGTCATGGCGAGATTGAGGATAGCGACGTTGAGATTTTCGACTTCGTAGGCAGCCTTAGCGGCGTCAATCACTTGGATAAACACCACNNTCCAGCACCGTTTCCATCATCGACAAGCGCCGCCCTATCCGATCCACGAAAGGGATCAGAAAGGAAATCCCTGGCTTCAGCGTACGCACGTAACGGCCAAACCGCTCGACCGTCCATTGCCGGCCTTGCGGCACCACCTTGATGGCGCTGAACGCCAGCACCAGCGCCATGAATACAAAGATTACGGATACGACGCCGCCATCGAACATTCTGTTCGCTCCTTGGAAACCAGGTTCAGCTCAGTTGACCGAGCATGTATTCGGCGCTGGAAACTTTGTATTCACCAGCTTCTTCAACGTTCAGGTGTTCTACCACCCCATCCTTGACGATCATTGAATAGCGCTTCGAGCGCAGCCCCATCCCGAATTTGGAAAAATCAGCATCGAGCCCCACGGCTTTGGCGAATTCGCCCGAGCCATCGGCGAGCATGACGATGTTGTCAACGCAAGCCTGGTCCTTCGCCCACGCACTCATCACGAAATGGTCATTCACCGACGTACAGGCGATCGCGTCCACACCTTTGGCCNNAGCCTATCGCCGACCTTGATCATTCCGTTCTCCTCGCTTTGAGCGTGTAATGTAGGGTGTCTGGCGCCGGTATGCGAGCGCCCTCTTGCGCGGGCGGCTCGGACGCGAGAGCATTGAACCAATGAGCGACACCTTGGCTGGCAAACTTCTGGTGGCGATGCCGAAGATGGGAGACCCCCGCTTCGCGCATTCGGTGATCATGATCTGCGCGCACGACGCAGACCACGCCATGGGTGTCGTCATCAACAAGCCCAAGGGCGATGTGACGTTGAACGACGTGCTCGGGCATCTGGGACTTGAGGCCGAGGCGGCGCTCGCCGAGCGCACCGTGCTTGATGGCGGCCCCGTCCGTCCCGATCGCGGTTACGTGCTGCACTCTGACGATTTCAACGCCAGCGGCGCCACTCAAACGGTCGCGCCAGGCATACGCCTCACTGCGACGCGCCACGTTCTGGAAGCCGTGGCCGGCGAACACGCGCCGCTTCGCTTCGTGCTTGCGCTGGGTTGCTCGGGTTGGGGGGCGGGCCAATTGGAAGATGAGCTCCGCCGCAACGCCTGGCTGGTCGTCGATGTCAATGACGAGATCGTGTTCGACGACACCCACTCCGACAAATGGACGCGCGCAATCAAGTCACTGGGCTTCGATCCCTCGCAATTGATGAGCGACGCCGGACACGCCTGAAAGCTGGCTAGGCGCAGGGCTGCTTTCGGACGACCCGCTCCACCGATGCTGTATATTTCACCAGCTTCTCCGCCGGCCGGATTGGACGTGGCGTGAAATTGCCGCCGCAATTTGGGCAGACGCCCTTCAACACGCCGTCCGCGCAATCGGTGCAGAATGTGCACTCAAACGTACAGATGCGCGCGTCGGCGCTTTCCGGCGGCAGATCCCTGTCGCAGCACTCACAATTCGGCCTAAGCGCGAGCATCACCGCCTCCATCTTACCCCATCATCGAGGTCCACACCATCAAGATCAACGCATGACGCACGCCGCCGCCGTGCTATCATGGCGACCCATGAATGCCGCCGATCGCCCTCGCAAGCTCGCCGCGATCCTGTCATGCGATATTGCCGGGTATTCGTCCTTGTCCGAGCGCGATCCCTCCGGCGCCGCCCAGAACGTGGCGCGGATGCGCGAGTGCGCGCGCGACATTGCCGCCGAACGGGGTGGGCGTATCTTCAACACCGCTGGCGACGGCGCGATGCTGGAATTCCACACCGCGTCCGACGCGCTCACCGCGGCGATCGCCTTGTCCGAGGCGATCACCGATCCGCCGCTGCGCTTTGGCGTGCACCTGGGCGAAGTCACGCTCGCCGAGGGTGGAGACCTGCTCGGCCACGGCGTCAACGTCGCCGCCCGCTTGCAGGCAGAGGCCGCGCCGGGCGGCGTTATCGTATCGCAAGTCGTGCGCGACATGGTCGGGGTCGACCTTGCGCACAGGCTGAAGCCGCGCGGGCGTATCCGTCTGGCCAAGATGCGCGAAACCTTGGCCGTGTTCGCGCTCGACGGCGCTAGAGCACCCTCCTCCCAGGCGGTGCTCGCCGTGCTCGCCTTCGACAATCGCGCAGGTGATCGTGCGATGGGCATCTTCTCCGATGGCGTGTCGGAGGAAATTTTGTATGCGATGTCGCGCATCCAGGGGCTTAAGGTCATCGGCTCGACATCGAGCTTCGCCTTTCGCGGTCGCGACAAGACAAAAGCCGCCAAGACACTCGCCGCCACGCACATCCTTGATGGATCGGTGCGCCGCCTCGGAGAGCGCGTCCGGGTATCGGCGCAGCTGAGCGAAGGAGAAAGTGGCCTGGTGTTGTGGTCTGAGCGCTATGACCGGGCGCTTGACGACGCGTTCGCGCTGCAGGACGAGATCGCCGCCGAAGTCGCCAAGGCGCTCGCGTTCGCCATGAACGAAGCCCGCCGCGTTCGCGGGGCTAAACTTTCGGCGGCCCTGTTCGATCTGTACCTGCAAGCGCGCGAGCACCTGCGTTCGGGCGCGCCCGAACAATTGCCACTGGCGAGCGAGAAATTCGAGCGCATTGCACGCGAAGCGCCGGACTTCGCCCGCGCCTGGGCTGGCCTTGCCTCGGCGCGGCTCGAGACGCTGCGGTTGGCGCGCACGGACCGCGCCCGCTTGCTCGAGGACGCGCGCGAGGCCGCTGAACGCGCGCTCGGGGCCGATCCCGACGTCGGTGAAGCACATGCGGCGTTGGCAGCGCTCGAGAGTGAGTTCGGACGCTGGAGCGAGCGCGAAATTCTGCTTGAACGCGCCCTCGAAGCCGAGCCGAACAACCCGCTTCTGCTGTTCCGCCACGGCCAGTTTCTGGTCTCCACCGGGCGCGTCAATGCCGGGTACGCCCAGCAAGGCCGTGCGTTCGAACTCGACCCGCTCGATCCGATGTTCGCCGCCTTCCACGGTCATAATGTGTGGGCCAAGCACTCCAAACCCGAAGGCCGAAGGATATTGGAGGAAGCCGCCGCACGCTACCCCAACAACGTTTTCGTTTGGTACATGCGCCTCAATACCGCGGCGCTCGACGGCGATCTGGTGATGGCCGCCGCGCTGCGTGAAGACGGCTTGCGCCTGATTCCGGCGCTCGCGGACTCGCCAGTCTACAAGGCCGGCAAGATGATGCAGGATTTGTTGGCGGCGCCCTCGCCCGAGGCTTTCATGAAACTCGGCGAAGATTTCGCAGCGATGGCGGAGCGCCAGCCCTCCGCGGCGCTCGACCTGGCGGTCGCGCTGTCGGTACTTGGCTTTAGCCAACCGGCGCTCTCCTTGTTCGAGGAAGCGCTCGACAACATCGACGCCTGGCGCCTTGGCGCGCTCGAAGCGGTGCGCCCTCACATCGGTTACGAAACGGCGCTGCTGTTCATCGACCAAACGCGCGCCCTTCGCATGGAGCGCGAATTCGTCGATCTCTGCGCGCGCCTGGGCCTGGTGCGCTATTGGCGTGAGCATGATATTTGGCCCGATTGCGTGACCGAGACCGCCTCGGCCTATGATTTCAAAATCGCCTGCGGCGGCCCCTAGGCGCTCCCCGTCAGCGTTTCGATCGCTTCCTGGCGCTGCGCTGCAAACGCGGCGAAACTTTGCTTCACCGCGGCCAAGGTTTCCGGCGACGCGGTTTCCGGGCGACCGGAATTGAACGGCGGCGCCGGCGCATACTCGATCATCAATTGGATCATCTTCGCCGTCTCTTCGCCCGCGATCTCCGCAACGATCGTCAGCGCAATGTCGATGCCTGCGGTGACGCCCCCGCCGGTGATTGCATTTCCATCGCGCACCACGCGCGCATCATCCGGGGTGACCCCAAACGCCGCCAACAAATCACGGTATGCCCAATGGCTTCCCGCGCGTTTGCCGGCGAGCAAGCCCGCCGCAGCGAGGATCAGCGATCCAGTGCACACCGACGCAACATAACGTGCGCCCGCCCCCAGCCGTTTCACTTCGCCCATAAATTCGGGATCGAGCATCGCTTGTGTTTGTCCGGGTCCGCCTGGAATCATGATCATGTCGCAAGATTCGATGTCGGCGAGCGCCCGCAAGTTCGTGAACGCCAGCCCCATCTCCGAAACCAGCGTGCCGCCATCCTTCGAGGCGATGATCGCCGCCGCGCCCGGCATGCGCGCGAGCACCTCATAGGGGCCCGTGAAATCGAGCTGCGTGAGCCGTGGGTAG
>CXWL01092678.1_pt1 | contig 19921 bp, 20 predicted proteins | sample 590931 | NCBI WGS metagenome assembly CXWL01 (sample SAMEA3498368, study PRJEB10139) | groundwater metagenome | biome: water well; material: biofilm material | place: Germany | collected 2015-04-27 | reverse complement strand
CGCCACAACAATTGGTTGGGTGCGGCCCTTTTTGCTGGAGTCGCGTTAGACTATGCATTAGGATAACGTTGTCCCAAATGCACTGGGCGGATTGTGTGTCCGCGCGGGGCGTTTTCCAAAAAAATCTAACTAACGAGGCTACTCCATGATGGAAAAAATCCCCACCCAGACCGGCGCACGCGACCAGTTGTTGAACGATTTGAAATCGGTGATCCAGGATGCCGAAACCTGGCTGCGCAGCAGCTCGCTGACCGGCGATGACCTGAAGGCGGCCAAGGAGAAGTTCGAGCGCACCCTCCTCGGCGCCAAGGACGACCTGCTGCGTTACCAGGAAGTCGTGGTCGAAAAAACCAAGGAAGCGGCCAAGGCGACCGACGAGTACGTGCACGAAAATCCGTGGCGCTCGATCGCCATCGGCGCAGGCGTCGGCCTGCTGCTCGGCGTGGCGATCTCGCGCCGCTGATCGATGGCGATCGCCGAAACAGCGGGCAGGCTGGCGGCCACCCTCCTCGCCATGGTCGAGACGCGGATGGAACTCGCGTCGGTCGAAATGGAGGAGCAGTCGCAGCGCTACCTTGGCTACCTGCTGATGTCGCTGCTGGCCCTGTTCCTGTTCGGGATCGCGATCGTGCTGGCCGCGCTGTTCGTCATCATCCTGTTCTGGGATACCCATCGCATCGAAGCGGTGCTGGGGATGGCCGCCGTGTTTGCACTGGCTGCCATTATCATCGGCATCAAGGTGCGCGCCGGCTTTGCGGCGCAGCCTGCGCTGCTGTCGGCGACGATGGCAGAACTGCACAAGGATATCGAGTTCCTGAAGACCGCGAGGCACGCCCATGAACCATGACGCCAGGCGCATACCGCCGGCGCAGCGCCGCGCCGCCCTGATCGCGCTGTGCGCGCAGCAGCGGCTCGAGGCCGCGCAGGAAGTGCGCGCGCTGCTCGCGCCGGCCAGCCCGTCGGGCTTGCTCCATATGCTTGGCTCGAACCTGAAGCTGCCGCTGACGATTGCCGGCGTGGTGCTCGGGATGATCGCGACCCGCTCCGGGCGCGCGATGCCGATCGTGACCGCGGGCCTCGGCCTGTGGAACTTGGTGCGCAAGTTGCTGCCTATCCTCCGGCTGTTACGCCGAGCTAGCAGCGCGTCCGGGGTCTGACCCCGCGGGGTCAGACCCTTTCACGCGAAATTGGATCCCCGCTTTCGCGAGGACGACGTATTTAGGTGCGCTGTCTAGGCGCCACCGCCCAACTGTTCACCGAGCTCGCGCCCGCGCTCCGACGCGGCCTTAACCGCGTCGATGATTGCCTGCTTCACGCCCGATTGCTCCATGCTGGTGAGTGCCGCGTAGGTCGTCCCGCCCTTCGACGTAACCCGCTCGCGCAGCACCGACACTTCGTCCGGCGACTGCGCCGCCAGTTGCGCCGCGCCGGTAAACGTCGCCAGCGCCAGCTGCTTGCCCTGCTCGGCCGACAGCCCGAGTTCCTGCGCCGCCTGCTGCATCGCCTCGATAAAGTAGAACACATACGCCGGGCCGCTGCCCGACACCGCGGTCACCGGATCGATCAGCGACTCGTCGTCCAGCCACACGGTCGCGCCGACCGCCTTCATGATGTCGTCGGCGGCCTTCTTCTGCGCCGCGGAGACGCCGTCCATCGCCACCATGCCGGTGATGCCCTGCCCGATCAGCGCCGGGGTATTCGGCATCGTGCGCACGATCGCGCCGTAGCCGCCCAGCCAGCGCGCCAGGTCGGCGCCGCGGATGCCGGCCGCAATCGACAGCAGCAGCGGACGCGCCGCGCCCAGCTGCGGCAGCAGCGCCGCCGCGACTTCGCGCATCTGCTGCGGCTTCACCGCCAGCACGATCACGTCGCTGCCGCCGGCCGCCGCGTCGATCTGCGCCGCAGTGCTGACGCCGTAGCTGGCCGTAAGCCGCGCGAGTTGATCTGCGTTCGGATCGACCACATGGATGTTGGCGCCGTCGGTGAGCTTGCCGGCCAGGCCCGCGATGAGTGCCGACGCCATGTTGCCGCCGCCGATAAATGTAATCTTCATGCCTGGTCCTTTATTCATAATTACGTGATCCGAAAATGGCGCTGCCGACGCGCACGATGGTGGCGCCTTCCGCGATCGCGGCGGCCATATCGGCCGACATCCCCATCGACAGCGTATCGAGTTCCAACCCGTCTTCGCGCAGCTGTTCGAACAGCCCGCGCAAATTGGCGAATGCCGCCCGTTGTTTTGCCACGTCAGTTTCGGGCTCGGGAATCGCCATCAGTCCGCGCAGCTTCAGGTTCGGCAGCTGCGCCACCTGGCGCGCCAGTTCCGCCAGTTCTTCCGGCGTGGCGCCGCTCTTGCTCGCCTCGCCGCTGATATTGACCTGGATGCAGATGTTCAGCGGCGCCATCCCGGCCGGGCGTTGCTCCGACAGGCGCTGGGCGATCTTCAGGCGCTCCACCGTATGCACCCACGCGAAGCTGGCGGCGATCGGGCGCGTCTTGTTGCTCTGGATCGGGCCGATGAAGTGCCATTCGACTTGTTCAGTTGGCAACGCGCTGGCGACCGCGGCGATCTTGTCGAGCGCCTCCTGCAGGTAGTTTTCGCCGAACGCGCGCTGCCCGGCGGCGACCGCTTCGAGCACCGCCTCGGCGGGGAAAGTCTTGGACACGGCCAGCAGCTGCACCGACTGTGGCGCGCGGCCGGCGGCTTTGCTCGCGGCGAGTATAGTCGCATCGACTGCTTGCAGTTTGTGGGGGATTGTGGACATAATCATTGTCAGCGGGCAATTAAAGCACTTCGAGTCGATGCAAACGTGCACNNATTCTCCGTCAAGAACAAGGCTTCCGACCTGCACCTGTCGTCCGGCCTGCCGCCGATGATCCGCGTGCACGGCGACGTACGCCGCATCAACCTGCCGCCGCTCGAGCACAAGGACGTGCACGGCATGATCTATGACATCATGAACGACGGCCAGCGCAAGCAGTACGAGGAAGTACTCGAGTGCGACTTTTCGTTTGCGATTCCCGGCCTGGCGCGCTTCCGCGTCAACGCCTTCAACCAGGAACGCGGCGCCGCCGCCGTGCTGCGGACCATCCCTTCCAAGATCCTGAGCCTGGAAGACCTGAACGCGCCGAAGATTTTCGGCGACCTGGCGATGCGCCCGCGCGGCCTGGTGCTGGTGACCGGCCCGACCGGCTCGGGCAAGTCGACCACGCTCGCGGCGATGGTCAACCACCTCAACGAAAACGAGTACGGCCACATCCTGACGATCGAAGACCCGATCGAATTCGTGCACGACTCGAAGAAGTGCCTGATCAACCAGCGCGAAGTCGGCCCGCATACGCTCTCGTTCAACAACGCGCTGCGTTCGGCGCTGCGCGAAGACCCGGACTGCATCCTGGTCGGCGAGCTGCGCGACCTCGAGACGATCCGCCTGGCCCTGTCGGCCGCCGAAACCGGCCACCTGGTGTTCGGCACGCTGCACACCTCCTCCGCCGCCAAGACCATCGACCGTATCGTCGACGTGTTCCCGGCCGATGAAAAGGAGATGGTGCGCGCGATGCTGTCCGAGTCGCTGCAGGCGGTGGTGTCGCAGACCCTGCTCAAGACCAAGGACGGCTCCGGCCGCGTGGCCGCGCACGAGATCATGATCGGCACGCCGGCGATCCGCAACCTGATCCGCGAAGCGAAGATCGCCCAGATGTATTCGGCGATCCAGACCGGCAGCAACGTCGGCATGCAGACGCTGGACCAGAACCTGACCGACCTGGTACGCCGCAACGTCATCTCCACCGGCGCCGCGCGCTCGGCCGCCAAGACCCCGGATAACTTCCCCGGCTAATTTTCAGGATCGACAATGGAACGCGACCAGGCTTCAAAATTCATGTTCGACCTGCTCCGGCTGATGACCAGCAAGGGCGGCTCGGACCTGTTCATCACGGCCGGCTTCCCGCCCGCGATCAAGATCGACGGCAAGATGACGCCGGTGTCGAGCCAGGCGCTGACGCCGGCCCACACCTCCGATCTGGCCCGTTCGATCATGAACGACAAGCAGACCGCCGGCTTCGAGCTGACCAAGGAAGCGAACTTCGCGATCAGCCCGGGCGACCTGGGACGGTTCCGGGTCTCGGCCTTCGTGCAGATGAGCTGCGTCGGCATGGTGCTGCGCGTGATCACGACCACCATCCCGAAGCTGGCCGACCTCGACCTGCCGCCGATCCTGGCCGACATCATCATGACCAAGCGCGGCCTGGTCATCATGGTCGGCGCCACCGGTTCCGGCAAATCGACCACCATGGCGGCGATGGTCGGCTACCGCAACGAGAACAGCTACGGCCACATCATCACGATCGAAGATCCGGTCGAATACGTCCACCCGCACAGGAACTGCGTGATCACCCAGCGCGAGGTCGGGGTCGACACCGACAGCTTCGAGGCGGCGCTGAAAAACTCGCTGCGCCAGGCGCCGGACGTGATCCAGATCGGCGAGATCCGCGACCGCGAGACCATGGAGCACGCGATCGCGTTCGCCGAAACCGGCCACCTGTGCCTGGCCACGCTGCACGCGAACAGCTCGAACCAGGCGATCGACCGCATCATCAACTTCTTCCCTGAAGAACGCCGCGCGCAGCTGCTGATGGACCTGTCGCTGAACCTGAAGGGCATGGTGTCGCAGCGCCTGATTCCGCGCAAGGAGTCCAAGGGGCGCGTGGTGGCGATCGAAATCATGCTCAACTCGCCGCTCATTTCGGACCTGATCTTCAAGGGCCATGTGCACGAGATCAAGGAGATCATGAAGAAGTCGCGCGAACTGGGCATGCAGACCTTCGACCAGGCGCTGTTCGACCTGCACGAGGCAGACAAGATCAGTTACGAGGACGCGCTGCGCAATGCCGACTCGGTCAACGACCTGCGCCTCGCCATCAAACTGCAAGGCAAGGACGCGAAGAACCGCGACCTGTCCGCCGGCACTCAACATCTGGGGATTGTCTGACCATGAACCTGTTCGACTACACCGCCACCGGCCTGTCCGGCGCACCGGTGGACCTGGCGCAGTACAAGGGCAAGGTCCTGCTGATCGTGAACACCGCCAGCGAATGCGGTTTCACGCCGCAGTACAAGGGGCTCGAGCAGGTGTACCGGGAGTTCCGCGACAAGGGGGTGACGGTGCTCGGTTTTCCGTGCAATCAGTTCGGCGCGCAGGAGCCCGCCGCTGAAGACCGGATCGGCGCATTCTGCGAGAAAAATTATGGCGTGACGTTTCCGCTGTTTTCGAAAGTCGAGGTCAATGGCGAACACGCGCACCCGCTGTTCGGCTATCTGAAAAAAGCCGCGCCCGGCGTGCTGGGCACCAAAGCGATCAAATGGAACTTCACCAAGTTTCTCGTCAGGAGAGACGGCAGCGTGTACAAACGCTACGCGCCGGCTACCGCACCCGAAAAAATCGTGGCCGATATCGAGAAGTTGCTGGCCGAATAGGGGCTCGCCGCAGGTCGATTTCCCGCAGCGGGGCACATCCTGGTCGATACCGTATCATGGCGCTCGAATATGGAATTTTCGTCGATCGAGACCATTTCGCCGCACCATGAACGTCGCAATGTACCGTTAAGATTCGTGCGCTTGAACAACGAATTGTAAGTATTGGCAAGAGTCTCGATTGCTAATAAGAAATTTTTAACGTATTCTGGACCCTGCAAGGCGCGCTGCCCGCAGCGCCAAAGCCAACTTGCTTCCTACCGGCCAAATCTCCGCCGCCTCAACTACCCATAGTTAAACCGCCAGCGCATTGCGTCCGCCTTCATCGGCCTGACGCGGGCGCCGATCATTCCGTGCACTTCGTGCGCGGGAGGAATAAACGGGGCCCCCATGTCTTTCGATATCAGCAGCAGTACCGGCGCCGCCCGCGGCGCCACCACGGCGACGCCGCCGAGCCAGCTTGAATTTCTTGCCTTTACCTTAGGGTCGGAGGAATACGGCGTCGATATACAAAAAGTTCAAGAGCTGCGCGGTTACGACACGGTGACGCGCATTGCCAATGCGCCCGAGTTCATCAAGGGCGTGGTCAATCTGCGCGGCACCATCGTGCCGATCATCGACATGCGCATCAAGTTCAATCTCGCCACGCCGACTTACGATCAGTTCACGGTGGTCATTATTCTTAACGTCGGCACGCGCGTGATGGGAATGGTCGTCGATAGCGTCTCGGACGTGATCACGCTGACGGCGGAACAAGTCAAGCCGGCGCCGCAGTTAGGTTCGGCGCTCGATACCGATTACTTGATCGGCATGGGCACGCTGGACGACCGCATGTTGATCCTGGTCGACATCGACCAACTGATGTCCAGCGCGGAAATGGGATTGATCGAGCAAATGGCGGAATGAAGCGCCTGTCCTGCGAATCGCCCCACACATCACAATGATTTTAATTCCCTTGAAAGAAACAAAATGAATATCGGAAATTTAAAGATCGGCACCCGTCTGGGCGCAGGCTTCGCCATCGTGCTGCTGCTGCTCGTGGCCGTTGCGGCGCTCGGAATCAGCCGCATGGCGCTGATCGAGGACCATATGGAAGAAATCACGAAGGTTAACAACGTCGAGGCGAAGTTGGCGACAGTAATGCGCGTCACCGTATTCGACAGGGCGATCGCGTTGCGTAACGTGGTCTTGTATACGGAAGAAGCGGATATGAAGCCGGAGGTGTTGCGCATCAAGGAGCAGGCGGTGAAATATGCCGAAGCCGAAGACAAGTTGAACAAGATGTTTACCAGCCTGGCTGGCACCACGGCCGAAGAAAAGGCGGCACTGGTCAAGCTCAGGGAGGACGAAGCCGCTGCCAGCCCGCTCATGGCCAAAGTGGTTGAACTGGGACTGGCGAACAAGAACGATGAAGCGACCAAGGTATTGGTCAAGGATTTGCGTCCAGTCCAGAAAAAGTGGCTGGAAGCCTTGGGCGACCTGATCGCCATCGAAGCCAAGCAGAACGAACAGGCTATCGCCGATGCGGAGAATGCCTATGCAAGCGCTCGCACCCTGATGCTGGTATTGACCGGCTTCGCGATCGTGCTCGGAACGGTGATCGCCTGGCTGATCACGCGCGGCATTACCGGCCCAATCAATATTGCCGTGAAGGTGGCGCAGACTGTCGCCGCCGGCGATCTGACCAGCCGCGTCGATGTGAAAACGACGGATGAAACCGGCCAATTGCTGCAAGCGCTGAAAGACATGAACGACAGCCTGATCAAGATCGTGGGCGAAGTGCGCACCGGCACCGACACCATCGCCACCGCCTCGAGCCAGATCGCCGCGGGCAACCTCGACCTGTCGTCACGCACCGAAGAGCAGGCCAGTTCGCTGGAAGAAACCGCGTCGTCGATGGAGGAGATGACGAGTACCGTGAAACAGAATGCCGACAATGCGCGCCAGGCCAATCAGCTGGCGGCTTCCGCTTCCGAGGTCGCGTTCAAGGGTGGCGCCGTGGTGGCGCAAGTGGTCGACACCATGAGCTCGATTAACGAGTCGTCGAAAAAGATCGTCGACATCATCGGCGTGATTGACGGCATCGCGTTTCAGACCAATATTCTGGCGCTCAACGCCGCCGTCGAAGCGGCGCGTGCCGGCGAGCAGGGTCGCGGCTTTGCGGTGGTAGCAAGCGAAGTACGCAACCTGGCGCAACGCTCGGCGGCCGCTGCGAAGGAAATCAAGGGGCTGATCGGCGATTCGGTCGAGAAAGTCGCTACCGGCGCCAAGCTGGTCGAGCAGGCCGGCATCACGATGGACGAAATTGTCGACAGCGTCAAACGGGTAACCGACATCATGGGCGAGATCACCAGCGCCAGCCAGGAGCAGACCTCGGGTATCGAGCAAATCAACCAGACCATCAGCCAGATGGACCAGGTCACGCAGCAAAATGCCGCGTTGGTGGAGGAAGCGGCGGCCGCGGCCGAATCCCTGCAGGAGCAGGCAGGGACCCTGGCGCAGGTGGTCAGTGTGTTCAAACTCGATGGCGCCGGCATTGCCGCGACGACCAGGGCCAGCACGGTGGCGCATAAGGCGGCAAGCGTGTCCGGCAAAGCCCGGCCAGCTGCTGCGGCCCGCGCCGGTGCCACGCGCAGCGCTGTGCCGGCAAAGCGGTTGGCGGTCGCTAACGCGGCAACCGACTGGGAAGAGTTTTAAGCCGGCATTTGCACAGGGGCGAAATGGCATAGCCTACGCGGATCTCTACCGCTACCGCTCAGGACAAGGCCCGGTCGATCAATTCAATCCAGTGCGTGACCGGCGTATCCGTGCCCGACTGCAGGTGGGTCAGGCAGCCGATATTGGCCGACACGATTTCGTCGGCTCCGGTGGCTGCCAGGTTGGCCAGCTTGCGGTCGCGCAGCTCGTGCGACAACTCCGGCTGCAGCACAGAATAGGTGCCCGCCGAGCCGCAGCACAAGTGGCTGTCGGCGCACAACGTCACGTCGACTCCGGCGGCGCGCAGCACGCCTTCGACCTTGCCGCGGATCTGCTGGCCATGCTGCAGCGTGCAGGGCGGATGGTAGGCGATGCGTTTGGTGATCTTCCCTTTCAGCCGTGCCCCCAGTTCCGCTTCGAACTCCGGAATGATTTCGCTCAGGTCGCGCGTCAGCGCCGAAATCCGGGCCGCCTTCTCCGCATAGGCGCTGTCATGCGCCAGCAGGTGGCCGTACTCCTTGACCGTCACGCCGCAGCCGGACGCCGTCATCACGATCGCCTCGACCTGCTCCACCAGCGGCCACCATGCGTCGATATTGCGGCGCATGTCATCGAGTCCGCCGTCCTGGTCGTTCATGTGGAAGCGCAGCGCGCCGCAGCAGCCGGCCTTCGGCGCCACCACCAGCTGCACGCCGAGCGCATCGAGCACGCGCGCGGTCGCGGTGTTGATGTTGGGCGCCATGGACGGCTGCACGCAGCCCTCCAGCACCAGCATCTTGCGCGCATGGACGCGGGTCGGCCACAGGCCGGCGGCTTGTGTCGGCGGCAGCTTGTCCTGCAGGTTCTCCGACAGCAGCGGGCGCACCATCTGGCCGGCCTTGAACGCCGGCTTGAAGATCCACCCGCGCGGCAGCGATTCCTTCAGCAGCGTGCGGGTGATGCGCTCGCCGAGCGGGCGCCCGACGCGCTGGTCGACCACCTTGCGGCCGATGTCGACCAGCCGGCCGTATTTGACGCCGGACGGACAGGTGGTTTCGCAGTTGCGGCAGGTCAGGCAGCGGTCCAGGTGCAGCTGGGTCTTGCGGGTCGGCTCGGCGCCCTCAAGCACTTGCTTGATCAAGTAAATGCGGCCGCGCGGGCCGTCTAGCTCATCGCCCAGCAGCTGGTAGGTCGGGCAGGTCGCCGTGCAGAAGCCGCAATGCACGCAGGCGCGCAGGATCGCTTCCGCTTCGTCGCCTTCGCGGGTGCCTTTGATGAAATCGGCGAGATTGGTTTGCATGGTTCAGTACATTCGTCCGGGATTGAAAATGTGCGACGGATCGAATGCCGCCTTCAAGCGTTCATGGATTTTCGCGACGGCCGGCGCCAGCGGCTGGAACACGCCAACGCCCTTGTCGCCGCCGCGGAACAGCGTGGCGTGTCCGCCGACCGCCGTCACCGCGCTGCGGATGTTGCGCGCGGTGTCCGCATCGCTGCCCGCCTTGAGCCAGCGCTGCGCGCCGCCCCATTCGATCAGTTGTTCGCCCTTGAGGATGATGGCGCCGGTGGTCGGCGGCACCGACAGCCGCCACAGGCTGTCCGCGCCGGCGAAGAAGGGGTGCTGCTGCTCGCGCAGGCTGGCCCAGAATCCGGGACCGTCCGCGATCGCCTCGCCGCCGAACTCGCGCACCGCCGCATCGACCGCGGCCTGCGCGCCGGCCAGGCGCACGGTCAGCGCGCCGTCGTGCCAGCAGCTCGCCGAAATCGGCAGCGGCTGGCCGCCCCACTCGTTCAGGCGCCGGATCGCGTCGATCTCGCTCATGTCGAAACGCAGCGTGGTTTCGCGCACTGAGCGCGGCAGCACCTTGATGGAGTGCTGCAGCATCAGGCCGAGCGTGCCCATCGACCCGGCCAGCAGGCGCGAGACGTCGTAGCCGGCCACGTTCTTCATCACCTGGCCGCCGAAGGTCAGCACTTCGCCCTTCCCGTCCATCAGCACCGCGCCGAGCACGAAGTCACGCACCGCACCGCTGGTGGCGCGGCGCGGGCCGGACAAGCCGCTCGCCACCGCCCCGCCGAACGTGGCGCCCGCGCCGAAATGCGGCGGCTCGAAAGCCAGCATCTGGTTGCGCTCGGCCAGCACCGCTTCGATTTCCGCCAGCGGCGTGCCGCAGCGGGCGGTGATCACCAGCTCGGTCGGCTCGTAGTCGACGATGCCGCTGAACGCGCGCGTGTCGAGGATGTCATCGCCGGCCAAGGCCTGGCCGTACCAGTCCTTGGTGCCGCCGCCGCGAATACGCAGGGTGCGCTTGTCGGCCGCTGCCGCCAGCACCTGCTGCCTGAATTGTTCAATTTCCTGCACTGTCATTCCCTCGTCAGAAGCGCGGCAGATCCGCGAACGGCAGCAAGCCGCCGGTGACCCGCATCTTGCCGAATTCGGCGCAGCGGTTCAGGGTGGGGATCGCCTTGTCCGGATTCAGCAGGAACGGCACGTCGAACGCGCGCTTCACCGCAAAGAACGCGTCCAGTTCGGCCCTGCTGAACTGGATGCACATCGAATTGATCTTCTCCTTGCCCACTCCATGCTCGCCGGTGATGGTGCCGCCGACTTCGACGCACAAGGCCAGGATGGCCGCGCCGAACGCCTCCGCGCGGTCGAATTCGCCCGGCGTGTTTGCATCGAACAGGATCAGCGGATGCAAGTTGCCGTCGCCGGCGTGGAACACGTTGGCGCAGCGCAGGCCGTATTCGGCTTCCATCAGTTCGATGCCGGTCAGGACCTGGGCCAGCTTCTTGCGCGGGATGGTGCCGTCCATGCAGTAGTAATCGGGCGAAATGCGTCCCGCAGCCGGGAAGGCGTTCTTCCGGCCCGACCAGAATTTCATCCGTTCGGCTTCGGTCTGGGATACCTGGATCGCGCTCGCGCCGGCCGATTGCAGCACCGCTGTCATGCGGGCGATTTCCTCGTCCACTTCGAGTTGGGTGCCGTCGGCTTCGCACAGCAGGATCGCGGCGGCGTCGGTGTCGTAGCCGGCCTTGACGAACGGCTCGACCATGCGCACCGAGGTGCGGTCCATCATCTCCAGCCCGGCCGGGATAATGCCGGCCGCGATCACGCTGGCCACCGCGTTGCCGCCGGTGACCACGTCGTCGAACGAGGCCATGATGACGCGCGCCGACGCCGGTTTCGGCACCAGCTTGACCGTCACTTCGGTGACGATGCCGAGCATGCCTTCCGAGCCGATGAAGACCGCCAGCAGGTCGAGGCCGGGCGCGTCCAACGCCTCGCCGCCAAGCTCGATGATCTCGCCGTCGATGGTGGCGACCCGCACGCGCAGCACGTTGTGCACGGTCAGTCCGTATTTGAGGCAGTGCACGCCGCCCGAGTTTTCCGCCACGTTGCCGCCGATGGTGCAGGCGATTTGCGAGGACGGATCGGGCGCGTAGTACAGGCCGTGCGGGGCGGCGGCCTCGGAGATGGCGAGGTTGCGCACGCCCGGCTGGACGACCGCGGTGCGCGAGTACGGTTCGACGCGAACGATGCGGTTCAGGCGGGCGGTGGAGATGACCACGCCATCGGGCATCGGCAGCGCGCCGCCGGACAGGCCGGTGCCGGCGCCGCGCGGCACGATCGGCACGTCCAGCTTGCGGCAGATATCGAGGATCGCCAGCACCTGCGCTTCGCTGTCGGGCAGGGTGACGACCATCGGCATCTGGCGGTAGGCGGCCAGGCCGTCGCATTCATAGGGGCGCGTGTCTTCCGGATCGGACAGCACGCAACGTTCGGGCAGGGCGGCGCGCAGGGCGGCGGCGACCTGCTGCCTGCGCACGGGATCGATAGGGAGTGAGTGTGACATAAGAGACGATTGTACTGGATTGGCGTTTTAACGTATCCTCAGCCTATTCGATTTCAGGAAAATATCATGGGAAACAGGCTTTCAAAAATCGCGACGCGGACCGGCGACAACGGCAGCACAGGTCTGGGCGACGGCAGCCGCACCGAAAAGGACAGCGCGCGGATCGCCTCGCTGGGGGATGTGGACGAGCTCAACAGTTTCGTCGGGCTGCTGCTGTGCGAAGAGATGCCGGCCGAGCTGCGCGAGGAGCTGATTTCGATCCAGCACGATTTGTTCGATCTGGGCGGGGAGCTGTGCATTCCGGGGTATCAGCTGATCACCGATGAACATGTGGCGCGGCTGGACGGCCTGCTGGAAAAATACAACGCGGATTTGCCGGTGTTGAAGGAGTTCATTCTTCCAGCCGGTTCGCGGGCGGCGTCGATTGCGCATGTGTGCCGGACGGTTTGTCGGCGCGCTGAGCGCAGCATTGTGACGCTGGGGAAGGATGAGAAGATCAACGAGCATCCGAGGCAGTATGTGAACCGGCTGTCGGACTTGATGTTCGTGTTGTCGCGGGTGCTGAACCGGTTTGCCGGCGGCAGCGACGTGCTGTGGCAGCACGAGCGCAAGCGGGGGTAGGTGTCAGGTCTGATATTCGGACATTTCGGCATTTAGAAATGTTCGAATGTCAGACCTGACACCAGCTTTTTGCCGGAGGCTTGCGCAAAAAATTAGGTTCCCGCCTGCGCGGGAATGACGTTTCAAATGTGTTGGCCGTAAAACCTGCGCAGGCGGGAACCCAATTTGCGGGCAAAGCGCTAGCTGTTGTTGACCACCAGCCGCGGAACAGCGGCACCGAAACGCTGGCGGATCGACGCAGCAATCCCCTTGGCATCCAGCCCCACGCCAGCGAGCAGCGTAGCCGGATCGCCATGGTCGATGAACCTGTCCGGCAGGCCCAGCATCAGCAGCGGCTTGACGATGCCTTCGGCAGCCAGCGCCTCGGCCACCGCGGCACCCGCCCCGCCCATCACCGAGCCCTCTTCCACCGTCACGAAGTAATCGTGGTCGCGCGCCAGCTGCCTGACCAGCTCGACGTCCAGCGGCTTCACGAAGCGCATGTTGGCCACCGTCGCATTCAAATCGTCCGCTGCCGCCACGCTTGGCGCCACCATCGAACCGAACGCCAGGATCGCCACGCCGGTACCGCGCCGCTTGATCTCGCCCTTGCCGATCTCGATCGAGGTCAGCTCCTTGTCGATCGCCGCGCCAATCCCGGCTCCGCGCGGATAACGCACCGCAGCCGGTCCCGGGTAGTGGAAGCCGGTGGTCAGCATGCGCCGGCATTCGTTTTCGTCCGACGCCGCCATCACCACCATGTTCGGGATGCAGCGCAGGTAGGACATGTCGTAATTGCCGGCGTGGGTCGCACCATCGGCGCCTACCAGACCCGCGCGATCGAGCGCGAACACCACGTCCAGGTTTTGCAGCGCCACGTCGTGGATCAGCTGGTCGTAGGCGCGCTGCAGGAAGGTCGAGTAGATCGCCACCACCGGCTTCAGGCCCTCGGTCGCCAGGCCGCCGGCAAACGTCACCGAATGCTGCTCGGCGATGCCGACGTCGAAATACCGCTCCGGATACTGCTGTTCGAAACGCACCATGCCAGAACCTTCGCGCATCGCCGGCGTGATGCCGACCAGGCGCATGTCGGCGGCGGCCATGTCGCACAGCCAATTGCCGAACACTTCGGTGTAGGTGACCTTGCCGGCCGCCGCAGGCTTGATGCCCTCGGTCGGATTGAACTTGCCGGTACCGTGGTACAGGATAGGCTCGGCTTCGGCCAGCTTGTAGCCCTGCCCTTTCTTGGTCACGACGTGCAGGAACTGCGGACCCTTGAGCTTCTTGATGTTTTCCAGCGTCGGGATCAGCGACTCGAGGTCGTGGCCGTCGATCGGGCCGATGTAGTTGAAGCCGAATTCCTCGAACATCGTAGCCGGGACCACCATGCCCTTGGCGTGTTCTTCGAAACGCTTGGCGAGCTCGCGCACGGGGCCCGGCAGCACCGACTTGCCGACGTTCTTGGCAGCGGCGTAGAACTGGCCCGACATCAGGCGCGCCAGGTAGCGATTGAGCGCGCCGACCGGCGGCGAGATCGACATGTCGTTGTCGTTCAGGACCACCAGCAGGTTGATGTCTTCCTGGACGCCGGCGTTGTTCAGTGCTTCGAACGCCATCCCGGCCGTCATCGAGCCGTCGCCGATCACGGCGATCGCGTGGCGGTGCTCGCCCTTGATCTTGGCTGCCTGCGCCATGCCCAGCGCGGCCGAGATCGAGGTCGACGAGTGCGCGGTGCCGAAGGTGTCGTACTCGCTTTCGTCGCGCTTCGGGAAGCCGGAGATGCCGTCGAACTGGCGCAGCGTGTGCATGCGCTCGCGCCGGCCGGTCAGAATCTTGTGCGAATAGGTCTGGTGGCCCACGTCCCATACGATGCGGTCGTGCGGCGTGTTGAACACGTAGTGCAGCGCGATGGTCAGCTCGACCGTGCCAAGGTTGGACGACAGGTGGCCGCCGGTCTTGGACACCGACTCGAGCAGGNNACTGGCGCAGCTCATGCGCCAGCGGCGTCAGTTGGTTGCGCGCCAGCTTGCGCAGCTGGGCCGGTTCGTTGATTGTCTCTAGCAAGTTCATTTACGCTTTCCGCTGCACGATGAGGTCCGCGAGTTCGCGCAACCGCAGTGCTTTTTCTCCGAACGGCGCCAGCGCTTCGTGAGCCCCGCGCCTCAGTTTTTCCGCCAACAGCTTCGATTCTTCCAGCCCCAGGATCGACACGTAGGTCGGCTTGTTGGCCGCGGCGTCCTTGCCGGCGGTCTTGCCCAGCGTCGCCGAATCGGCGGTCGCATCGAGCACGTCGTCCACCACCTGGAACGCCAGCCCGATCGCATTCGAGTAGGTGTCCAGCGCGGCGCGTTCGTCGACCGCCACGTCGCGTCCCGCCAGTGCCCCCAGCACCACCGCTGCGCGCAGCAAAGCGCCGGTTTTCAACTGGTGCATGCGCTCCAGCTGATCGAGCGTCAGGCTAACGCCCACGCTGTCGAGGTCAATCGCCTGGCCGCCGCACATGCCCGCCGAACCGGCCGCGTTGGCCAGCACGCGCATCATCGCAACCTGGCGCGCGGCTGGAATCGTCTGGTCTTCCGCCAGCACCATGAAGGCCTGCGCCTGCAGCGCATCGCCGACCAGCAGCGCGGTCGCTTCGTCGTAGGCCACATGTACCGTCGGCTTGCCGCGCCGGAGCGCATCGTCATCCATGCACGGCATGTCGTCATGCACCAGCGAATACGCGTGGATCATCTCCACCGCCGCCGCGGCGCGCGCCAGCGTGCGCATGTCGGCGCCGAACAGGCCGCCGGCCGCGTACACCAGCAGCGGGCGCACGCGCTTGCCGCCGCCCAGCACCGTATAGCGCATCGCTTCGTGCAGCCTGGCGGGCTGCGCGCCGGCCGCAGGCAGGAAACCGGACAGCGCTTCCTCCACGTGGGCCTGCACGGTTTGCATCCAGTCGTCGAAGGCGGCCGACAGCGTCATTGCATGCCCTCGTCGATCACGTCGGAGGCGAACGGCTTGAGCATGTCGCCTTCCAGCACCTTGACCTGGGACTCGACTTTTTCGAGCTGGCCGGCGCAGTACTTGACCAGCTCCGAGCCGCGCGCGTAGGCCACGACCGATGCTTCCAGCGGCAATTGGCCCGATTCCATCTGGGTGACCAACTGCGCCAGTTCCGCCATCGCCTGTTCGAATGATTCCGGCGCCACTGTGCTTTCCACTAATAATTTCTTTGCCATAGATGCTTTTGTGAAACGGGGGCCACGCAACTTGTGCGGTGGCGGCCAGTCTAATTCCTTATTCTAGAACAATCCATCCCGTTGGGTGACGACGGTTCGTCGTTGCCGGCTTGCAAGCAAGGCCACATTTTATAGCAATCGGGCGCAACCCATTGATAACGTTAAATTTTAAGCAATACTTGCACCGTTTTGCACCACATTCCCGCGTCGGCCCGCGATTGTAGAGCTTGTTCCACGGTATAATCGCCGGTTCTGTCCGAAATACCGTATTCCGCAGCCAAAATACTGGTCTTTGGATTCTTTCTCTTCTTTTGCTTAAAGCTCTTATTAAAGGGGGGTTGGGATGTCCGATCTGGCTACCCACGCCAAGCTGGCGCGCCCATGCGCGCAGCTTCCGGTAGATGTCTACTTTGACGAAGCGCTGCTGCAGCGCGAGATGCAGCAATTATTCCAGGGCGGCCCGCGTTATGTCGGGCACGAACTGATGGTGCCCGAGGTCGGCGACTTTGCCACGCTTGCTTCCGAGCACGAAGGCCGCATGCTTGTGCGCAACGCCAATGGCATCGAGGTGCTGTCCAACGTCTGCCGCCACCGCCAGGCGCTGATGTTCAACGGGCGCGGCAATGCCGCCAATATCGTCTGCCCGCTGCACCGCTGGACCTACGACCTCAAGGGCGAGCTGATCGGCGCTCCGCATTTCCCGGAAACGCCCTGCCTGCACCTGTCCAAGACACCGCTGCAGAACTGGAACGGCCTGCTGTTCGAGCAGAACGGCTACAACGTGATGGAAAAGCTGGCGAACCTGTCGGTGACCAAGGATTTCGACTTCACCGGCTACATGTTCGACCACGTCGAAGTCCAGACCTGCAATTACAACTGGAAGACCTTCATCGAGGTCTACCTCGAGGACTACCACGTCGAACCGTTCCACGCCGGCCTGGGCGGCTTCGTCAGCTGCGACGACCTGCGCTGGGAATTCGGGTGCGACTACTCGGTGCAGACGGTGGGGGTCAACCGCGGGCTGCAGAAATCGGGCTCGCCGATCTACCAGAAATGGCAGGAGCAGGTGCTCAAGTTCCGCGGCGGTACCCCGCCCGAGAACGGCGCGATCTGGTTCACGCTGTACCCCAACATCATGGTCGAGTGGTATCCGCACGTGCTGATCGTCTCGACCCTGTGGCCGGACGGCCCGCAGAAGACCCTCAACGTGGTCGAGTTCTACTACCCCGAAGAGATCGTGCTGTTCGAGCGCGAATTCATCGAAGCCGAACGCGCCGCTTACATGGAGACCTGCGTCGAGGACGACGAGATCGCGCTGCGGATGGACGCCGGCCGGCGCATCCTGATGACGCGCGGGGTCAGCGAAACCGGGCCTTACCAGTCGCCGATGGAAGACGGCATGCAGCACTTCCACGAGTGGTACCGCAATAATATCGACCTCCGGCGCTAAGGATCCGATGGCCTCGTTGTGGATGTTGTCCGCCACCTTCCTGTTTTCCGTGATGGGGGCGTGCGTCAAGCTCGCCTCGAGCACCTATTCGATTTCCGAAATCGTCATGTACCGCGGGCTGATCGGCGTCGTCATGCTGTCGCTGCTGGTGCACCAGCGCGGCGGCAGCCTGCGCACCGCGTTCCCGCTCGAGCATGCGTGGCGCGGCGTGGTCGGCGTGGTTTCGCTGTGGCTGTGGTTTTACGGGATCTCCAAGCTGCCGCTGGCGACCGCCGTCACGCTGAACTACATGTCGCCGATCTGGATGGCCGCGTTCCTGTTCTGCGCCGGCTGGTGGCACTCGAAGGACCATGTCGAATGGCCGCTGGTGGGCGCGATCCTGCTCAGCTTCGTCGGCGTCACGCTGGTGCTGCAGCCCGCCTTCGAAGCGCGCCAGTGGCTGGGTGCGATCACCACCCTGTTCTCCGGCATGCTGTCCGCAGCCGCGTACCTGCAGGTGCGCCGATTGAGCCAGCTGGGCGAACCCGAATATCGCGTGGTGTTCTATTTCGCGATGATGAATTTGATGGCGGGCCTGATCGGCTGCGCGACCACGGTCGCCGATCCTTCCATCGACACCTGGCACGCCCTCGACCTGCGCGGCGCCGGGCTGATGCTGACGATGGGCGTATCGGCCACGCTGGCGCAGATGGCGATGACGCGCGCCTACGGCATCGGCAAGACGCTGGTGGTGGCCAACCTGCAGTACACCGGCATCATCTTCTCGAGCGTGTGGGGCATGCTGCTGTGGGGCGACCGCTTCGACTGGCATGTCTGGCTCGGCATGGCGGTGATCCTCGGCTCCGGCCTGGCTGTCACCTATTACAATACGCGTAAAACCGAACGCGGCGTCGCGGTCGACAAGACCGATCCGATTGCAAGTGAAACCTGAGGACTCCATGAACACGACATTGATTTCCGCAAGCGAGCTGGCAGAGCGTATCGACGACCCTTCGGTCGTCATCGTCGACTGCCGCCACGACCTGATGAACCTTGCCGCGGGCCGCGAAGGCTATGCGGTCGGGCATATCCGCAACGCCGTATTCGCCGACATGGAACAGGCGCTGTCGGGCGCCAAGCGCGGCGCCGACGGCCAGTTCCGCGGCCGCCATCCGCTGCCGGAGCGCGCTGCGCTGATCGAGACGCTGCGCTCGTGGGGCATCAACGACGACACCCAGGTGGTGGCCTACGACGCGCACGGCGGCATGTACGCCGCGCGCCTGTGGTGGCTGCTGCGCTGGATCGGCCATCCGGCGGTCGCGGTGCTGGACGGCGGCCTGGCCACATGGCAGTCGCAGGCGCTGCCGATGTCGACCGAGGTGCCGGTCAAGGCGCGCGGCGCGATCACCGAACGCGCACCGCTGGTGCAGACCGTAACGGCTGACGAGGTGCTGGCCAACGTCGGCACGGGCGAGCGCACCGTCATCGATGCGCGCGCGCCCGACCGCTTCCGCGGCGAGAACGAAACCATCGATCCGGTGGGCGGCCACATCCCGGGCGCGAAGAACCGTTTTTTCAAGGACAACCTGCAAGCAGACGGCCGCTTCAAGAGCGCCGAACAGCTGAAAGCGGATTTCGCGCCGCTGGTGGATGACGCGGCGAAGGCTGTGATGCAATGCGGCTCCGGCGTCACCGCCTGCCACAACCTGCTGGCACTGGAAGTGGCCGGCATGCCTGGCGCGGCGCTATATCCGGGATCGTGGAGCGAATGGTGCGCCGACCCGGCGCGTCCGGTGGCGACTGGCGCCCAATAAGCAATGTTTCCCTAAAACCGGGTCAGACCCATTTTTTGTAAGGTTTTTTGCAGGCCCCAGTTGCCTGAAAAACGGGTCAGACCCTTTTTTTGCAGACCTCGGTTTTGAATTTAGTGTCCGTGCGTGAGGAACAGTACAATCACCACGCCCAGCCCGATCAGCAGCACCTGCGGGATCGATTCGCGCACCGTGGCGCGGCGCTGCATCTGCGGCATCAGGTCGCTGACGGCGATATAAATAAATCCCGATGCCGCGAACACCAGCACGTACGGAATCAAGCCGCTCGCGCGGTCCAGTGTGAAGTACCCAAGCAAACCTCCCGCCACCGCCATCAGGCTGCACAGCAGGTTGAACACATACGCCCGCGTGCGCGAGAAACCGGCGTTGAGCAGCACGATGAAGTCGCCGATCTCCTGCGGGATTTCATGCGCAATGATCGCCAGGCCGGTCACCAGCCCCAGCTGCGGGTTGGCCAGGAACGCCGCCGCGATCAGGATCCCATCGGTGAAGTTGTGCATGCCGTCGCCGATCAGGATCATCCATCCCGACCGCCCCGCTTCGCGCGCATCGTGTCCGTGCGCGTGGTGGTGGCCGTCGCCTTCGTGATGGTGCGAGTGGCGCAGGATCGCAAACTTCTCCAGCATGAAGAAACACAGCAGGCCGGCCAGCAAAGTGGCGAACAGGCTGCGCGGATCGGCGTTCGATTCGAACGCTTCGGGCAGCGCGTTCAGCAGCGACGTCGACAACATGATACCCACCGACAGGCTGACCATGCGCTCGACCATCTTGGAGAGCAGCGCGAACGAAAACACCGCCGCGGCGGTGATGCTGAAGACGCCGGCGATGGT
>CXWL01045141.1_pt1 | contig 19921 bp, 18 predicted proteins | sample 590931 | NCBI WGS metagenome assembly CXWL01 (sample SAMEA3498368, study PRJEB10139) | groundwater metagenome | biome: water well; material: biofilm material | place: Germany | collected 2015-04-27 | reverse complement strand
GTGTACATCAGCATCGCCAGGTCCGTGTCCTTGCGCTGGGGTCGGCCGGCCAGCGGCGCCGTGCGCGCGATGATCTGGTCCCAGGTCTCGAAATCGGTCTCGGGTGCCAGCGGGAAGGCGATGCGCGGCAGCCCGGCCGGCACGCCCGGCGCCTGCCGCGGCCAGATATCGAGCTTGCCCACGAAGAGCAGGCTGGCCTCGCTGTGGTCGAGCACGTAGCGCACAGTCTCGGCGGTCTCGGTGGGGAAGATCGCCACCGTTGTGTAGCCGGCCATCCAGATGGCGAGCTCGGCCATGATGAAGTGGGCGCAGTTCTTCGAGAGCATGGCGATGCGCGCGCCCGGCGCGAAGCCCAGGCCCTGCAGGTGCGCGGCCATGCGGCGCGATTGGTCCATCACCTGGGCCCAGGTGAGATCGACCACCTTGCCGTCGCCCACGGGCTGGGTCAGGAAGACGCGGTCGGCGAGATTGGTCTCGTGGGCGTAGATGTGCTCGAGGATCAACCTGGGCGGTGTCATGTTGGTGGGGCTCCGGTGGTGACGCCGCGCGCGGTGTGCACGGGGCAGGCGCAGCGTACCCGGCGCAGGAGGGGCGCGGCTACTGGCGGATTCCCGCGCGCGGGGCCGGGCGGAGTCAACGCGCGCGCACCGGCATCGGTACCGGCACGACTTCATCGATCAGGCGTGCGCCGTCGCTGTGCAGGAATTGCTTGAACGCCTGGGCCACGGGGGGCAGGCGCTTGCCGCGGCGCTGCACGACATACCAGTTCAACATGAGCGGGAAGCCTTGCACCGCCAGCGCCACCAGGCTGCCCGCGCGCAACTCGCGGCTGACCGTGTGCGCCGACAGGAAGCTGATGCCCATGCCGGCGATGACCGCCTGCTTGATGGTCTCGGTGCTCTTGATCTCCATCGCGACATTGAGCTTGGCCAGATGGCGGCCAAGTCCGTCGGCCATCGACTGCCAGGTGTCCGATCCCTGCTCGCGCACGACGAAGGGCTCGCGCACCACGCGCGCCAACGTGATGCGCTGTTCTGCGGCGAGTGGGTGGATGGGGGCAGCGACGATCAGGTAGGGGTGCGGGGCGAAGGTCTCGGCGAGGGTGTCGGCACCGGTGGGCGGGCGCACCATCACGGCCAGGTCGGTGAGGTTGTCGGCCAGGTGCGCCAGCAGGCCCTCGCGGTTGTGCACCGACAGGTTGAGCGTCACGCCCTGGTGGCGGCGCGCAAATTCCACCAGCAGGCGCGGAAAGAAATAGTCGCCCGCGCTGATGACCGCCACATTGAGCTTGCCGCCGGCGACGCCCTGGAACTGCGTCATCGAGGCCTCGGCATCGGCGAACTGCTGGATGATGAGGCGGCTGTGGTGCAGCAGTTCGACACCGGCGGGGGTGAGATAGATCTTCTTGCCCATCTGCTCGAAGAGCGGCAGGCCAGCGTGCTCGGATAGCTTCCTGATCTGCGTCGAAACCGCGGGCTGGGTGAGGTGCAGGGCCTGCGCCGCGCGCGAAAAACTCAGCAGCCGAGCGACCGCCTCGAAGACCTTGAGCTGGCGCAGGGTGGCGTGCTTCATCGCCGGGCACGGGGCTGCGAGCCGTCAGCCGGGACTCCGGAAGACCATAACCGGGGCGCTATGCAATGAATCATTTAGTTTGATTATCCATTATCGATCGCGAGGCCTAGCATGGCCGCCATCAGGAGATCGATGGCGCCCGCCCAGGCGCCCACAACCGGAGACCACCCATGCGCCATGCCACACCCAGGAGCCGCCTCGCGGACGACGCCGAGATCGAACGCGGTGCCTTCAATGCGGCGTTTCACGAACTCGGCCTGCTCTGGCATTGGGACAGCGCCACCTACGAGGCATTGGCGGCGCACCCCTGCGAGCGCGCTCGCGTGCAGCGCTACCTGGAAGGCGCACAGCCGCACCTGCTGCGGGCCTACGAGGCCGACTTCCTGACCGACGCCATCCTGCGGGCCAAGAGCCGTTGTCAGCAGCGCGGCGCGTAGTCGGTGCGGGCGCTGTCTGCTGATTCAGGGGCGGGTCGGGTTGGATGGCGGAGAATCACGCCGCAGAAGGAAATGCGCCATGCCGATCTACGAATATGCCTGCCAGTCTTGCGGCCACGAGTTCGAGGCGCTGGTGCGTGCGGACAGCGCGCCGCCGTGCCCAGGGTGCCAGTCCACCCGACTCGAAAAGCGTTTGTCAGTCTTTTCGACTTCGGCTGCTGCCCAAACCGCCGCGCCCGCGATACCCGGCCCGTGCGGCAGTTGCGGCCACCCCGACGGGCCAGGCGGTTGCGGGTTGCGCTGAGCCGGTAGGCGGCCTGACCTTCAGGCCCGTCCTGGCTAGCCTGGGATGTCAGGCTCGACCAGATTGGCCAACTGGGCCAGCGACTCCTGCCAGCCGAGGTAGCACATTTCCAGTGGGATGATTTCTGGTATCCCTTCCTGGGTGATTTCTACCTCGGTTCCACACGACACTGGCGTCAGCGACACAGTCACCTGCATCGTGCCGGGCAGGTTCGGATCGTCGAACTTGTCCGTATAGACAAGACGCTCGTTCAACACCAGTTCCCTATATTCGCCGCCGAATGAAAGGCCGCTGCCTGTCGAGAAATTGTGAAACGACATCCTGAAGGTGCCACCCACTCTGGCTTCCATGTGATGCACGGTGCAGGTGTATCCGTAGGGCGGTATCCACTTGGCCATTGCGCCTGCATCCAGAAAGGCTCGATAGACCTTCTCTGGCTTCGTGCGCAAGACTCGATGAAGCCGGACTGTGCCGGTGGGCATGATCAGATCTCCTGCCGGTTGCGGTGATCAGGTTGCGCGCTGCACCCACCCTACAGCAGCCCCGCGCCGCGTGCCCACTGGTACTTGGCGCCCAGCACTGCGACCGGGATTTCAGTGGAATAGGCGTACGCCGGGATGCCGTGCTCGTAGAGATATTGCGCGGCTTCCTCGACTTCCACGTCGCCGGCGAGCGAGGCGACCATCGGCTTTTCGATGCCTTTGGCCAGCATCTCCTCGCGGGCCTCGACCATGATGCGCGCAAAGACCATGGGCGGCGTCACGATGGTGTGCCAGTAGCCCAGGATCAGGGCGTGGATGCGCGGGTCGGCCAGGCCCAGCAAGACGGTGTTCTTGTAGGTTTGCGGGGGCTCGCCGCCGGTGATGTCCACCGGGTTGCCGGCGGCGCCGAAGGGCGGGATGAATTTGCGGAATGCGGCGTCCAGATCGGCTGGCATCGGCATCAGCGTCAGCCCCTGGTCGACGCAGGCGTCCGACAGCAGCACGCCCGACCCACCCGCGCCCGTGATGATGACGATATTCTCGCCTTTGGGCGTGGGCAGGATCGGCACGCCGCGGGCAAAGTCGAGCAGGTCGCGCAGCGAGCGGGCACGGATCACGCCCGACTGCCTCAGCACATCGTCGTAGATCTTGTCGTTACCGGCCAGGGCGCCGGTGTGCGAGCTGGCCGCCTTGGCGCCGGCGGCGGTGCGGCCGGCCTTGAGCATGATCACCGGCTTCTTCTTCGAGACCCGCCGGGCCACCTCGGCAAAGGCGCGGCCGTCCTTCAGGTCTTCGCAGTGCTGGGCGATGATTTTCGTATTCGGATCCTGCTCGAAGAACAGCAGCAGGTCGTCCTCGTCGATGTCCGACTTGTTGCCCAGGCCGACGATCGCCGAGACCCCCATTTTGGCCGAGCGGCTGAAGCCGATGATGGCCATGCCGATGCCGCCCGATTGCGATGACAGCGCCGCCGAGCCTTTGACGTCGTAGGCGGTGCAGAAGGTGGCGCAGAGGTTGGCCGGCGTGTAGTAGAAGCCGTAGATATTGGGCCCCATCAGGCGGATGTTGTATTTGCGGCCGATGGCGACCAGCTCGTCCTGCATCTCGTGCTGGCCGGTTTCGGCGAAGCCCGAGGGGATCAGCACGGCGCCGGCGATGGCCTTCTCGCCGCACTCGACCAGGGCGCCGGCCACCAGTTTGGCCGGGATCGCGAAGACCGCCACGTCGATCTCGCCGGGTACGTCTTTCACGCTCTTGAACGCCGGGTAGCCCATGATCTCGGCCGACTTGGGATGGATCGGAATGATCTGCCCCTTGTAGCCGCCGTTGATCAGGTTCTTCATCACCGAATTGCCGATCTTGCCGGCCTCGTCGGAGGCGCCCACCACTGCCACCGACCTGGGCTGCATGATCCGGTTCATTGACTTGACGACCTCCGCCTCGGGTGGGCGGTGGCGTGCCGGCTTGGCGTTGAAATCGACCACGATGCGCACGTCGGCGGCGATCGCGCCGTGCTGGGTGGCAAATACCGGGTTGAGGTCGAGCTCGGCGATCTCGGGGAAGTCGCTGACCAATTCGCTGACGCGCACGATCAGGCGCGCCAGCGCATCGCGGTTGACCGCCTCGCCGCCGCGCACGCCCTTGAGCATCTCGGCGGCCTGGATGCCGTCGAGCATCGAGAGCGCGTCGGCGGTGGTCGCGGGCGCCAGGCGGAACGTGATGTCCTTGAGCACCTCGACCAGCACGCCGCCCAGGCCGAAAGCCACCAGCTTGCCGAAGCTGTTGTCGGTGACCGCGCCGACGATGACCTCCTGCCCGCCCGCCAACATCTGCTGCACCTGCACGCCCACGATGCTGGCGTCGGCCTTGTACTGCCTGGCATTGGCCAGGATCGTTTCGTAGGCGGTGGCGGCTTCGGTCGCGCTCTTGATGCCGACCATCACGCCGCCGGCCTCGGTCTTGTGCAGGATGTCGGGCGAGACGATTTTCAGTACCACCGGGAAGCCCATGTCCGCGGCCAGCCTGCCGGCGTCGGCCGCGCTGCTGGCCACGCCTTCGCGCGGCACGGCGATGCCGTAGGCGTCGCAGACCTGCTTGCCCTCGGGCGCGGTGAGCGAGCTGCGGCCGGCGGCGCGCACGGCGTCAAAAATCTGGCGAACCGTGGTCTTGTTCATGGTGGGTACTCGGGATGGGGGAGGGTGGGGGTGCCGCGCCGCTTCAGATCACGCGGGCGGCGCGCAGCGCGGCGATGTCGGTGGCCGCATAACCGAGTTGCGCCAGCACCTCTTCGGTATGTTCGCCGAGCAGCGGTGAGCGCGTGACATCGGTGGCGCTGTCCGACATCTTGATCGGGTTGCCCACCGTCAGGTATTTGCCGCGTGTCGGGTGATCGACTTCGACCACGGTGCCGGTGGCGCGCAGCGAGGGTTCCTCGGCGATCTCTTTCATCGACAGGATCGGCCCGCACGGGATATCGAACTGGTTCAGGATATCCATCGCTTCGAACTTGGTCTTGGTCATCGTCCACTGCTCGATGCGCGCGAAGATCGGCTTCAGGTGCAGCAGGCGCGCGGCGGGTGTCGCGTAGGCCTCGTCGGTGATCCAGTCTTCCTGGCCGATGACCTTGCACACCGCCGGCCAGACCGCCGCCTGGGTGATGAAGTAGAGGTAGGCATTGGGGTCGGTTTCCCAGCCCTTGCACTTGAGGATCCAGCCCGGCTGGCCGCCGCCCGAGGCATTGCCGGCGCGCGGCACCGCGTCACCGAATTGGGTATCGGGGTACTGCGGGTACTCGTGCATGGTGCCGGTGCGGTCCAGGCGCTGCTGGTCGCGCAGCTTGACGCGGCACAGGTTGAGCACGGCATCCTGCATCGGCGCCAGCACCTTCTGGCCGCGGCCGGTGGTGGTGCGCTGGTAGAGCGCCGCCACGATGCCCAGCGCCAGGTGCAGGCCGGTGCCGGAGTCGCCGATCTGCGCCCCCGTCACGAGCGGCGGGCCGTCGTCGAAACCCGTCGTCGAGGCCGCGCCGCCGGCGCATTGCGCCACGTTTTCATAGACCTTGCAGTCCTCGTACTTGCCGGGCCCGAAGCCCTTGACCGAGGCCACGATCATGCGCGGGTTGAGCCGCTGGATATGTTCCCACGTGAAGCCCATGCGGTCGAGCGCGCCGGGCGCGAAATTCTCGACCAGCACGTCGCAGGTCTTGATCAGGCGGTCGATCACTTCCTTGCCCTTGGGATCCTTGGAGTTGACCGTGATCGAGCGCTTGTTGTGGTTGAGCATCGTGAAATAGAGGCTGTCCACGCCGGGGATGTCGCGCAACTGGCCGCGCGTGGCGTCGCCCTCGCCGGCCTTCTCGACCTTGATCACGTCGGCACCCATCCAGGCCAGCAGCTGCGTGCAGGTCGGCCCCGATTGCACATGGGTGAAGTCGAGGATGCGCACGCCGTCGAGTGCTTTGCTCATGGGCTGTTCCTTGGGTGGATGGGCGGGCGATTACTTGTACATGGTCTGCGCCATCGTGCCCGGCGCATAGACCTTGGGGTCGACCCAGATATTGATGACGGCGCAGCGGCGCGTCTTCTGCACCGCGGCGCGGGCGCGCAGCAGCGCGGGCCCGATCANNACGTCGCCGAGCAGGTTGCCGACATTGCCGCGCTCCTCGCCGTATTTGGCGAGCTGGCCGTAGCGGATCTGGTTCATCGCCGAGTTGTTGCCCACCACCGCGATATAGGGCACCTTGAAGCGGTTGGCGGTTTCCATGTCGAACGCGGTCATCGCGAAGGCGCCGTCGCCGTAGTAGCACAGCACCTCCTTCTCGGGCTGCGCCAGGCCGGCGGCGATGGCAAAGCCGGTGCCCACGCCCAGGCTGCCCAGCGCCCCCGGGTCCATCCACTGCCCCGGGCGGCGCGGCCGCACCGCCTGCGCCGAGATCGTCACCACGTCGCCGCCGTCGCCGATATAGATGGTGTCGTCGGCAAGAAATTCGTTGATCTCCCAGGCCACCCGGTACGGGTTGATCGGCACGCTGTCGGACTTGAACAGCGGCATCAGCTTTTCGGTGGCGGCGGCCTCGAGTTCGGCCAGGCCGCGCATCCATTGCTGGCGCTGCATGCGCTTGTTGCTCTTGAGTCGGCCCGACGCGGCCTGCAGCACCGCACCCAGGATGGCACCGGGGTCGCCGACCAGGCCGAGATCGATATCGCGGTTCTTGCCGACGGTGCGGTAGTCCATGTCGATCTGCACCAGCGTCAGCTCCTTGCTGATGCGCTTGCCGTAGCCCATGCGGAAGTCGAACGGCGTGCCGACGATGACGATCACGTCGGCCTTGGCGAAGGCCTGCGAGCGCGTGCGGTCGAAGTGGTGCGGGTCGCCCGGCGGCAGCAGGCCGCGGCTGCCTCCGTTGAAATAGCCGGGGATATCCAGGCCGCGCAGCAGGGCCACGGCTTCGGTGTGGCCGCGCGCCGTCCAGACCTGCTGGCCATACAGGATGGCGGGCCGCTCGGCGTTGACCAGGATGTCGGCCAGCCTTTCGATATCGGCCGGGTCGCCAATCGAGCGGGTCGATGCACGATGGCGGCCCGGCGCGGGTATCACCGCGCGGCTGATATCGATCTCGCGGTCGAGCACGTCGCGCGGGATCTCCAGGTAGGCCGGGCCGGGGGCGCCGTTGTAGGCCTCGCGGGCGGCCATCGAGATGAGGTCGGCAATGCGCTCGGTGGCCGGCACGCCGACCGAGAATTTGGTGATCGGTGCCATCAGATCCACGTGCGGCAGATCCTGCAGCGAGCCCATCTTGTGCTGGCTGAGGGCGCCCTGGCCGCCGATGTGCAGCATCGGCGTCTCGGAGCGGAATGCGGTGGCGATGCCGGTGACCGCATTCGTGCAACCCGGGCCCGCGGTGGTCACGACGCAGCCCAGCCGGCCGGTCTGGCGGGCATAGCCATCTGCGGCATGCGCAGCGACCTGCTCGTGGCGCACGTCGATGATGCGGATACCCTCATCGACGCAGCCGTCGTAGATGTCGATGATGTGGCCACCGCACAGCGTGAAGATCGTATCGACACCCTCGTTCTTCAGCGCGCGCGCCACCAGGTGGCCGCCCGAGATGACATTGGCGTCGCGCGTCTTGCGCTTGAGCGTGTCGTCGGCGGTGCTGCTCGTCGCGGCGGTCTTGATTTCGGACGACATAGGGTGCTCCTGCATGCTGCACTTATCATAGAAACCGGCTCGTCTTTTCGCCGTTGACCACGGTCAAGATTCGAGATTTGAATAGCGCCCGCGCCACCCAACCACCGCCGTCCCGATGATCTCGACCCCGATGGACAAGCACGGCGAACGCAACGTCATCCGCGTCGAGCTCAAGCACAACGTGGTGCTCAAGGAAATGACCGAGGACGAGCGCCACGAACTGGAGCGCGACCTGACCATCGTCGATTGCGCCAAGGGCGACTGCCTGCTGCACCAGGGCATGCACGAGATGGAGCAGTATTTCGTGCTCGACGGCATCCTCAAGCGCGTCGTCACCAACGCCGCGGCCAAGGAAATGATTCTGCGTTTCGCCGATCAGCGCGATATGGAGACGAGCTACGCGGCATGGCGGCTGAATACGCCCACGCCCTACAGCATCGTGTGCGTGGCCAAGGCGAGGGTGGCCAAGCTGCCGATGCCGACCTGGGTCGATTTCATGGACCGGCACCCGAAATTCAAGGCCACCTTCGAATACGAGGTGATGCGCGTGATGAGCGAAATCATGGGCCACACCATCACCCTGCACCTGCTGGACGCCCCCGGGCGGGTGCGCCGCTTCGTGCGCAAGCACCCCGACCTGGCCGACCGGATCCCCAAGAAGGAGCTGGCCGCCTACCTCAACCTTTCTGCCGAAACGCTGAGCCGGCTGAAGCAGCGCGGCAAGATCTGACGCGCGATCGCGATCGCGATCGCCGCTGCTTGGGCGGCCTTCAGGTCTTGGACGATGTGAACAGGCGCGACGTGGCCATCACGCGCAGCTGGTTGTCCACGCTCGCCACGCCGGGCACCCCCGCCGCCACCTGCGCTGAGGCAGCGAGTTCGTCGGGCTTGAGCACGATGCCGCGCAGCGTGACCCGGCCTTCGACGCTTTCTACGGTGATGCTGACCTCGTGCGTGCTCTCATGGGCCCGCAGCGCCGAGTGGATGTGGGCTTGCAGCGCCATGCTCTGCAGCAGCGCGCGCGAGGCGTCGGTTTCGGCGAATTCCGGCCGCGCCAGCAAGGCACCGATCTGCCCGACGCAGGTGTCGACCGAGAGGCGCTCGGTATTGAGCACCAGGTCGTAGAGCAGCGGATCGCCCCAGGTCACGCCGAACTGCGCGTGCATGCGCGCCGCATGGGCGTGGTCGCTGCGCCGGATCTCGGCCTCGGCGTAGGCGGCGTCGTCGGTGTCGAGCTGCGCCATCAGCCAGGCCACGCGGCGGGCCAGCGGCCGCGTGATGCGCACGCAGACCACGTGCTGCACCGGACGCAGCAGGCAGGTGGCGCCCCAGCCGCGCAGCACGGTATTGCCGCGTGCCGCATTGGCCAGCACCTCTTCGGCGGTATAGACGGCCAGGCTGGCACGGTCGGCGCGCAGGCGCTCTAGGGCGCCGGCCTTGCCTTCGCGCAGCCGGTTGATCAGGCTCGTGGAGACGTGCATCTTGCTGGCGACATGCTCCACGACCTCGTGCCTCAAGGTTGTGAGCCCCAGGTCGCGCGCCAGTTGCTCGGCCACCTCCTTGGCCAGCGAGCCCATTTCCTGGGTCAGTGCAATCACAGCCATGTCGCCCTCCAGCGGTCAATCGACGGGCCGCTGGGCCGCAAACGGGTCGGCTTTGGGCGCGCGGATCAGGCGCAACCCCTTGGCGATCAGCGGCCAGAACAGCATCAACAGCGCCAGCGTCGTGATCGAGCCGACCAGCGGGTTGGCCCACATGATCATCACGTCGCCCTGCGAGACCAGCATCGACTGGCGAAACGAATCCTCGGCCTTGTCACCGAGCACCAGCGCCAGCACCAGCGGCGCCAGCGGGTAGTCGAGCTTCTTGAAGACATAGCCGATGACGCCGAAGCCGAGCATGAACCAGATATCGAGCATCGCGCTGTGCACGGTGTAGGCGCCGATGGCGCAGATGACGATGATGATCGGTGCAATGATCGAGAACGGAATGCGCAGGATCGATGCGAACAGCGGCACCGTCGTCAGCACCACGATCAGGCCGACGATATTGCCCAGGTACATGCTGGCGATCAGGCCCCAGACAAAATCCTTCTGCTCGACGAACAGCAGCGGCCCCGGTTGCAGGCCCCAGATCAGCAGGCCGCCGAGCAGCACCGCGGCGGTCGGCGAGCCGGGGATGCCGAGGGCCAGCATCGGCAGCAGCGCGGCGGTGCCGGCGGCGTGCGCGGCGGTCTCGGGGGCGACCACGCCCTCGATCTCGCCGGTGCCGAACCTGGGCCCGTTGCGTGACATCTTCTTGGCCAGGCCGTAGCTCATGAACGAGGCCGGCGTGGCACCGCCCGGCGTGATGCCCATCCAGATGCCCACCAGCGCGCTGCGCAGCGAGGTCACCCAGTAGCGCGGCAGTTCCTTCCAGGTCTCCCACACGACCTTGGCATTGATGCGCGCCGGCTTGCCCGAGAAGTTCAGGCCTTCTTCCATCGACAACAGGATCTCGCCGATGCCGAACAGCCCGATGACGGCGATCAGGAAATCGAAGCCGCGCATCAGCTCGCTCTGGCCGAAAGTCAGGCGCAACTGCCCGGTGACGGTATCCATGCCGACGGCGGCCAGCGCAAAGCCGAGCGCCATCGCGGCCAGGATCTTGAATGGCGAGCCCTTGCCCATGCCGACAAAGCTGCAAAACGTCAGCAAGTAGACCGAGAAGAACTCAGGCGCGCCGAATTTCAGCGCGAAGCGGGCCACCAGCGGGGCCAGGAAGGTGATCATCAGGACGGCCAACAGAGCCCCCACGAACGACGACGTGAAAGCCGCTGTCAATGCCTGGCCGGCCTTGCCCCTCTGGGCCATCGGGTAGCCGTCGAAGGTGGTGGCCACCGACCACGGTTCGCCCGGGATGTTGAACAGGATCGAAGTGATGGCGCCACCGAACAGCGCCCCCCAGTAGATGCACGAGAGCATCACGATGGCCGAGGTGGGCGACATCGTGAAGGTCAGCGGCAGCAGGATGGCCACGCCATTGGCGCCGCCCAGGCCGGGCAGCACGCCGATGATCACGCCCAGGATGATGCCCACGAACATCAGGCCCATGTTCATCGGCGTCAGGATGACGCCGAAGCCCTGCATCAATGCGCTCAGTTCTTCCATGTGCCCGGGCTCCGTGGGGTCGCCGATTCAGTAGCCGAGAAAGCGCAGGGGATCGAGCGTGCCCTTGAACAGCGGCACCTTGAACCAGACCTCGAACATCAGGAAGAACACTGCGTTGACCACCAGCGCCAGCAGCACGCTGCGGGCCGGTGCGTACTTGCCCAGGACGACCATGAACAGCGCGATATAGATTGCCGAGGCGACGTACAGGCCGAGGTAGCGCACGCCCAGGATGTAGATCGCCGCGGGCACCAGTACCGACAACACGCGCATCGTCTGCACCCGGTTGACGAAGGCGCCACCATCGCGCGCCTTGCTGAATACGGCCTGGTAGAAGATGCCCAGCCCGGCGACGCACAGGACGACGCTGATATAGAAGGGAAAGTAGCCTGCACCGGGCCCGTCAGTGGTCCACTCGGCGCCCAGCCGCCGCGCCTCGACCATGACCACCGCGCCGATCGCCAGCAGGAGGGCGGCCACCACCGCATCCACGGTGCCTTTCCTGGCCAGCGTCGGGCTGTCCACCGGATCGGATGTCTGCGGGTCGACCATGAATCGCTCCTGTGTTGAGCCAAATACGGTGACGCCGCGCGCTCGACGCAACGGCGCAGCGGCGCATCGCGGGCGAGCAACTATTTGGCCATGAAGCCGGCCTCGGTCATGAGCTGCCGGTGGGTGGCCTCCGCGCCTTCGAGCCACTTGCGAAACTCGGCGCCGGACATCGACGTGGTGTTGAAGGCGCCCTTCTCCATGAACTCCTTCCAGTCCGGCGTATCGCGCACCCGCTTCAGCAGATCGACGTAGAAGGCCAGCTGGTCGGGCGCGACGCCCGGGGCCATGAAGACGCCGCGCAGCATCACGTAGTCGGTGGGCACGCCGGCTTCCTTGCAGGTGTGGATATCACCCCAGGACAGGGTGTCGGTCACCTTCTCCTTGTAGGGCATGCGCGTATCGTCGAAGACGCACAGCGCACGCAGCTTGCCCGCGCGCCACTGCGCCACCGCCTCGATCGGGTTGTTCACCGTGGAGTTGATGTGGCCACCCACCAGTTGCACCGCCACTTCACCACCGCCCTTGTAGGGCACATAGATGAATTTGGTGCCGGTCGCCTTTTCGAGACCGACGGTGATGATCTGGTCTTCCTGCTTCGAGCCGGTGCCGCCCATCTTGAATTTGTTCGGGCCCGCTGCCTTGACCGCGGCGATATATTCGCTGGCCGTCTTGTAGGGGGTATCGGCGTTGACCCACAACACGAACTGGTCCAGCGCCAGCATCGAGACCGGGGTCATGTCCTTCCAGTTGAAGGGCACGCCGGTGGCCATCGGCGTGGTGAAAAGATTGGACAGGGTGATGATGATCTTGTGCGGGTCGCCCTTGGCTTCCTTCACGGCCAGGAAGCCTTCTGCACCGGCGCCCCCGGCCTTGTTCACGACGATCATCGACTCCTTCATCAGCTTGTGCTTGACGACGATGCCCTGGATCAGGCGCGCCATCTGGTCGGCTCCGCCGCCGGTGCCCGCAGGCACGACAAACTCGACCGGCTTGCCGGGCTCCCAGGCGGCGGCCGGGCCGGCCAGCGTCAACAGGCTGGCAGCCAGCGCGGCCAGGGCGACCCCCGCGTTGAGCCTGAAACCGCGGTGTGTTGCGAGTCGGGTCATGTCGTCTCCTATGGGTTTTGGTGGGCGCAAGGCGGCCACTGCTGCGGTCGGTCCGCCCACGCTTGGGCCTCGGCGGATGGTCGGCCTCTTGAAAAAAAAGGCGCTTGACCGCAGTCAACTTTCGAAAAATGGAGAGTCAGTTTCGGGATGACCCGGGGCGGGGTAACACCAGACTGGCGCGCAGGCCGCCCCGACGGCGGTTTTCCAGCACCAGGCGCCCGCCGTGATAGGCGGCAGCGTCGCGCACGATGGCCAGCCCGAGGCCGACGCCGCCGGACTCCAGGCTGCGCGACGCGTCGAGCCGCACATAAGGCTCGGTCACGCGCGGCAGGTCGGCTTCAGGTATGCCCGGGCCGTCGTCTTCGATCACGATGCGCAGTTCGGCGGGGCTGTCGGCCAGCCGCACCGTCACGGCATTGCCGTGGGCCAGTGCGTTGTCGATCAGGTTGGAGATGGCGCGGCGCAGGATCGACAGCTTGCCGGCATAGGGGGCAGGTGCGGCCGCGTCGGCCGCGCGCTCGGCACCTTCGACCTGGCGCCCCAGCGAACGCTCGTCCTCGACGATGCTGTGCAGCAGGGCTTCCATATTGAGGCTCTGCATCGGCTCGGCGTCCTCGAGCCCGCGCAGGTAGGCCAGCACCCCATTGACCATCGAGCGCATGGTGTCGATGTCGGCATTGAGCTTGGCCTGCAAAGCCGGATCGTCGATCAGTTCAGTGCGCAGCCGCATGCGTGTCAGTGGCGTGCGCAGGTCGTGCGAGACGGCTGCCAGCGCGCGCCCGCGCTCGACCACCAGCAGGCGCAGCCGCGCCTGCATGACGTTGAAGGCCTCGGCCGCGCGCCGCACCTCGGTCGGCCCGGCCTCGGCCAGTGGCGCGGCGTCGAGGTCGTGTGCAAAGGCGGTGGCTGCCGCGGCCCAGCGCTGCAGCGGCCGCGTCACCCAACGCACGGCGATCAGCGAGACGGCGACCACGACCACCAGCGTCAATGCCAGATGCCACAGGAAGCGCAGCGGCACCGGGCCGATGGCGGGCCCATTGCCGGCGGCGGAGCCGCCTGCCAGGAAGTTGTCGCCCGCCTGCAAGTGCAGGTAGAGGTTGGTGAACTGCGCCGCCAGCAGGCCGGCCACCAGGATCAGCGTCATGCGGCCGAACAGCGATTTCGGCAGCCATCCTTCGGGGTTCATTCGCATGCCGGCCTGCCCTCCACGGCGGCGGCCAGCACATAACCTTCGCCGCGCACGGTCTTGATCAGCCGTGCTTCGCGCCCGTCGTCCTGCAAGCGCTGGCGCAGGCGGCTGATCTGCACGTCGATGGCGCGGTCGTAGGGCTCGGCCTCGCGGCCGTGGATGAGCTCGACCAGCTGGTCGCGATTGAGCACGCGGTTGGGGTGGTCGAGCAGGATGCGCAGCAGGCGGTACTCGGCGCCCGACAGCGGCGCCACCACGCCATCGGGCCCGGTCAGCGCACGCGTGGCGGTATCGAGCTTCCAGCCGGCGAAGGCCAGGCAACGCTGGCCGTCGGGCTTGAGGTTGGGTGGCAGCGATCGCGTGCGCCGCAGGATGCCCTTGATGCGGGCCAGCAGTTCACGCGGGCTGAAGGGCTTGACGAGGTAATCGTCGGCGCCCATCTCGATGCCCAGGATGCGGTCGGTCTCTTCGCCGCGCGCGGTGAGCATGAGCACCGGCAGGTTGGACCGGCCGCGCAGGTCGCGGCACAGCACCAGGCCGTCGGCGTCGGGCAGCATGAGGTCCAGCACCACCAGGTCGATGGCGTGCCGCTCCAGCATCTGCCACATCTCGCGGCCGCTGCGTGCGGGCACGGCGTCGAGACCGTTGCGCACGAGGTAGTCCACCAGCAGCTGGCGGATATCGGGGTCGTCATCGACGATGAGGATGCGGTCCTTGGTGTCCATGTCCGTGAGCGTGTCCCGCGGCCCGATGGCGGGGTAGCGGAGTTTTGTATCGCAGTGTTGCATGCGCGGCGCACGCAATGTGGCGATGCAAGACGGGGCGCTGCCGCAATGTGGCGCGGGCGCACTGCGGGTTCAATCGGGTCCGACCCAACAGAATGTGGACTTCATGAGCGGCATCTTCGGCTTTGGCGAACAGATCGATGGCTACCCGGTCCGGGTCTTGAACGAGCGCGCCGTGCGGGCCGGTGCCGGCATCGTCTTCCTGTTCGCCATGGCGGCCTTCATGAATGCCTGGTTGGTGGGCAACTTCCAGCCCACGCGGGTCTTCGTGGTGGCCTTCCTGGTTGACTTCACGATCCGCATCTTCGTCAATCCGCGTTTTGCGCCGAGCCTGATCCTGGGCCAGTGGTTCGTGCGCAAGCAGCAGCCCGAGTACGTGGGCGCGCCGCAAAAGCGCTTTGCCTGGGGCATCGGCCTGGCCCTCGGCCTGAGCATGCTCTACCTGCTGGTCATCAAGCAGGTCATCGGCCCCATCAACATGCTTGTTTGCGCCACCTGTCTGGTGCTGATGTTTTTCGAGACCGCCTTCGGCATCTGCATCGGCTGCAAGCTGTACAACGTGTTCAACAAGGAGCAGGCGCAACTCTGTCCGGGCGGTGCGTGCGCGGTCAGCACGGGGGTTGCGCCGCCAGGGGCGGGCCGCGGCTGGGCACAGGCCGCTGTGCTGGTCGCCTTCCTGGGGGTGGTGGGGGCGGCCGGCGGCTGGGTCGCTGCCAGCGCACCGCAGGCCGTCGCGCGGCAGCCTCAGGCCGCATCATCGCAAGCGGCCTCGGCCGACCCGGCCGAGGCCGAGCGCTGCAAGGTGCCAGCCTTCGCCAAGGCCCTGGGCCACGAGGACAAGTGGAAACTCCACAACAACTGCACGTAGCTCAAAAGGCCTGCCGAATATGAACTTGCGCAATCGCTATGCAGTGGCCCTGGCAGCGTTGCTAGCGCTGGCCGTGGCCGCCGCCGTGGCCTGGCGCTGGCTGCACGCCACGGCGGTGCCGGTGGCGACCGCGGCGCAGGGCGCCATCGCCGCGCACGTGGTCGGGCCGGGCAGCGTGCAGGCGCGCCTCGCCGTCACACTGGCGTCGCGCATCAACGCCACGGTGACGCAGGTGCACGCCGACGTGGGCGATACGGTTCGGCAGGGCCAGTTGCTGGTGACGCTGGACGACCGCGACCTCGATGCCCGCCGCGGCGTCGTCGCCGGCCAGCAGGAGGCGCTGCTGCGCAATATCGAAGGGGCTCGCGCCGCGCTGGCCAAGGCGCGGGCCGATCTGGACCTGGCCGTCAGCAAGCAGCGGCGTGATGCCGAACTGCTGGCCCAGGGCTATATCTCGGCGGCGCTGATCGACGCCTCCAACGCCGGGCTGCGCGCCGCCGAGGCCGGCATCGATGGCGCCCGGGCAACGCTGGCCGCACGCGAGGCCGACGCGCGCACGTTGGCGCAGGAGGCCCGCTATGCAGATGCGGTCTTGTCCTACACGCGCATCGTCGCACCGCTGGCTGGCGTGGTGGTGCAGCGGCTGGCGGAGGCCGGCAATACCGTCGTGCCTGGGACGCCGCTGCTCAAGCTGGTGGAACCGAGCACGCTGTGGGTTGCCACGCGGGTGGACGAATCGGTGGTCAGCCGGGTGCAGCCCGGCCAGGCGGCGCGCATCCGGCTGCGCAGCGGCGAGGTGCTGGCGGGCAAGGTGGCGCGCATTGCAAGGCAGTCCGACGCCGCCACGCGCGAGCTGGACGTGCATATAGCGTTTGATGCCGCTCCGCTGCGCTTTGCCATCGACCAGGAGGCCGAGGTCAGCATCGCCGTCGGCGAGGACCGCGGCATCCTGGTGCCACTGACCGCGCTGACACGAGACCCGGCGGGCGGCCAGGGCGTATTCATCATCGAAGGCGGCCGCACCCGCTTCCAAGCCGTTGAGACTGCGGGAGCCGATGCCACGCGGGTGCGGGTGCACAAGGGCCTGGCAGGCGGCGAATCGGTGGTCGCCGTGGCAGCGGGGGTGGCCGCGAGCCAGCGCGTGCGGCCAGCCACTGGCGCGCAGCCCTGAGTTGACGCACCCGAGCCATGGAACTCGCACTCAAGGATATCCGCCGCCACCTGGGCAAATTCCTGGCCACGATCGCCGGCGTGGCGATGCTGCTGGCCATCGTGCTGGTGATGAACGGCATCTACCAGGGCAATATCCAGGACGGTGTCTGGCTGATCGACAACACCGCCACCGATCTGTGGGTGGTGGAGAGCGGCCGCGGCGGCCCGTTCAATGAATCGTCGCGCGTGCCGCTGGACAGCCACAAGAGCATCGCCGCCACGCCCGGCGTGGCGCGCGCCAGCCCGCTGGCTTTTTATACGGCCCAGCGGCGGATCAAGGGCATCGATCAGCAGTTCACCGTCATCGGCTACGACATCTTTGGCGGTGCCGGCGGCCCGGGCCGCATCGTGCAGGGCAGGGCGATCACGGCGCCGCACTACGAAATGGTGGCCGACCGCAAGCTCGGGCTGCAACTTGGCGACCGTGTCGCGCTAGGCAGCGACCACTACAGCGTGGTCGGCATCACCAGCGGCGCGGTCGACTCGGGCGGCAACCCGCTCGTCTACCTGGCACTGGCCGACGCGCAGAAGGTGCAGTTCGAGCAGGACAAGCGCGCCGTCAGTGCGGCTGGCGCCGCCAACCTGCAGCGGCTGGACCGCGCCGGCTATACCGCCGAGCAGGCGGCCCGGCTGGCGCCCTTGCTGGCGGGCGGCAGCAGCACGGTCAACGCCGTGCTGGTGACCCTGGCGCCGGGCGCGGACGCCCAGGCGGTGGCCCGGCATATCCGCGATTGGCTCTACTTCAATGTGTATACCACCGCCGATGAGCGCGACCTGATGCTCCAAGGCAAGCTGAGCCGCATGTCGGCGGTGCTGGGCCTGTTTCGCACGCTGTTGATCGTGGTCTCGATCGTGATCATCGCGCTCATCGTCTATGTGCTGACGATCGAGAAGATCAAGTCGATCGCCACGCTCAAACTGATCGGTGCGCCCAATGGCCTGATCGTGCGGCTGATCATGACCCAGTCGATGCTGCTCACGCTGGCCAGCTTCGCGGTGGCCTACGCGCTGCGCGACCTGATCGCGCCGGGCTTTCCGCGCACGCTGGCGTTCGTGCCGCAGGAGACGGCGGTGACCTTCGGCGTGATGCTGGTGGGCGGCGTGCTGGCCAGCCTGATGGCGGTGTGGCACGCGCTGCGCACGCCGGCGCAACTGGCACTGGGGGGCTAGCGTGGCGGTCGTCGAGATCGACCACGTCTCGCAGACCTTCGGCCACGGCGAGCTGGCGGTGCACGCACTCAAGCCCACCAGCCTGAGCATCGAGGCCGGCGAGCTGGTGGCCCTGCTGGGCCCCAGCGGCTCGGGCAAGAGCACGCTGCTGCTGGCGATCAGCCTGATCCAGCCGCCGACCACCGGGCGCATCGTGATCGACGGCCAGAAGCTGTACGACGACGGGCCCACCGGCGTGGACGTGCGCGCCTTCCGGCGCCGCAAGATCGGCTTCATCTTCCAGCAGCACAACCTGATCCCCTTCCTGACCGCGCTGGAAAACGTGGCGCTGATGCTGCAGCTCAATGGCGTGAGCCGGCGCGAGTCGACCCGGCGAGCGAAGGACCTGCTGGGCTACCTGGAGATCGCGCACCGCGCCGATTCATTGCCGGCGCGGTTGTCGGGCGGCGAGCAGCAGCGGGTCGCGATCGGCCGCGCGCTGGCGAATGAGCCGGCGCTGATCCTGGCGGACGAGCCGACGGCGGCGCTGGATACCGAGCGCGGCACCAAGGTCATGGGCATGCTGCGCAAGATCGCCCGCGAGCGCCGCTCGGCGGTGATCGCCGTCACCCACGACCACCGCATGATCGAAGGCTTCGACACCGTGTACCACCTCGACGACGGGCGGCTGGCGCGGGTGGACCACGGTGCGGCGGCGGCCGCGACGGTGCCTTAGCCCGCCTTGGGGGGCGGCGAACGCAGTGACCTTGGGGGCCTTAACCGGCGCCCTTGCGCGCGCCCTCCATCCACGGCCGGTCGTGCTCGGCGAGGTAGCTCTCGCCATGTTCCAGGATGAAGTAGCGCAATGCCTCGGCAGCAGGCGACAGCAGCTTGGACTGCATGTGCACGATATTCCAGGTGCGCACGACGGGGCAGTCCTCCAGCGGCACGATCTCGAGCAGCCCACAGCGCAGCTCCAGCCACAGCGTATGCAGCGACAGGAAGCCCAGGCCCATGCCGGCCATCACGGCTTGCTTGATGGTTTCGTTGCTGGGCATCGCCATCGCGATGCGCGGCTCGAGACGGTGGTCCTGGAAGAAGCGGTCCATCAGGGCGCGCGTGCCCGAGGCGGGCTCGCGCACGATCAGTGGGTAGCCCGCCAGCGCCGAGACCGGCGGCCTGCCGATGGCCAGGATCGGATGCCCTGGCGGCGCGATGAAGACATGCGGGTGCGCCGCGAATGCCTCGGCGCGCGTGGCCAGCTCCTTGGGCGGGCGGCCCATGATCGCCAGGTCGACCTCGCCCTGCTGCAGCATGCCGACCAGTTGCTCGCGGTTGGTGCCCACCTGGAGGTGCAACTCGACGCCCGGGTGCTCCTCCTTGAACCGCGTCAGCAGATACGGCACGAAATATTTCGCAGTGGCCACCATGCCCACGTTCAGCCGGCCTGACTCCAGCTTGCGAAAGCGCGCCATCGCGTCGTCGGCGTCCTTCAGCGTGGCCAGCAGGCGCTTGGCATAGACCAGGAAATATTCGCCTGCGGTGCTGAGCGAAACCTTGCGCCCCTCGCGGTCGAACAGCGGCAGCTCGATCGCCGATTCGAGTTCCTTGACCTGCATCGTCACCGCCGGTGGCGTGAGGTGCAGGCTCTCGGCAGCGCGCACAAAGCTGAGGTGCCGGGCGACTTCCACGAAAACCCGAAGCTGTCGGAAGGTGACTGTCTTCATTCAGCGTTCCTGAATCAAAAGCCAACTATTAGTGAATTTACCTTAAATAAGCCGATACCTACATTCAGGTCGACCGCAAACCCACCCCGACCGCAGGTGCCGCCATGACCTACCGCATCGCCCCCAGCATCCTCTCTGCCGACTTTGCGCGCCTGGGTGAGGAGGTGCGTGCGGTCATCGCGGCCGGCGCCGACTGGAT
>CXWL01078332.1_pt1 | contig 19924 bp, 18 predicted proteins | sample 590931 | NCBI WGS metagenome assembly CXWL01 (sample SAMEA3498368, study PRJEB10139) | groundwater metagenome | biome: water well; material: biofilm material | place: Germany | collected 2015-04-27 | reverse complement strand
AGCTTGCGCTGCTCGCGGCGATCGGGAAGCGCGGTTCCGCTGTTGCCGAAACCGGCAACGCCAGGGGCGGTCATCTTGCCCATCAATTTCTTGGCGTCGCTCTTTGCCATGCCGGTTTTTTTCATGTGATGCTTTCTGNNAAAACGTCGTTCGCGCCTGCGCGGGAACGACGTTTTCAAGGTGTTGCCGATTGCGGCCTCAGGCCAGCACCTTCTTGAGCCAGGCGCCGATATGCTCGATCTCGTCCTGGCACAGCGAGTGCTGCATCGGATAGTCGTGCCACTCGACCCGGTAGCCCATCGACATGAGCAGGTCGCGCGACTGTTCCGCGCGGGCGATCGGGATCACGCCGTCGCTGCGGCCGTGCACCATGAAGATCGGCGTGTCCAGGCTCTGTTCCGTGCGTTCGTGCGCGATGGTGGTCGCCAGCGGCACGTAGCCCGACAGGCACATCAGGCCAGCCAGCTTCTCCGGATGGCGCAAGCCGGTCTGCAGCGCCATCGCGCAGCCCTGCGAAAAGCCGGCCAGGATGATGCGGTCGGCCTTGATGCCGCGCGCCTTTTCGCGCGCGATCAGCGCTTCGATCTGCCGTTGCGAGCGGCGCAGGCCGCCCTCGTCTTCGCGCCGCACCAGGTCGGCGTTGGTGATGTCGTACCAGGCCCGCATCACGTAGCCGCCGTTGACCGTCACCGGCATCGTCTCGGCATGCGGGAACACGAAACGGATGCCGGGCAGGCCGGCCAGGTCAAGCTCGCGCACCAGCGGCACGAAGTCGTTGCCGTCGGCGCCCAGGCCGTGCATCCAGATGATCGCCACTTGTGGATTCGGCGCGGTCTCGATTTCGATATTTTCAAGCAGTTGGGTCATGCTGATTCCAGTCAGGGTTGGGGGCGCAGCGCCGATTTCGGGCGGAACGCCTTGCACACGGCCGGATCGGTTTCCATGTACGGGCCGCCGATCAGGTCCACGCAATAAGGAACGGCTGCAAAAATCCCGCCGACTGCCTGCTTGCCGTCGGCATCCTTCAAGCCTTCCAGGGTTTCCTTGATGGCTTTCGGCTGGCCGGGCAAGTTCATGATCAGGGCGGCATGGTCGGGCGTTTCGCGGATCACCGCCAGTTGGCGCGAGAGGATCGCGGTCGGCACGAACTGCAGGCTGATCTGGCGCATCTGCTCGCCGAAGCCGGGCATTTCGCGCGTACCCACCGCCAGCGTCGCCTCGGGCGTCACATCGCGCCGCGCCGGGCCGGTGCCGCCGGTGGTCAGCACCAGGTGGCAGCGCTGGCCGTCCACCAGCTCGACCAGGGTGCGTTCGATTTCCGCGCGCTCGTCGGGGATCAGGCGCGTCTCGAGCCGGTACGGGGTGGTCAGGGCCGACCTGAGCCAGTCGGCCAGAGCCGGGATGCCCTTGTCTTCGTACACGCCGCCGCTGGCGCGGTCGGACACCGACACCAGGCCGATGACCAGCTCGGCCGGGTTACTCGTCGTCTGACTCATCTTCGGCCAGGTCCAGGTCGAGGTCTTGTTGGTCGTCGCCGGCGGTTTTAGGCGGCTGGCCTTTCTTGCCCAGGTCCTTGAGGATCTGGAAAATCTCGCGGTACGCCTTCGGCGGTTTGTTCTCGGCCTGTTCCTTGCGGGCGTTGCGGATCAAGGTGCGCAGGTGCTGCACGTCGAGTTCCGGATGCTCGGCCGACAGCACGGTCAGCGCCTTGTCGTCGGCCAGCAGCTTTTCGCGGCGCCGTTCGAGCGCGTGCAGGGCAGCGGTATCGGCCTTCGACATGCCTTTCCAGCTGTCGATGGTGCGCTGGATGACGGCGATTTCCTCTTCATCCAGGGTGCGCATCTTCTTGCCGACGAACTGCATCTGGCGGCGCCGGCCTTCGTGGTTGGTGATGGTCTGGCACATCAGGATGGCATCGCGCACGTCTTCCGGCATCGGCACCCGCTTGACGCGGTCGCGCGCTTCGTTGACGAGTTCCTCGCCCAGCTTCTGGACTTCGAGGCTCTGGCGCTTGGCCTCGGACTTGGAAGGGCGCTCGTATTCTTGCTCGAACTCGGAGGATTGGAACCCGCAGGCACCGCGGTTTGGATTTGGCATGATATGGATCCGATAGGCGCAAGGCCGACCAGTAAAAACAGTAAACGACTGCTATGATAACTGTTTTAACGGTCAGCCACGAAAACACGACATGAACGACACCGTCTTTATCCACACCCAGGACCAGCTGAAACAGCTTGCAGCCGATGTTTTGGCGTTTGCGCGCGAGAAGGGCGGCACCGATGCCGCCGTCGAAATCAGCGAGGGTAGCGGGCTGTCGGTGTCGGTTCGACGGGGCAAAATCGAGACCATCGAGCAAAACAAGGACAAGGGCATGGGCGTGACGGTCTACATCGGCCAGAAACGCGGCAATGCCAGCACCTCGGACTTTTCGCCGGCCGCCATGCGCGCCACGGTCGATGCGGCCTACAACATCGCCCGCTTCACCGCCGAAGACGACTGCGCCGGCCTGGCCGACGCCGAGCTGCTCGAAATGGCGCCGCGCGACCTGCGCTTGTGCTACCCATGGCGCATAACGGCCGAAGAAGCGGTGGAACTGGCCAAGCGCGCCGAAGGCGCCGCGTTCGAGGTCGATCCGCGCATCACCAACAGCGAAGGCGGCAGCGTGCATGTGCAGCAGTCGCACTTCGTGGCGGCCAATTCGCGCGGCTTCTCGGGCGGCTATCCGTTCTCGCGCCATACGCTGTCGGTGGCGCCGATCGCCGGCAAGGGCGCCAAAATGCAGCGCGACGACTGGTACACCTCGGTGCGCGACGCCAGCAAGATGGCCTCGCCCGAAGCGGTCGGCCGCTATGCCGCCGAGCGCGCGCTGGCGCGCCTGAACGCGCGCAAGCTCGACACCCGCACCTGCCCGGTGCTGTTCGAGGCGCCGCTGGCGGCCGGCCTGCTGGGTGCCTTCGTCCAGGCCACCTCGGGCGGCGCGCTGTACCGCAAGTCGACCTTCCTGCTCGATTCGCTGGGCCAGTCGGTATTCCCGAAACATATCCAGATACTGGAAGACCCGCACCTGATCGGCGGCGTCGGTTCGGCCCCGTTCGACGAGGAAGGCGTGCGCACGGTGCGCCGCCACGTCGTCAAGGACGGCGTGGTGCAGGGCTATTTCCTGTCGACTTACTCGGCGCGCAAGCTGGGCATGCAAACCACCGGCAACGCGGGCGGATCGCACAATTTGTCCATGACATCGAGTGACACCAAGCGCGCCGACGATTTCGCCGGCATGCTGCGCAAGATGGGCCGCGGGCTGCTGGTGACCGAGCTGATGGGGCAGGGCACCAACTACATCACCGGCGACTATTCGCGCGGCGCGTCCGGTTTCTGGGTCGAAAACGGCGTGATCCAGTACCCGGTCGAAGAAATCACCATCGCCGGCAACATGAAGGACATGTTCCGCCAGATCGTCGCGATCGGCAATGACACCCTGACCCGCGGCAACAAGTCGACCGGCTCGATCCTGATCGAGAACATGGTGGTGGCGGGCAGCTGATCCCCGGGGTCAGACCTAGGTCTGACCCCGGGGATCAGCTCCCTCTGTTGCGACGCAATTTCACATTTACGTTGCAAGGTTTCCATCGCGCTAATACACTAGCCCAGGCAAAAAAAATGCTAGGGCATATCCCGCGATGAAAACTACAGGAGACAAAACCATGGAACGTCGTTCCTTCCTCAAGAAAGCGGCCGTCGGCGCCACCGCTGGCGCCGTGGCAGCACCTGCGCTGGCACAAGCGCTTCCGACCATCAGCTGGCGCCTCGCCAGCAGCTTCCCGAAAAACCTGGACACCATCTTCGGCGCCTCCGAAGTGTTCACCAAGCGCGTCTCCCAGCTCACCGGCGGCAAGTTCACCATCCGCGCCTTTGCCGCGGGCGAAATCGTCCCGCCGCTCGAGGTGATGGACGCGGTGCGCGCCGACACCGTCGAAATGGGCCACACCGCTTCCTATTACTACGTCGGCAAGGACCCTACCTTCGCGTTCGATTGCGCGGTGCCGTTCGGCCTGACCTCGCGCCAGCAAACCGCGTGGTTCGAGCAGGGCGGCGGCAAGGAGCTGATGCGTGAGTTCTTCAAGGGCTACAACATCATCAACTTCATGGGCGGCAACACGGGCACCCAGATGGGCGGCTGGTTCCGCAAGGAGATCAAGAGCGTCGCCGACCTGAAGGGCCTGAAGATGCGCATCAGCGGCCTGGCCGGCAAGACCATGGCGCGCCTGGGCGTGGTGACGCAGCAACTGGCCGCGGCCGACATCTATCCGTCGCTGGAAAAGGGCACGATCGACGCGGCCGAGTGGGTTGGCCCGTACGACGACGAAAAGATCGGCATCTACAAGGTGGCGCCGTTCTACTATGCGCCGGGCTGGTGGGAAGCCGGTCCGCAGCTGTCGTTCTACATCAACCTGAAGGAATGGGAAAAGCTGCCGAAGGAATACCAGGCGGCGGTGGAAGTGGCCACCTACGAGGCGCACGTGTACATGCAGGCCGAGTACGACACCCGCAACCCGGCGTCGCTGGCGCGCCTGATCAAGAACGGCGCCAAGCTCAAGTTCTTCTCGAAGGACATCATGGACGCCGGTTACAAGGCGGCCGCCGAGATGATGGACGAGGAAGCTGCCAAGAATCCGAAGTTCAAGAAGATCTACGAGCCTTGGAAGGCGTTCCGCAAGGAGCAGAACACCTGGGCATCGGTGGCCGAGGCGAGCATGCAGAACTACCTGATCACGGCCAACCGCGCGAAGTAAACGGAGCGGCATTGAATCGAAAACGCCCCGGGAGACCGGGGCGTTTTTTTTAGGCTATGTCACCGCTAAGTGTTGAAAGTGCGTTTCCCGTTCGCGAGGACGACGTGGATAGTCTTCCCACACTTAGCGGTGACATAGCTTTTTTTTACGCTTGCGACATGAAATTTCACAGGCCGTGGCGATTTCATCGCCACTCCGTCGTTCCCGCCTTCGCAGGGAATGGCGGCCTGCAGGGAGGACTTACAGCCGCCGCAGCGCCTGCAAGATCGGCTGCAGCACCGCCGCGCCCAACCTTGCGCTGCGCGCGCCATCCCAGCCGGTCTGCGGATCCGGATCGTTGGCGTTGTCCTTGAACGGCAGCTCCAGGGTCAGCGCCAGGCAGCCGAATGCGTGCGTGATGTGCGGCGAACCCATGGTCATCACCTCGTCGGTGTACGGCGCCGCGGGATACCCGTGCTCGGTCTGGAAGTCGGGACTGGCGATCTTGAAGTCTTCGGCGAACTGCTTTTCCTGTTCCGCCTGCGCCAAAGTGAACGTCGGCAGCGCGCCGCTGCCGGCCACGAATACGTACGGCAGGCCCTCGTCGCCATGCACGTCGAGGAACAGGTCGCAGCCGGTTTCCTGCATCTTCTGCCGGACCAGGAACACCTCCGGGCTGCGCTCCATCGACGGCGTATTCCACTCGCGGTTCAGGTTGGCGCCAGCCGCGTTGGTGCGCAGGTTGCCGCGCACCGAACCGTCCGGATTCATGTTCGGCACCACGTAGAACACCGCTTCCTTGAGCAGCTGGCGGCCGAACGCATCGGCCGGATCGAGCAGCGCGTCGAGCATGCCCTCGACCAGCCATTCGGCCATCGTCTCGCCCGGATGCTGGCGCGCGATCACCCATACTTTTTTGGCCGCGGCCGGGTCGCCGATCACCAGCACATTCATGTCGCGCCCCTCGACGCTGCTGCCGAGGTCCAGCATGCGTACCTGCTCGGACATCTGCGCGCGGTCGAGCAGTTCAAGGTGGCGCTCCCACGAGTACGGCTCGAAGTAAGCGTAATAGACGCTGTCCATTCCCGGCGTGTGGCTGATCGTCATGACCTGGCCGTCGAAGCCGGTCGGCACGCGGAACCAGTTCACGCGGTCGTAGCTGGCCATCGCCTGGTAGTCGTTCCAGCCGTCCGGATACGCGCTCTTGCCCGCGTTGAGGAAGCGGATAGTGCAGGCTTCGCCTTGCGCGCCCTGCAGGCGGAAGTAGAACCACTGGGTGATGTCGGCGTGCGAATCCTTGCGGATGTTCAGTTCGATGGCGTCGGCGCTCGTGGCGCTGACGACATCGATGGCGCCAGCGTCGAACCGGCTGCTGATCTTGATAGACATGGTAAGTCCTGTGATTGAAAAAGAGGCGTGAACCCTCGATCATACTAGAACCGAACCTCGGCATCTCCTGCGCCGTGTCAAATTCTTCATGCTGCCGGTTTGCTACCGTTCGAATCTGGCCGCGCACCGGGCGCGCCCGCAGTCGACGTGGAGAGTGGGATGAGCGCCATTTGTTTTTCGCATGCCGAGGTCACCAGCATCAACCGGCTGGGTTTCTGGCTGCAGTTCGGCGCGGAGGAGCTGTACCTGTCGTTTGCCGAGTTCCCCCGCTTCGAATACGCCACCGTCGCCCAGCTCACGCGCGTGGTCTGCCCCAGCTCCAGCCGCGTCTACTGGCCGGAACTCGACCTCGACCTGACGCTCGACACCATCCGCAACCCGCGCGCGCGCGAGTTCGGCCGGGCTGGCCAGGACCGTTAGGGCGGCGCCGATTTTTTGGCATCGGCCAGTTTCGGTCGACGCCAATACCTGAGACAATGTGGGGGCGTCGAGGGAGAAAGATATGGGCCGAAAACCGCTATCTGCCGAAACCGAACTGGACATGCTCCAGCGGGAATCGTTCGGTTATTTCATGCTCGAGGCCAACCCGGCAAACGGTCTGGTAATCGACAAGTGCGCCCCCGGCTGGCCCGCCAGCATCGCCGCGGTGGGTCTCGCGCTTGCCGCCTATCCGGTCGCGGTCGAACGCGGCTTCGTCACCCGTGCCGCGGCCGTCAGGCGCGTCCTGGCGACGCTGCAATTTTTCTGGAACAGTCCGCACGGCCCCGAGCCTGACGCCACCGGCTACCGCGGTTTCTACTACCATTTCCTGGACATGCAGACCGGCCGCCGCGCCTGGCAATGCGAACTCTCGACCATCGACACCACTTTCCTGCTGGCCGGCGCCCTCACCGCCGGCCGCTATTTCGACGCGGCGAGCGCGGATGAGGACGAAATCCGCGCGCTGGCCGACGCGCTCTACCTGCGCGCCGATTGGCGCTGGGCGCAGGTCGACGGCGGGGCGGTGTCGCTCGGATGGAATCCGGAAACCGGCTTCCTGCCGTACCGCTGGGAGGGGTACGACGAGGCGATGTTGCTGTACATCCTGGGACTCGGCTCGCCGTCGCATCCATTGTCCGAGGACAGCTACGAGAACAGGGTCGCCGCCTACCGCTGGGAACACAGCTACGGCTATGATTACCTCTACTGCGGTTCGCTGTTTACGCACCAGCTTTCGCACATCTGGGTGGATTTTCGGGGCATCCAGGACAGGTTCATGCGGGAAAAAGGCATCGATTACTTTGAAAACAGTCGTCGCGCAACGTATGTTCAACAGCAATACGCGATGGACAATCCGCTGGGATTTGCCGGCTATGGGCCTTGTTGCTGGGGCATCACCGCGAGCGACGGTCCCGGCCCGGCAACCCTTGAAATCAATGGCACCAGGCGTGAGTTTTTCGATTACGTCGCGCGCGGCGCGCCGCACGGACCCGACGACGGCACCGTCGCGCCGTGGGTGGTGGTCGGTTCGCTGCCGTTCGCGCCGGAGATCGTGCTGCCGGCCATCGATCATCTTGTGCACGAAATCGACTTGAAGTCATGCAACGCATATGGCTTCAAATCGACCTTCAATGCGACCTACCCACGTAATTGCGCCAACTGTTACGGATGGGTTTCTCCCTGGCATTACGGTATCAACGAGGGGCCGGTGGTGTTGATGATCGAGAACTATCGCAGCCAAATGCCATGGCGCCTGATGCGCGATTGCCCGTATATCGTCGATGGCCTGCGGCGCGCCGGCTTCACCGGCGGCCGCCTGCAGCAGCGCTGACGCAGGCGGAAAAAATCGGATTTCCAGCCCCTGTGAAAGCGTCCCTCGCCCAAGATGCCACAGAGCAAAAGTTCGCTACCGAGCGGCTCAGCTATCTGGCATACTACGATGTTCAGACGGGCTGTTTCCGCTCCATGGAAACGGTGACCAATTTTCCGTGATCTTCGCGTAGCCCGGCATCTCGAACTCGAGATTACGGAAAGCATCCTGATGGACGGCCTGGACTCGGTCAACGCCGTTTTGCAGGACTTCAAGCGTGCGGGAATCTTGTCTCTCTCGACGATTTCGGAACCGGTTACTCGTCATTGAGCTGGCTCAAACGATTTCCTATCGACAAACTCAAGATCGGCCAGTCGTTCGTGCGCGACGTATTGACCGGCGTTAATGACGCCAGCCTCGACAGGGCGGTGCTTTGAACCGGCTCCGCGCCGACGCTCGGCGCAACAAGTCAATGAAGGGCCGCAGGCGCCCATGGAACAAACTTTTCGACGGCACAATGGAATGAATTCGGATATTTTCACGCGGTGCTCGCTCAAGTCAAGAGTGACTTTTTTCACCCTGGCCATCTTCCTGGTCTGCGTGTGGTCCNNTGGACGACCGGCTCAGAGCGCTGGAAGGAATTGCCGGAATCATTGCCCCGGCCATTCTGGCCAATCCGGCGACCCTGCAGGCAAACCTGGACCAGCGGCCGGTTTTTCAAAGTCTGTTCGACGGGCGTACCTTTGCCGTCAGGCTTGACGGCGTCGCGACTGCCTCCGCTTCGCTTTTGGCGGAAAGTGGCGAGCCCGGTTTCATGGGCGCCGATTTCATCGCCGCCACGCTCAAGGGAAAGCCGACGATCGGCCGGCCGTTCGTCGGCAAGAAGACGTCGGCGCCGATGGTGGGCATCGCGGTGCCGATTCGCGATGCCCGGGGAAACGTGATCGGTGCCTTGGGCGGGATCGCCGACCTCGGCAAGTCCAGTTTCCTGGACATGCTTGCGGGAAACAATTACGGCAAGTCGGGTGGCTATCTGCTCATCGCGCCGCAGCACCGGCTGGTGGTCATGGCCACCGACCGGAACCGCATCATGGAAACCCTGCCGGCCCCCGGAACCGACCCGGTGGCCGATCGCTTGATCCAGGGCGCCGAAGGTTCTGGCGTGGTGGTCGATCCGCGTGGCGTGGAATTGCTGGCCTCGGTCAAAGGCATTCCCCTGGCGGGCTGGCAGGTGGTGCTCACCCTGCCCACCGAAAAAGCCTTTGCGCCCTTCCATGCCGCCCGCAAGCGCATGCTGCTGGCGACGATTTTCCTGAGCCTGCTGGCGGCCGGACTGACCTGGTTGATGCTGCGGCGCCAACTGGCGCCGATGCTGGCCGCCGCCAGGATACTGGCGGACCATTCGGATGCGGATCAGCCCATGCAGCCCTTGGCGATCGGCAGGCAAGACGAACTTGGTGCATTGCTCGCCGGTTTTAATCGCTTGCTGGAAACCCTGCGGCAACGGCAAGACGCGCTGACGGCCAGCGAGGAGCGTTTTCGCTGCCTGTCCGACATGTCCGCCGACTTCTACTGGGAGAGCGACGGCGAGCATCGGCTCACCCAGCGCACGGAAAGCAAACGGGAGATCGATGAGCTGGTGTTCCGCCAGGCGTCGTCGATCGGCGCCCGTCGCTGGGAATTGCCGTCGGTTTTACCGGACGAGGCCGGCTGGCAGTCGCACCGCGAGATGCTCGATGCCCACCTGCCGTTCCGTCATTTTGAGATTGCGCGGCTGCGACCGAGCGGCGCCGTGCACCATGTCACCGTCAGTGGCGATCCGCTGTTCGATGCGGCCGGCAACTTCAAGGGCTACCGGGGTATCGGCTCCGACATTACCGAGCGCAAGCAGATCGAACTGGCCCTGCTGGCCAGCCAGAGGCGCCTGGGCGCGGTGCTCGATGGCGTCCAGAGCGCGGTCGTTACCATCACCGAACACGGCTTGGTTGAATCGTTCAACCAGTCCGCCGTACAGATGTTCGGTTACAGTCCGCTTGAAGTGGTGGGCAACAATATCAAGATGCTGATGCCCGAACCGTACCGGACCGAGCATGACGCCTACCTCGACAATTACCAGCGCACGGGGATCAAGAAGATCATTGGCCGCAGGCGCGAAGTGATGGGGAAGCGCAAGGATGGCTCGATTTTTCCGATCGAGCTGGGGGTGTATGAAACCCTTTTGAACGACAGGAAATTTTTTATCGGCAGCATCAGCGACATCAGTTTTCGCAAGGCGGCCGAGGCTGAACTGCGTATCGCCGCGACCGCTTTTGAATCCCAGCAAGGGATGTTGATCACCGACGCCAACAGCGTGATCCTTCGGGTCAACCATGCTTTCACCACTATCACCGGCTACACGGCCGAAGAGATCGTGGGGCAGACACCGCGGCTATTCAAGTCCGACCGGCATGGCGCCGACTTTTATCGCGACATGTGGGACGCCATTCGCCTCACGGGCGGGTGGCAGGGCGAAATCTGGGACCGGCGCAAGAATGGCGAGACCTATCCGAAATGGCTCACCATCACCGCGGTGAAGGACGACGAGGGTGTCGTCACCCATTACGTCGGCGCCCACTTCGACATCACCGAACGCAAGCAGACCGAAGATCAGGTGCGTCAGCTGGCATTCTACGACACGCTCACGGAACTGCCGAATCGTCGCCTGCTCATCGACCGCCTGAGTCAAGCGATGGCTGCCAGCCAGCGCAACGATTGCTATGGCGCACTGATGTTCCTCGATTTGGACAATTTCAAGTCGCTCAACGACACGCACGGGCATGCGGTTGGCGATTTGCTGTTGGTGGAAGCGGCGCAGCGGCTGAAACGATGCGTGCGGCAGGTGGACACCGTGGCGCGCTTCGGCGGCGATGAGTTCGTGGTGATGCTGAGTCATTTGCATGCCGATAAGGCCGAATCGGCTTCCCAGGCCACCGCCGTCGCGGAAAAGATCCGCGCCAGCTTGTCCGAGCCTTACGTGCTGACGATCATGCGAGATGGAAAGGCGGACGCCACGGTCCGGCATTACTGCACGGTCAGTATCGGCGTGGCGCTGTTCCTCGACCATGACGCCAGCCAGGACGACATTCTCAAGTGGGCCGACAAGGCGATGTACCAGGCCAAACAGGGCGGCAGGAATTCGATCCGGCTTTACCGGCCAGGCGCGTAGTCGCCCTGGCGCGGCCGCGCCCGGTTCAGCCGAGGCCGCCGAAGCGCTGGAAGAAAGCGGCGTCGGCCAGCGGCGCGTCTTCGTCCTCTCGCCGCATCACCTCCACCACATGCTGTTCCGCCGCGGTGCAGATCGCCCGGTACAGCGTGCGCGCCAGTTCGTAGGCGCGCGCGCCAGGCCACGGGTCGGGCAGCAGTTCGACCGGCAGCATCGGATCGTGCAGCTGGACCCGGCGGTAGGCGTGGATCAGCAGGGTGCGGATCACGAACGCCTGCTCCGGCGCCAGCGCCGGCCCCTGCAGCGGCAGCGCCAGCAGCGGCGCGAACTGGTCGATGAATTGCTGGTAGCCGGCGATCACGCCGGACAGGTTCCAGCCTTCGCCCACCAGTTCCGGCAGCGGCCGGCCGGGCACTTCGGCCAGCGCCGTCGCGCTGCAGGCGAACAGCTTGCCCTGCGCGCCCAGCCGCACCAGGATGTCCTGCAGCACCTCCGCATCGCCCGCGGGATGGCCGAACACGCCCGGCGACACCATCGAATAGCCTTCCCACAGCAGCTCCTTGCGCAGCGCCGCGCGCAGCGGCGCCGCGAGCTGGCCGCCGGCCGACAGCAGCAAGGTCCAGTTGCCGTTCCAGTGCACCTCGAGCGGGGCGTAGATCCGGCGGTAGGCGCGTTCGAAGCGGGGCAGCGCCTGCGGCAGGATCGAATACGAACTGCGGCGGCGGTCGCGGTTGGCCACCAGCCAGCCTTCCTGCGCCAGCCGGAACACGCTGGTGCGCAGCAGCCGGTCGTTGACGCCGAACGGCGCCAGCAGCTCGATCAGGCTGCCCAGCCAGACCGTGCCGCCGTGCGGGGCGATCGCGTCGCCGAAAATCGTCATCACCAGCGACTTCGAACGCGGCGGATCGCTGGCGAGGAAGTGGGCAATCCATTCGGTGCTGGTCAATTGTTTCATAGGCGCATGTTGTTGGCTGGGTGGCCGGGTTGCTGAGCGAAGCCGCAGTTTACTTTAGCGCCGGATCGGCGCACGATTAATTTCCAGTCATTGCATTGATGATCACAGGATACACAATTTAAATTCGATTCAATTTTTTTGTGTACATCTGGTTTTTTGTATCGTATTATCGTTTTTCGGATTTTGCAAACGGAGGGTGAGCATGTACGCACAACTGGTAGAGACCGGTCTTAAGAAAGTCCAGTCGATCGACGACATGGGCGAGGAGGAGCGCGCCTTCCAGGCCCGCATCGACGCCGGCGTCAAGATCGAGGCCAAGGACTGGATGCCCGAGGCCTATCGCAAGACGCTGATCCGCCAGATTTCGCAGCACGCGCACTCGGAGATCGTCGGCCAGTTGCCAGAAGGCAACTGGGTCACCCGCGCCCCGACCCTCAAGCGCAAGTCGATCCTGCTGGCCAAGATCCAGGACGAGGCGGGCCACGGCCTGTACCTGTACAGCGCCGCCGAGACCCTCGGGGTGTCGCGCGACGAGCTGATCGCCGCACTCCATTCCGGCAAGGCCAAGTATTCGAGCATCTTCAATTACCCGACCCTGTCGTGGGCCGACATGGGCGCGATCGGCTGGCTGGTCGACGGCTCGGCCATCATCAACCAGATCCCGCTGTGCCGCTGCTCGTACGGGCCGTATGCGCGCGCCATGATCCGGGTCTGCAAGGAAGAGTCGTTCCATGCGCGCCAGGGCTACGACATCATGCTGAGCCTCGCGAAAGGCACGCCGGAACAGAAGGCGATGGCGCAGGACGCGCTGAACCGCTGGTGGTGGCCGTCGCTGATGATGTTCGGCCCGTCCGACGCCGAGTCGGTCAACAGCGCGCAGTCGGCGCAGTGGCGCATCAAGCTGTTCTCGAACGACGAACTGCGCCAGCGCATGGTCGACCAGAGCGTGCCGCAGGCGGAATTCCTCGGCCTGAGCGTGCCCGATCCCGACCTCAGGTTCAACGCCGAAACCGGCCACTACGAGTTCGGCGAGATCGACTGGAGCGAGTTCCAGAATGTCCTCAAGGGGAACGGCCCGTGCAACCGCGAGCGCCTGAAAACCCGGGTCAAGGCCTGGGACGACGGCGCCTGGTTCCGCGATGCGCTGGTGGCCTACGCCGACAAGAAGGCGGCGCGCGCCGCCGCCTGAACAAACGAACCAATCCGGAGCATACAATGAGCAAAGAATGGCCCCTGTGGGAAATCTTCATCCGCAGCCAGCATGGCCTGGCGCACAAGCATGTGGGCAGCCTGCACGCACCCGACGCCGAGATGGCGGTCAATAACGCGCGCGACGTCTACACCCGCCGCAATGAAGGCGTGTCGATCTGGGTCGTGCGCGCCACCGACATCGTGGCCAGCAGCCCGGCCGACAAGGGCGCGCTGTTCGAGCCGGCCAACAGCAAGGTGTATCGCCACCCGACCTTTTTCCCCATGCCTGAAGAAGTGAAAAACCTGTGAACTCCGACCACAAGATCGCGAACGACAAGTTCGACTATCTGCTGCGCCAGGGCGACAATGCGTTGATCCTGTCGCAGCAGCTGTCGCAGCTGTGCGGCAAGGGCCCGGCGCTGGAAGAAGACATGGCGCTCACCAACGTCGCGCTCGACCTGCTGGGCCAGACCCGCATGTGGTACGGCTACGCCTCCGAACTGGAAGGGCGCGGCCGCTCCGAAGACGAGCTGGCCTTCCTGCGCGACGCCCCCGAGATGCGCTGCTGCCTGCTGGTCGAGCAGCCGAACGGTAACTACGCCGACACCATGGTGCGCCAGTTTTATTTCGACAGCTGGCACTACTTCATGATGAAGGGCCTGCTCGGGTCGAGCGATCCGCGCGTCGCCGAGATCGCCGAAAAGTCGATCAAGGAAGTGACCTACCACCTGCGCCGCAGCGGCGACCTGGTGGTGCGCCTCGGCGACGGCTCGCCCGACAGCCACGCCAAGGCCCAGGCCGCGGCCGACCAGCTGTGGATGTACACGGGCGAGATGTTCGCCTACGACGCCATCGACAGCGCGATGGTCGACCAGGGCGTCGCCCCGCCGGCCGAGGCGCTGCGCGCCGCCTTCCTCGAACACGTGGCCGAGATCTTCGCCGAAGCGACCCTGAAGATGCCGCCGGCCGACGCATGGATGCAGCGCGGCGGCAAAAAGGGCGTGCACAGCGAGCACCTCGGCTTCATCCTGGCCGAGATGCAGTTCCTGCAGCGCGCCTATCCTGGCGCGGAGTGGTAACGATGCAGCCGGCAGCGAGCACCGAACAGGTCTGGGACTGGCTCGGCCAGGTCACCGATCCCGAGATCCCGGTGATCTCGGTGGTCGACCTCGGCATCGTGCGCGCCGTGCAGTGGCAGGGCGACGAATGCGTCGTCACCATCACGCCGACCTATTCCGGCTGTCCGGCGATGCAGGTGATCGCCGAATCGGTCACCGAGGCGCTGCACGGCCACGGCGTGCGGAAGGTGCGGCTGGTGAACCAGCTGTCGCCGGCCTGGACCACCGACTGGATGAGCGAGGCCGGCAAGCTGGCGCTGAAGGGCTACGGCATCGCGCCGCCGGCGCAGCAGGTGATCGACATCAGCGGCCTGCACGCCGGCGTCAAGCGCGGCCCCGCGCCGAGGCTGACGGTGGCGTGCCCGAACTGCGGCTCCACCCATACGCAACTGACCAGCCAATTCGGATCGACGCCGTGCAAGGCGCTGTACAAGTGCCTCGACTGCCGCGAACCGTTCGATTATTTCAAGTGCCACTAAGGCCACCCATGAGCAAATTCTACCCATTGTCGGTCGCCGCCGTGCGCAACGAAACGCGCGACACCATCGCCGTCACCTTCGACGTACCGCCCGAGCTGAAGGACAGCTTCCAGTACCAGCAGGGCCAGCACCTGACCCTGCGCGCGCACATCAACCACGAGGACGTGCGCCGCTCATACTCGATCTGTTCGGCGGTGCAGGACGACTTGCTGCAGGTGGCGATCAAGCGCACCGCGTGCGGCGTGTTCTCGACCTGGGCCAACGACACCCTGAAGCCGGGCGCGGTGATCGACGTGATGCCGCCGATGGGTCACTTCAACGTGCCGCTGGCCGCGCAGAATGCGCGCAACTACGTCGCGTTTGCCGCCGGCAGCGGCATCACGCCGATCATGTCGATCATCAAGACCACCCTGCTGACGGAGCCGCACAGCCGCTTCACCCTGTTCTACGGCAACCGCGCCTCGTCGACCGTGATCTTCAAGGAAGAACTGACGGACCTGAAGGACATGTACATGGACCGGCTGCAGCTGGCCTATGTGATGAGCCGCGAGCAGCAGGACATCGAACTGTTCAACGGCCGCATCACGAAAGAGAAGACCGAGCTGCTGCTGCGCCACTGGATCCGGGTCGAGGACATCGACGTCGCCTTCATCTGCGGGCCGGAAGACATGATGCTGGGTGTTTCCGCCGCGCTGCAGGAAGCCGGCATGCCGAAGCAGGACATCAAGATCGAGCTGTTCGCCGCCAGCATCCCCAAGCACCAGCACAAGCCGCGCCCGCAAGGCGCCGAGCAGCCGCACGAGACCGAGGTCACCGTCATCATGGACGGCAACCACACCACCTTCACGATGGACAAGGACAAGGAATCGATCCTCGACGCCGGCCTGCGCGCCGGGATCGACATGCGCTACTCGTGCAAGGGTGGAGTATGCTCGACCTGCCGCTGCAAGCTGGTCGACGGCAAGGTGGACATGGACGTCAACTACGCGCTCGAGGACTACGAGATCGCGCGCGGCTTCGTCCTCAGCTGCCAGAGTTTCCCCGTGACCGACAAGGTGGTGGTCGACTTCGACCAGGCCGAATAAACCATCACAAAACCGCCGGAGACCGCATGAACTACCAGAACATCTTGTTCCAGATCGAGAACGGCATCGCGAAACTGACGCTGAACCGTCCCGACAAGCTGAACAGCTTCACCCAGGCCATGCACCTCGAAGTGCGCCACGCGCTGGCCATCACCGCCACCGATCCGAGCGTGCGGGTGCTGGTGCTGACCGGCGCCGGCCGCGGCTTCTGCGCCGGCCAGGACTTGTCCGACCGCGCGGTCGAGCCGGGCGCCGAGGGCGTCGACCTGGGCGCTTCGGTCGAGCAGTACTACGCGCCGCTGGTGCTGTCGCTGCGCGCGCTGCCGATGCCGGTGATCTGCGCCGTCAACGGCGTGGCCGCCGGCGCCGGCGCCAACCTGGCGCTGGCCTGCGACATCGTGCTGGCGGCGAAATCGGCCAGCTTCGTCGAAGTGTTCTGCAAGCTTGGGCTGATCCCCGACACCGGCGGCACCTGGCACCTGCCGCGCCTGATCGGCCACGCGCGCGCCACCGGCCTTGCCATGCTGGGCGACAAACTGAATGCCGAGACGGCCGAGCAGTGGGGCCTGATCTGGAAGTGCGTGCCCGACGCGGCGCTGATGGACGACGCGATGGCGCTGGCCGAGCATTTCGCGGTCGCGCCGACCAAGGGGCTGGCGTTCACCAAGAAGGCGCTGCAGGCCAGCTATTCGAATACGCTGCCCGAGCAGCTCAAGCTGGAAGGCGAGATGATGCGCGAACTCGGCTACAGCCACGACTACAAGGAAGGCGTCGCCGCCTTCATCGCCAAGCGCCCTGCGCATTTCCGGGGGGAGTGAGGCATGACCGTTCGCACACTTGAAGCAGGCAGCCTGGTTGCCGTCGTCGGCAGCGGCGCGATGGGCGCGGGAATCGCGCAGGTGGCGGCAAGCGCCGGCCACCAGGTGATCCTGTTCGACACCCGTCCCGACGCGGCCGCGAAAGCGATCGCCGGCATCGGCAAGGTGTACGCCCGGCTGGTCGAGAAGGGCCGCATGTCCGGCGCCGAGGCCGAATCGGCCGGGGGGCGCCTGCAGGTCGCCGCGAGTATCGCCGACGTGCGCGACGCCGCCATCGTGATCGAGGCGATCGTCGAGAACCTCGAGGTCAAGCGCACCCTGTTCGCCGAACTCGAAACCATCGTCGGCGACGACTGCATCCTCGCCACCAATACCTCGTCGATCTCGGTGACCGCGATCGCGGCCGAACTGCGCCGCCCGCAGCGCCTGGTCGGCATGCACTTCTTCAACCCGGTGCCGCTGATGGCGCTGGTCGAAGTGATCAGCGGGCTGGCCACCGAACAGGCCGCGGCCGACACCGTGTTCGCGACCGCGGCCGCCTGGGGCAAGAACCCGGTGCATGCGAAATCGACCCCCGGCTTCATCGTCAACCGCGTGGCGCGCCCGTTCTACGCCGAGGCGCTGCGCCTGTTGTCGGAGCAGGCCGCCGACCCGGCCACGCTGGACGCGGTGATGCGCGAAGCCGGCGGTTTCCGCATGGGGCCCTTCGAGCTGATGGACCTGATCGGCCACGACGTCAATTTTTCGGTCACCAGGTCGGTGCACCAGGCCTACTTCGGCGACCCGCGCTTCACGCCCTCGGTGCTGCAGCAGGAAATGGTGAACGCCGGTTTCCTCGGCCGCAAATCGGGACGCGGCTTCTACCGCTACGGCGACGATGAAGCCGTGCCAGCGGTGCAAACCGAGGCGGCCCAGCCGAAGCCGGAATCGGTCAGCGTCAGCATCGAGCCAGGCGTCCATCACGCGGTCACCGGCCCGATGGAGCAGCGCCTGAAGGCGGCCGGTTTCACGGTCGCCCACCGCAAGCCCTTGCCTGGCGCGGCCGAGCACGAGGCGCCCGCATTCCACTGCAACGGCGCCGCGATCTTCCTGACCGACGGGCGCAGCGCGACCGAGCGCGCCAGCGCCAACAAGCATCCCGACACGGTCCTGTTCGACCTCGCGTTCGATTACGCCGGCGCCAAGCGCATCGCACTGGCGCGCGCCGACCAGTGCAGCGAGGCCGGCTACCGCGCGGCCGTCGGCCTGTTCCAGGCCGCCGGATTCGCCGTCACCCGGATCGACGACGTTCCGGGCATGGTGGTGATGCGCACCGTCGCCATGCTGGCCAACGAGGCGGCCGACGCCGTCAACCAGGGCGTGTGCAGCGCCGCAGCGGTCGACATCGCGATGCAGAAGGGCGTGAACTACCCGCGCGGCCCGCTGGCCTGGACCGACGCCGTGGGCGTCGCGCAGATCGTCACCGTTCTTTCCAATCTCGCAGCCAGCTACGGCGAGGACCGCTACCGCGTCTCGCCGCTGCTGCGCCGCAAACAGGCCGGAAACCCGGCAGGAGCACGTTTTCATGCATAGAAATCCGCAGGCGCTGGCCGAACTGGCCGGCAAGACCATGTACGACCGCGATCCGGCCAGCCAGGCGCTGGGCATGCTGCTGGCTGAAATCCGGCCCGGCTATGCGCGCATGACGATGCCGGTGCGCGCCGACATGCTCAATGGCCACCAGACCTGCCACGGCGGCTACATCTTCATGCTGGCCGACAGCGCCTTCGCATTCGCCTGCAATTCGCACAACCACAATACGGTGGGCGCCGGCTGCACCATCGACTACCTGGCCCCGGGCCGCGAAGGCGACCTGCTGACCGCCGAGGCGAGCGAGCAGGCGCTGGCCGGCAAGACCGGCGTGTACGACATCAAGGTGAGCAACCAGGAAGGGCGCACCATTGCGCTGTTTCGCGGAAAATCGCACCGGGTGTCCGGCATGGTTGCCGAAGTCGCGGCCTGATTCCGATTCGCAGAAAAACGAGGAGACAACAATGGTTCAACGCACCCCCGCCCCCGGCGACCTGGAGCCGATAGAGCGCGCCAGCCGCGACGAACTGCAGGCGCTGCAGCTCGAGCGCATGAAGTGGACGCTGAAGCACGCGTACGACAACGTGCCGCACTACCGCGCCGCGTTCGACGCCGCCGGCGTGCATCCGGGCGATTTGACGTCGCTGGCCGACATCGCGAAATTCCCGTTCACCGAAAAAAGGACCCTGCGCGACAATTATCCGTTCGGCCTGTTCGCGGTGCCGCGCGAGAAAGTGGTGCGCATCCATGCATCGAGCGGCACCACCGGCAAGGCCACCGTGGTCGGCTACACCAAGAACGACATCGACACCTGGGCCGGCGTGGTGGCGCGCTCGATCCGCGCGGCCGGCGGTCGCCCGGGCGACATGGTGCACATCTCGTACGGCTATGGCCTGTTCACCGGCGGCCTGGGCGCGCACTACGGCGCCGAGCGGCTGGGCTGCACCGTGATTCCGATGTCGGGCGGGCAGACCGAGAAGCAGGTGCAGCTGATCTGCGACTTCAAGCCGGACATCATCATGGTGACGCCGTCGTACATGCTCAATATTATCGAGGAGTTCTCGCGCCAGGGAATGGACGCGGCCGACTCCTCGCTGAAGGTCGGCATCTTCGGGGCCGAGCCGTGGACCGACGCCATGCGCGGCGAAATCGAAGCGCGCGCCGGCATCGACGCGGTCGACATCTACGGCCTGTCCGAAGTGATGGGGCCGGGCGTGGCGAGCGAATGCATCGAAAGCAAGGACGGCCCGGTGATCTGGGAAGACCACTTCTACCCCGAGATCATCAATCCCGAGACCGGCGAGGTGGTGGCCGACGGCGAAGAGGGCGAACTGGTATTCACCTCGCTGACCAAGGAAGCACTGCCGATCGTCCGCTACCGCACGCGCGACCTGACCCGCTTGCTGCCGCCGACCTCGCGCTCGATGCGCCGCATGGGCAAGATCACCGGCCGCTCCGACGACATGCTGATCATCCGCGGCGTGAACGTGTTCCCGAGCCAGATCGAGGAGCTGATCCTGAAGCTGCCGGCGCTGGCGCCGCACTACCAGCTGGTGGTCT
>CXWL01024790.1_pt1 | contig 19945 bp, 19 predicted proteins | sample 590931 | NCBI WGS metagenome assembly CXWL01 (sample SAMEA3498368, study PRJEB10139) | groundwater metagenome | biome: water well; material: biofilm material | place: Germany | collected 2015-04-27 | reverse complement strand
ATTCCATGCCCTCGGCAAAGCCGTCATTATCAATGTCAAAATGGGCGTTGCGACCAGTTACAGGGTTATACAGAACATATTTTATGCCGTCACCATTAAGGTCAAGAGCAATAGGTGAGATGCGCACGGAACCAGAGGTCGTGCCGTCAACATCGTCATCAACCTGACTTTCTTCAGGAGTGGTGTTTTCAGTCGCAGGAATGGTAATCCCCATGAAGCTGTAGGATAAAGTTGGGTCGTAGGTTGCGGAGAAGAAATTCTGGATGGTAATGCCAGATCTTACGCCGCTAAGATCGCTGCCCTCCTGCTTATATCTGCATGCAGTAGAATGGCATAACCGTGTAGGAAAGGACTTTATAACAATAATAAGATACTCAGCATTACATTCTACCAATAAGAGTTTTACTAATCAGTTGTAATGCCTTTTCCACATCACCTTCGTGATCATTGCCATTTTGTAATTTTTTCTCCATTCTCTCTATAACTTCAAATTGCTGGTCTGGTGAAAATCCACCATATACCATAAAAGTTGTTGCTGGGCTTTCATGTCCCATGTTCCTAGCCCATGCCATTTCGTCTTCGGTGGTAGTGCATAGCTTCCGCCCTATGGCAGAAAGTGTATCTCTGAAGCGGTGTGGTGGGTAATACTTCACACCAGCAGCTTCAAAGGCTTTCTTGAATATACCACGAATGGCTGTTGCACTTTGCCAATGCTGGCGGGATAGAATAGGCGTAAAGCTGTTTTCTACATCATGCACCAACTCTTCTTTGGGAAATAGCGGGTCATTATCAGTAAAAAACATTTCTTCCTGTGCATAGCTAACATAATCTATAATAATCTGGTGGATGTCATCCCCAACTGGATAAAATTTAGTATGAATACGCTTTCTAAACTTAGTTGCAACTTCGTTTGGGTCTTGTACCACATATTTCTTGGCAATGTTTAGGTGTTTGATTTTTAGCCCAATAACTGCACCATCCCTCGCACCAGTGGCAAAAATAAAAGCGATTAGGGCTTTGTTGCGTTTGGCAACTGGTGTGTTGCTAGGCATGGTGGCAAGCACTTTGCGGATTTGCGCCTCGCTGGGGTATTCTTTCAGCGTGTTAGTCTGGATTTTGTGTTTGTCATTCTCATTAATATTTAGATAGGCAATATCATTATAGCGAATCTGGCTTTTATAGCCTGTTTGTGTTGCCAGCCATTTTAGAAAATCTTGAAGTGGGCGTAAGGTGTGGGCAATTGTAGAAGCACTTAACGGCTCACCATGTTTGTTTTTTGTCTTTAGCAAGTGCAACTTGAAATCTGTTGCCTTTTTCTGGTTGAAGGTTTTGAAGTCTTCATGCTTGGTAAATTCCTCATAACGGATGATTGCTTTCCTAATATTTTCTATCGTCTGTGGACTCCTACCATTTGCCTCTTTTTCATAGGCAAAATACTTGCTTTTTATGCGCTCGTTTTGTGGGTTAAATTCAATCATAATTTTATGCTCCTTTAGTTTCACAATTAGAGTTAGTGTTGGTGGACTGTACTAATGCCTCTGGTGGCAGTGTATGGATGGTGAAGGCATTTTCTATTTCTGCGATATTTTTTAGCGAAATTAGCTTGTTTATTTTGCCGTTGCACTGCTCACAAACTGCTTGCAGCATGGCAATCTTGGAATTGATTGTTTTAATGGTGGCGATGCCTTCCCATGCCCTGCATGATGCTTGGCAGGTACAACAGTGAAATTCATTTAGCAATAGCTTGCTTTTGTTTTTAAGCTGGCGTGATTTCAGAAATTCAATTACCACCTGCCCATAGAGCATATAGGGGTATATTCCATCAATGCGTTGCAATCCCTCGTGTTTAATCCAATTACTAATGGTATTTACATGACAGCCAATATCATCCGCCAATTCTTGCAATAAATAGCTGTATTTTGCTCTTATAAGACGTGTATTGATTCGCCTCATTTCTGCAACTCAGTAATCAAGTTGCGGATTTCTTCCGCTTTCCATGCGGTAGTGTTTTCACCTAATTTAACAGGTTTGGGGAAGCGTCCAGATTTAACACCAGCCCACCATGTGGACTTACTTACAGGTATTACCGATAGAACGGCAGGAAGCCTTATAAAGCCTATTTCTGGTATTGTTATTTTGTTTGTCATTGTTTTATTCTCTGATTATGTAATATGTAATACCATATACACATTAAGGTTAAAAAAAGGCACACCTATAGATTTAAAGCTTGTATTCTGTAGCCAACAGCCTCCTTTGAAACATTAAATTTATTTGATAAATTACTCTTGATATCATAAGTAGGTCTGATTTTTTCGTTGTAAAAAGTATGGATATATGCCTTCCTAAATTCAGCTTCTGGCATAAGCAATTCGGCTGCTAACATATTAGCTTGCGTTTCAAGTTTTTTCTTTTCGTGATTTTTTAGATTTCTATGGAAAAATGGGCTTCCTGAATCCCCCATATATTTAAGGTGTAGGGTATAATGTCCTATTTCATGCGCTATGGTAAAGCGTAAAATATGCTCGTTTGTTTCTTTGTATTTGCCGTAAGGTTCAAGAGATTTATCGCATAAAATCATTTTGTATTCTTGTAATATCATGCCAAGAGTTCCGTTTCCATAGCATGACTGTAAATCTATAAAACGAATTTTTAACCCAAGTTTTTGCGTGGCGATACCCTCTATATCAGTAATAGAGCCACTTGTGTATTTATCTATTAATTCATTTGCTTGTTTTTTGATGAAGGAATCATCAATATAATCAACTCTCATCCTTTTTTGCCCATTTCCTTAAAAGTCCTGCATATTTCTGTGGCGAATTTTGAATAATCGCCAATAACTCTGAATCAACCTTTTTTGCATGAGCAAGAAGTAAATCGCTATTATAATCTAGTAATTGCGCCATTTTTTTTATTACTTCTTCTGATGGTGGTTGAAATTCGCCACGTTCAATTTTGCTTAAATAGGTTGGGGTAATATCAAGCTGTATTGCAAATTGACGCTGGCTATACCCTTTCTCTTCCCTCATACTACCTATTATGCCTCCAAATGTTTGCTCTGTTTTCATTGTAATTCCTATTTGGTTTGTGTTGGTTAATTATTTATACTATTTTTTTATAGTTGTATGAAATACATACTACACACAAAGCCGTCCTGTCAAGTGCTTTCTAAAGCAAACGCAACCAGTTTAGTATAATACAGTATATATTATATTTTAGAATAAATATAATCACCCCACCATTGCATCATTTTTATGCGCTCTGGCAAGTATTCAGCATGGTTATACGCACCGCGAATTTGATTGCGTTCTGCGTGAGCAAGCTGCCTTTCTATAACATCAGGGCGAAAACCATGTTCATTTAGGATAGTGGAAGCAGTTGAGCGAAAACCGTGTCCTGTAGCTTTGCCCTTATATCCTAATACATCCACCACCCGCAAAAAAGTGTTTTCACTCATAATAGAGCGTGGGTTTTTCTGGCTAGGAAATACAAAATCGCTATGTCCTGTTATTTTCTGCAATTCTTTTAAAATAAACAGGCTTTGCTTTGATAACGGAACAATATGGTCTTCTTTCATTTTCATGCGTGATGCTGGAATTTTCCATTGTAATTTTTCAAAATCAAACTCTTTCCATAATGCGCCCCGAATTTCACCGCTTCTTACAAAGGTTAGAATTAACAACTTAAAAGCTAGTTTGGTTAGCTTCCTTCCACCATAATCTTCTTCATACCGTTCTAATTTTTTTATAAATGCTGGTAATTCAGATTCTTTAAGATGACTATACCCAACGCTTTTAGCTGGCTGCAAAGCCCCTTTAAGGTCAGCCGTAGTATCACGGAAAGCACGCCCTGTTGCCACTCCATAGCGAAAAACCTGTCCGCTCGTTTGCATTAGTCGGTGTGCTAGGTCTCTTGCACCCCTAGCTTCAACTTTTTTTACGGCAACTAATATTTCTTGTGGGGTGATTGCTTTTATTGGACGATTGCCAATATGCGGAAATATATCAACTTCCATACGCTTTAATATATTTTCAGCATGTCTTGGCTTCCATGTATGGATTTTTTGCTTGTGCCATTCACGGGCTATATTTTCAAAGCTATTGTCGTAATCTTTTTGATTTTCAATTTTTGTTAGTTTTTTTATCTCTGATGGGTCACGCCCAGCATCTAGTTCTTTTTTTGCTAATCTGCGTTTTTCCCTTGCTTCTGATAGTGATATATTTGGATAAGTGCCAAAAGCCAGACGTTTTTCCTTGCCATGAAAGCGATATTTCATTCGCCAATATTTACCACCAGACGGGGTTATTTCCAAATACAAGCCTTCACCATCGGCTAGTTTTTGGGTTTTATTTGTTGGTTTAGCTTTTTTACAGGTTGTTTCTGATAGTTTCATGGGGGCATATTTCCATTAAGATAAATTTATGCCCCCTAATATGCCCCCAAATTTTATAGATTTGGTTAAACGATATTGGACGGCTATGGAGACTAATTTAGCTTAGAAACGTTGATTTGTCTAGTATTTTTGGATTGGATTGGACGCAGCTGTAGCGTTGTAATGGTGACTCCTACGGGATTCGAACCCGTATTCCCGCCGTGAAAGGGCGGTATCCTAACCGTTAGATGAAGGAGTCTAATAAAAACTGTTTCCTAAAAAAGGAAGCGTACTATCTGCATGTTGTAGCATTTAGTCAACAAAAAATTGCATTATCACTCAAATACGCGTCGCCAGCCAAATTGCAAGCTTGGTATTGAGCTTAATTGCGCCAGTAAGAATGTGGTAAAGCGGGGTTTCCTCTGCTCCCTGTGCCAAAGCTGTATCATGATGTTCCTGTTCTTCAACGCGGAACTGACTAACTACTTGTTTTAACTCTTTTTCATCTGAATCACCAGCCAGTTCTATTTCCTGTGCTGCGTAATGTTCATCAATAACGCTTTCAACTGCAACGGTGCATGCCATTGCTGCTTTTTCTCCCAACAAGGCAGTGGCAGCACCAAGAGCAAAACCAGCCACATGCCATAGTGGCATAAGGGCGGTGGGGCGCACACGCCTTTTTACCATCATATCGGCAAAACGGTCGAGATGCACCTGTTCCTGCTCTGCCATATGCCTTAGTGTATCACTACAGGCAGATTTTCCTAGAACGGCAAGTTGCCCAGCATATATACGTTTTGCGCCATATTCACCCGCATGATTTACCCTAATCATCCGTGCAATTCTATCTTCATGCGATAATTCACTAGGTAATAACTGTTCCATAGCTACAGCTTTACCTTGCGATTTTTGAATAATATAAACGACGATATGAAGAAGGCTGTGGTCGCAGCAATCATATTCCATGCAGCCATTGACAAACCAAGCACATAAACCATTGCCTGCTCACAAGTTACCAATGGAGCGTTAAGGATTGCTGCCCGCAATTCCTCGAGAGTTTGTCCTGTTTTCCCATCACTGGAGCAAGCGGTTGGTCCTTTAAACACACCAGTTTCCACACCAGTATGATAGCCAGCAATTCCCGCATCTACCAAGAATAATAAGGTACAAACAACCGCAACTACATATCTCCATCGCCAGTTTTTGACCCAAAAACTTCCAAAAATCCCTAACACTACAATAGCAGCATAAGGAATACGCTGATAAATGCATAAGTTGCAAGGATGCAGCCCAAAGCCATACTGCCCGATAAGTGCCGTTGCCAGCATTAAAAAGCTGAACAATATATCAAGAAACAGCAAACAACGCACTGGCATTATAGAAATTTTAGATACAATATTCATGTTGCAGATAATAAAGCTCATTATATCCAAATACAACTTTATTATCAGGGGGCTTGACCAGACGCGGGGGATGTTATAGCTGTTTCCCACACTATCTTAATATCAAACTATCCTAATGAATGTGCCTCGGTGGTGGAACTGGTAGACGCGCCGGACTCAAAATCCGGTGCCGCAAGGCGTGTCGGTTCGATTCCGACCCGAGGCACCAACATTGTTAATATAGTGCTTTAAAGTGTTTCAATGCGAATCATAAATGGTTGTTCGCGTACGGAGTCTAGTTTTGAAACCTCAGCTATAGCAGTGAGCATTTCTGATTCCTGCGTTTCATGCGTAGTGAGGACTAGCTGCACATTTTCATTCGGTGCATGAGAATGTTGTAAGAAAGAACGCAGGGAGATATTATGTCGTTTAAAAATATCGGTAACTTCCGCCAGCACACCTGATTTATCAGCAACTGCAACGCGTAGATAATAAGAGCTTTGCAGCCTCTCCATACCAACAAATTTAGCATCAGTCAGAGAACTAATTGGCAGGGTAAATGGCTTATATTTCACACCGCGGGCAATATCCATAATATCTGCAACCACCGAAGAACCAGTGGGTGCAGCCCCTGCCCCACGCCCTTCAAGGAATATTCTGCCCACAGAGTCACCTTCCACCAACACGGCGTTATAAACACCCTGCACTGTGCCAAGCATTGAATCTTTTGCTACCATCACGGGGTGAACGCGCTGCTGAATTCCGCTTTCCATCTGCACTGCAATGCCAAGTAATTTTATCGTATAACCAAGTTCATCGGCAAATTTCATATCACGCAGAGAAATGCGCCTAATGCCTTCAATATAGACATTATCAATGGACGGAGCGCAGCCATAAGCAAGGCTAGTTAGAATTGAGAGTTTATGTGCAGCATCAATCCCATCAACATCAAAACTTGGTTCATCCTCAGCATAGCCAAGCGATTGCGCCTCTTTTAAGACTTCATCAAAACTGCGTTTGCTTTCCCACATACTGGTCAGAATATAATTGCACGTTCCGTTCAAAATCCCCATCACCCGCGAGAATTTATTTGCTGCCAGACCATCACGCAGAGTTTTGATAATGGGAATGCCACCAGCCACCGCTGCTTCAAACGCCAGCACCGCGCCAGTTTTTTCCGCCATCTTTGCCAGAGCAACACCATGATGCGCGATTAGTGCTTTATTAGCTGTAACAACCGATTTTCCATTAGCAAGCGCGGTTTCTACCACTGTTTTTGCGATACCATCAGCACCACCAATCAACTCTACAACAACATCAATTTCAGGATCACCAGCAAGCGCAATAGGATCATCAACCCAGCGTAAACCACTAACATCAACATCACGTTTTTTGTTGCGATTGCGTGCGGACACAGCCACCACTTGCAGAGGGCGACCGCAACGAATAGCAAGTAAGTCTGCTTTTTGCTGTAATATGGCAAGAGTTCCTAAGCCAACCGTTCCCAGACCAGCTATGCCAATGCGAAGTGGTGAATTGCTCACACAACTTTCTCCAGACTACGAATCTGTTTCTGTGGGTCTGTTGCCAAAAATTGCTTGATGTTACGCACAGCTTGACGAATGCGGTGTTTATTTTCCACCAGCGCGATGCGAACAAATCCTTCACCTCCAGCACCAAACCCAACCCCTGGAGCAACGGCAACATCTGCTTTCTGCAGAAGCAGCTTAGAAAATTCGAGACAGCCAATATCACGATAAGCATCAGGTATAGCAGCCCACAAGAACATTGAGGCATTTGGAACTGTAACATTCCAACCCGCATCAATTAGACCTTCAGCAAGTATATCGCGCCGTTCCTTATACATCGCCCGCAAATTAACAACATAATCTTGTGGTCCATTAAGCGCGGCGGCAGCAGCAACCTGCACTGGCAAAAATGTTCCATAATCAAGATAGGATTTTATTTTGGTGAGAGCAGCTATAAGAGTTTTATTGCCAGCCGCAAAGCCAATGCGCCAACCAGCCATTGAATAAGTTTTGCTCACAGTGGTAAATTCCACAGCAATATCTTTCGCGCCTTTTACCTGCAAAATAGATGGTGGCGGATTTCCGTCATAATATAGCTCACAATAAGCAAGGTCCGAAATTACATAAACTCCATAATGTTTACAAATATCAATTACTCTCTCATAAAAACCAATATCCGCTGATTGCGCTGTTGGGTTGCAAGGATAATTCACTATCACCGCAACTGGCTTGCGTTTTCCATCATCAAGCACTGCTTTAAGCGCGATGAAAAAATCTTCGCCAGTGCTGTTTGGAATTGGCACAACTTCTGCACCAGCAATAACAAATCCCCAAACATGGATAGGGTAACTAGGATCTGGCACAACAAACCTATCATTCGGTCCAGTTATTGCCTGCGCAAGATTTGCGAGACCTTCTTTTGAACCAATCGTCACCACCACTTCTGAATCTGGATCAAGTTCAACACCAAAACGCCGTGCATAATATCCAGCCTGCGCCTTACGCAAACCGTGAATCCCGCGCGATAATGAATAGCGGTGAACTTTAGGATCTTTCAGAGTTTCACGCAGTTTATCAATTACATGTTGTGGTGGTGTCGAGTCAGGGTTGCCCATTCCAAAATCAATAATATCATGCCCAGCAGCACGGGCAGCAGCTTTGATCTTATTTACTTCTGCAAATACATATGGCGGTAGGCGACCAATCCGATAAAAATCTTCTTGCATATTACCATCAACTAATAAGCAGAATTATTTATTGAATTTCTACGTTCTTCATAACGCGAAGGGCGCATGGTTTTAATGATATCTGGAGATGGAAGAGACGTAGCTTCGCCATTTTGCTCAAAAGATTGTCCAAGCTGCGGCTGAGTTTCTGAAGATTCGCTATAAACAGCCTTATATTCTGTAGTTTTAGCGGATTTAGCCTCAACTTTTACTTCGTCTAAAGAAGTAACTGGTACATTAAATTCAGCCTTCGGAGATTCCATTCTATCCACAACTGGTGTAGTTGTCTGTTCGTCTGGTGAGGAAAACAAACGTTCGAAAAAATTAGGTTCTTCATCAACAGCAGAAGGTTTAGAATTTTCTTGTTTCATTTCTTTTTCTGGAACAGCCTCTGGCAAAGACTTAGAAGCTGGTTCAGCAGCTGGCTGTTTTTCAGTTGATGATTCGTCTGGCGATGAGAACAGGCGCTCAAAGAAGTTAGGCTCTTCATCTTCAATGGAAACAGGCTTTTCATCATTTTTTTCTACAACTGGTTCTTGCACTGATGGCTCAGGGAGAGGCTCTGCCATTTTTTCAGCAGACGGTTCTTCCAGCAGTGATTTCATCACATCATCAAAAGCAGCGGATCTGCCTTTATTACCAGCAGCAGGCTGATATGAAGTATGTGGAGATGGAATCGGTGCAAGAATAGGAGCTGGCGGAGGGGTTGGAGCAATTTCCTTTACAGAACCAGAAACTTCGCGCTCAATAGCTTCTTTCTCATGCTGTGCTTCGCTATGCTCAGATTGCAATTCGTTAAAATTCTGTTCCTTCTCGCGTTTTATAGCATCAAATTCCTCTGGCGTTACTGGGACAGACGATATTTTAGGATATGGATCGTCTGAAACATCCGTACGAGTATCGCTCTTATTAAAATCAAAAATATTAAGGCTGGAACTGATACGACCAAGTAAACCATCATCAGACGATTCAGGTATTTTTTCATCTGTATTTTGACTGATTACTTCTTTGCTGGATTCTTTAACCGGCTCTGATACAGGCTCTAGAACAGGAGCGGAAACTTTAACATCTTCTACAGGCTTCTTAATAAAATCCGCTTCCTTTTCCTTCACAACTTCTTTTGGCTGCGTATCCAAAAGCGGTGCGGTTAAAGATGTTCTTGGAGCATAAGGATTACCTATCAGTTGTTTGCGCACGCCGTTTGTTTCTTGGTTTTTTACAACAGGCTGCTGTTTAGGTGTAGATTCACCCGTTCCCATCCAACTAGTGAAAAAATTACCACTGTCAGCGTCTACTACTTCACTGCCATTGGCATCATATTTATCATATGGGCTATCTATTTCTGAATTAGATTTAGATGATTTCACATTGGTAACCATCGGCGGAATTTTAGGCTGATTCGCAAGAGATCGGGTATTGTTAAGCATTGGCGTACGGCGAGAACCACCAGAATATTCCCCTGTACGATCTCCAGAAATTGATTCCCCAACGACTGAACTGAAACTTGAAGTTACGTTAGAACTAACATTTGATACAGTTTCACAGCCACCTAACAGTAAAACCGCCGACATACCCAAATAAAAATTACTACGAGGCAAAGAAAGATTTGCCTTGGTTAAAAATAATTTATTTTTCATCGTGTTTTCCATAATACTGTTCCAATACGTAAAATTATGACTTTAAGTAGTTGCAGGTAACCTAACAACATGTTTAGATAAGATATATAGCAGAGGATATGCTTATGCAATTGTCTATTTGTTATTACTACCTAGTTTTTTGAGAAACAATTATAGACATGATGTCAGAATATGCCAAATAGCGATAGTTCTCATACGTTTTCCCACGATCCTGCTGAATTTGCAGGAAATATGGCAAGAGCTGCAGAAAAATGTCAGCTAATTATGCAAGAATTCATGTCACGACAGACTCAGGATGCCACTAACACCCCCATTGACCCACTTAATATAGGTAATGCCTTCGCCGAATTATTCACCAGAATAATGAGTAATCCTCTAGGTATGATGGAAAAACAAGTTAATCTCTGGCAGGATTATATGTATTTGTGGCAAAAAACCACCCAACGACTTCTGGGTGAAGAACAAGAGCCTATTATAGCCCCAGACAGCCGTGACCGCCGTTTTAAAGATGTGGCGTGGGAACAAAATACGGTCTTTGATTTTCTTAAGCAATCATACTTATTATCAGCCCGCTGGATACAAAACTCAGTAAAAGATGTTGAGGGTTTGGAAGCACACGATGCCCGTAAGATTGATTTTTATACACGCCAGTTTATAGATGCGATGTCCCCCAGCAATTTCCTGATGACCAACCCCGAAGTGTTAAAAGCAACCATTGACAGTAATGGAGAGAATCTAGTTAAAGGTTTGGAAAACCTGCTGGAAGACATTGAGCGTGGCAAAGGTAGCCTCCGTATCAGCATGACTGACAACTCAGCCTTTACCGTTGGCAAAAATCTTGCCGTTACTAAAGGAAAGGTTGTTTTTCGCAATGATTTGATTGAGCTTATTCAATATGAAGCTACAACCAAAGAAGTATACAAAACTCCGATTCTGGTCATACCAGCTTGGATAAATAAATATTATATACTTGATTTGCAACCAGAGAATTCCTGCGTGAAATGGGCGGTGGATCAAGGACACACCGTATTTGTTATTTCATGGGTTAATCCTGACGAAAAGCTTAGTAAAAAAGGCTTTGATGATTATATGATGGAAGGTCCTCTCGCCGCACTTGATGCTATTGAGAAAGCAACAGGCGAGAAAGAAGTTAGTGTGTTTGCCTATTGTCTTGGCGGAACTTTAATGTCTATCACTCTGGCATGGTTGCATGCAAAAAAGCAGCAAGATCGCGTGAAATCCATAACCTATCTCACCACCATGATTGATTTCACCGAGGCTGGTGAACTTTCTGTTTTTATTGATGAAGAACAGCTAAAATTACTTGAAACACGCATGTCACAGCAGGGTTATCTTGAGGGCAGCGAAATGGCGATGACCTTCAATATGCTGCGCGCCAATGATCTTATCTGGTCGTTTGTGGTAAATAACTATCTGCTTGGCAAAGATCCATTCCCATTTGACTTACTTTATTGGAATTCAGATTCCACGCGTATGCCTGCTGCTATGCACAGCTTCTATCTACGCAATATGTACCAGAAAAATATGTTGATTAAACCAAACGCACTTACCATTGCTGGCGTTCCAATTGACCTGCGCACTATAACCACCCCGACATATATGCTTTCTACCCGCGAAGATCATATAGCTCCATGGAAATCAACTTATGCCGCAACGCAAATATTCAAAGGTGATGTCCGCTTTGTCCTTGCTGCATCTGGTCATATTGCTGGCGTTATAAATCCACCATCCAAACAAAAATATTGTCACTGGATTAATGATGATCTACCAAAATCTTCCGATAAATGGCTAGAATCTGCTAAAGAACATGCTGGTTCATGGTGGCAAGACTGGAATGGATGGCAAATGAAATTTTCTGGTGGCAAAGTCCCTGCCCGCGTCATAGGCTCAGGGAAACTGAAGCCAATTGAGGATGCGCCTGGAAGCTACGTTAAGGTGATGGTGTAAGTCCTAAGCGTGACCGACAGAGTTGGAGAAATGACCAACATCAAACCCCAGAGAAGCAATAGAAAGACTCCATTTCATCTCGTTGTTTGTTTCAAAAAGCAATTGTTTCGTTGCAGAAACTACAATCCAACTACCGCTCTCCATTTCTGATTCTAATTGCCCAGCCGTCCAACCAGCATATCCCAGCGCAAGAAGGCTCTGTTTTGGGCCTCCACCCTTAGACATAGCAAGTAACACATCCGCATTAGAAGTTACAGCAACTCCATCTTTCTGGAAAATAACCCCGTTTTCAGTAAATTCATCGCTATGTATAATAAAACCGCGATTGCTTTCCACTGGTCCACCAAAATGCACAGGAAGGCTACGAGCAGCAGCATTTTCCATATTCAATTGTTCAAGAATATCATCCACTCCTACGTTTTCTATCGGGTAATTTACAATAACCCCCATAGCACCAGATTCATTATGCACACACATATAAATAACAGAGCGGGTAAAGCACGATTCCTGCAAGGAAGGTGAAGCCACAATAAACTTGCCAGCAAGCGAACCTGCGCGACAGGCGGCTCCATAATTAACACCTGAATTAGCAGAAGAATTAATATCTGCTACGTCCATTTTTTGTTCTAGTACTGTTATGTCTTTGAGCATCTTATCAATATAGCTTATTTAAAATAAAATAAAAGAGGCTATTTTGAATTTTTTATCCAAATAGCAAGGTCAAGCCTTATTTTTATACCACCACATAATAAATCAACTTTAGCATTTTTTGCAACTTCATATTCATCATTATGAATCAATGCAATACCTGTATTATCAAGTGATGTACGCAGCTCACCGATAGATTTATCTCCTGCCATTATTGGTGTTCCGATAGCTGGTAAAGCTTTGTCCGCCTGCATTTTATAAAACGATTTACGAACCTGCCCACGAAACTTACTGCGCGCCGTCACCTCCTGACCGACATAACATCCTTTGGAAAAATCCACGCCATGCAGTTCTTCAAAACCACATTCCATAAGCAATGATTTTTCAACTATCATATCGCGAGTATCAGGTACTGAAAGTGAGAGCCTAAAACTTTCATATTCTTCTTCCATTACCAATTTACATGAATTTTTCTGAACAAAATCGTTGATAGAATTTCTTGTTCCTATCACCCTATATCCAATTTCTGGCAAGCGTGGATCACTATATATTTTGCAGGCAAATTGCTCGGAATATTCTAACTCACCACCCCACAGAGCAGCAACACATAGTGATTCATCAATTAGCATTTCAACTTTTGAGCGCAGGCGATAAATTTTTAACCTGCTGAGCAAATCCACTGCTCTTTCCGCACTAACATCAATGAATATTTTTTCCCGCCATGGTATCAGAAAGAAATCATGTAAAAATTTTCCTTGCGGAGAAAGTAGCGCAGCATAAATAGAATTACCATTTGCCAATGGTCTAGCATCATTGCTTATCAAGCCTTGCAGAAAATCTATTGTATCATCGCCAGTCAAGCTAATGACTGCACGATTCTGCAAAAATGCACTAAATATTTTATTGTTTGGAATCACTTTTTTTATCTTTTGAATCTTGGATTTTTTCTAATTTACCAAGACGCTCCTTAATAAAATAAGTCATATATTTTAGATCCATATCTTTAATATCTTTAGCTTCAGCACGCTCTTTAATGGTCTGCATGATATTATAGGCATCTTCCATTTCACCGCGTTTTTCGCGCACCACAGCCGCCATCTGCTGCGCCCATACAGGAACATCTTTATGCACCAGCGGCGCAGATACTTTAAGACCTAAATCTTTATCATCCAGCTTGTGCATTGATAAATAAATGGCCTGTACCAGCCACCACCATTTATTGCCTACATCACGCGTTGAATGGATATAAAGATAATCAACAACATAGCGTACATCCGCTGTGTTTTGTGTCTGGCTGAAATAATATGTTGCCATCGCAGGAACAATATTGGATTTAGGATCTAACTCATCCAACAAATTGAACCATAAATAAAGTTTGTTGAAATCATAATAACGCAATGATGTGGAGCGACCAAAGGTATCACCTGCATTTTGCAGATTGAATGCCAGAACACGGAAATAAAACTGGTCATCACCAAAAGTCATAGCATGTAACGCCTGACGACCTGGCACGTCAGGAACGATGCCCATATCTGGTTTAATATCTTTAGTTTTATACCAATAGCCAAGCTGGAATAAAACCAGCACCATTAGCAACAGATAATGACGAATAAAATTTCGTAATTTTAATTTTTTCTGGCTATCAGGCATAACTAAAACTGCTTACGACGAAAATCAATCATAGTGGCAGCAAGGAGAATCGGTATAAAGATTAAAGCCTGCGCCACATAAACCTGCCAATCGCGCGCACTGACAAAGCCATAAACCAACCACTCGCTCTTAGCAAAAAAATCAAGCCGAGGAAGTAATGTAGAGATAGCCTGCAACGCCCATTTCAAGCCAATAAATTTAGCATCATTAAACATCCCAGCATTAGATGTAAATACGAAAAACGCCATCATCCGCGAGAGAACATAAAACCCCATACAGCCTAGAACCGCTGTTACCGCACTACGCATCGTGAACGCTGAAAAAAGTGCCAGCGCAACAACAAGTCCCATTTCCAGCGTAATACTCACCGACCAGCCGACAAATCCAGCAATATTTGTCACCCCTATAATAGCAATAATCACCACTATCGGAATCGTAAGAAGCATCCCAACAAAAGAAAAGCCCAGCCAATAAGAAATTACCAAATTAGAGCGCGAAATCGGGCGGGAAAGGATTACGTCTATTTCCTTTGTATCAAAAGCATTGCGGATGTGGAAGCACACAAAAACTATAAGCCCAGTCATCAGAATCAAGCGTGCTGATGTCGAAGCAAAAGCAAGAGTCATCTCTTTTTCTTCAATGAAAGCCGTGCTGCCAAGCGTAGCAGAAATAGCTGTTGCCACTAAGATACCTATCAGCAAACCAATGAACAGCCAATCGCGCAAAGCAGTTATAAGTATATAACGAATATTTGTGAGCATCAAAAACCTCTCTTGTAGCTTTTATACTCTAAAATTTTAATGGGCGGGGATCTTGGATGAATTTCTCATACACGGCTTTGTCATATGAGTCAGCAGAACCATTACTGCCAACAATCGTTGCACGGATAAAAATAACCAATTCTTTTTTGGTATTCTTCTTATCCACCGACTTAAACAAATTGCCAACTATCGGAACTTCACTGGCATATGGGATACCACCATCATTATTAGTTATCTTATCCTCAAGCAAACCGCCAATTACCAGCGTCTGACCACTTTTAATTTTAACAATTGAATCAAGCTCTTTCGTCTCAACCTGAGGAACCTGACTGACAGTCCCAGCTAAAGCCCTGCCCACATCAGTCGTGACATCAAATGTCTGGAGAGCCAGTGCAAGATTAATTTTAAATCCAGGATCATCTATATATTTAATAAGGCGCTTCAGTGTAGGGCGAACACCGAGGGTTATTTCATTAGTTTCCGAATTTATTGACGGTTGCAGATTGAGAATAATCCCTACTGGCTCTACCTGTCTTTCACTAGCAGCGGTTACAGTTCCTGGAGTGGTTGTTGTTCCAGTCGTAGTTGCTGGTGTTGAAGTTAAGGTTACCCTGAAATAAACCAAATTCTCAACAAAACTCAATACTGCCTGCTGGTTATTCATTGCATTTAAGCGTGGGCTGGAAAGTGCGCGGGTTGTACCAAATTCATTCAACAATTTAACGGCAGCAGAAAGATCCGCACCGCTTCTTAAAATATCATTCTTAAGAACAGTCATAGTGGGAACGGTATTATCCGTTGTTGCCTTCACCGCAGCAGCCATATTTCCTGTAAAGCCAAGGCTAGTTCCACCAAAAGCAGTCCAGTTGATACCGCTTTGATAGCTATCGCTTAAACTAACTTCTACAATCTTTGCCTCAATCAGCACCTGCGAAGAAGTGTTTTCAACAATTTTTGTCAAAAATTTCTTTATCATCTCATGCTGCTTTTCTGTACCAGAAACAGTGAGCGTTGATGCCTGACGATTCACAACATAAAAAGAACCATTAGCACCAGCGACAGGCGCAGCAGCAGATGGTTGTGGAGCAGCGGGAGCAACAACAGCAGCCTGCATTGGTCTCATCGCTGGAGATTGCGGAGACGCTGCACCAGAAGCAGAAGGTTGTTGATTTGCGGCAGCAGGAGGAGCTGGCTGTGCTGCAATAGTTGTCGTCGAAGTCCGTTGCGCTGGAGTATATGCCAAAATCTGAGCAATACTGCCTTCAAACTTTGACCAAAAATCGCTGTTAGAACTTGCTGTAATGCTCGAACTCGAGCCACCGCCAGAACCTCCACTCGCGCCAGCTGCACCACCACCTCCGCCAGAGCCACCAACACTTATACTGCCATTGGCACTACGCTCACTATTCAGCAAATCGAGAGAATAAAGTTTTATGTATGGCGTATCACGCTCAATACGCAGCACACCATTTTTCATATTATAGCGAAGCCCAGCCATACTGGATATACGCTCAATAACCTCATTAAAAGGTTTATCTGTTGCGCGCAGAGAAACACCACCTGTTATGCTGGAATCAACATCAATATCCACATTCGCAAGTCGGGCAACCTCAATCAATACATCTTTAAGAGGAACATCATCGGTAACAGCCAAAGAAACAAGCTGCGTCTCACCAATTTTAGGCTGTGGGGGAGCTGCTATAATTTCCGCAAGATCAGGAATCGGTGGCTCTACTACATTACCAAGATTAGCGGTTATTTCTGGCTTCTTTAAACTCTCCGCATCACGCATATCGCGGAAGTCTTCACGGGTAAGATTAGCATCACGATCAATCGGATCAGCGTGTTTATCGTGAAGGAAAGAGTTTTTGCCCAAGCCACAACTAGAGGTCAAAATAGCACAAGACAATAGCAATATAAGTCGAGCTGTCACCTGTTTCACAATCTACTACACCTTATATATAGTTGTACCAAAGTAATATATTTCACATATATTACTATATCTAGTATTTACACAATGCAACTGTTCAATCAATATATTATCCATTTTTATGTAAAAAAATTTTACTGTTTACCTGTTGCATCAATAAAAACATCTAATTGTTGCCCAACATAAAGAGGCGCATCTGCAAGTGGATCTATAGAATAAACAACCTCCATTATGCGCGTATCAACCAGTTCAGTTGCATTGCCACTAAGTTGGGTCTTAGGCTGAACTAAGGGTTCAACACGCACAAAAGTTAAATTATATTTGCGTTCTTTATTACTGCGGAGATACGCGATTGCTTTTGCTTTTTCATTAAACCGCCAAAGATCATTTTCATCAATCTGCACACGAAGATGAAGCGGGCTGGTGTTACCTATAACAATTGGAGCATTAGTTGTGCCAGATGAGGCAAACTCACCCGCCCTCACCCGCACTTTTAGAATTTCCCCAGAAATTGGAGCAGTAACAGTGTGCTTATTTAACATAATTTTAGCCGAAGCGAGAGTGCTAACAGCGCTTTCCAAATTAGCTTTTGCCTTGCGTACAATAAATATCTGTCGCTGTTTCTGAGTCACGCTAATGGAAACGCCACCTTGAAGGTTGTTATACCGCTTTAGCAAATCCTCCTCATCATCAAGCTGCGCCTGTGCTACTCTTACATTCGCCTGTGCCACCGCTAAATCTGATTCAGCAGAACGCGTGTCTGTTACTAATAGAACATCACCAGCCTTTACTTTGTCACCTTCATTAACCTTAACTGCCGCTATCACCCCAGAAACAAAAACACCAACCGCAACATTTCGGCTGTTGGCTTCGACAAGACCAGTTCCAGAAACAGATTGCATGTATGGTGTTACAGGTGGCGAAACCAAATTATTAGAAGGTGGCGGTGGCGGATTTCCCTTGGTAAAGGTAAACAATACAGCACCGACAAGACCAACAGCAGCCACAATAATTGATAAATTAATTCTACGCCCGAGTATTTTCATATCATTTTTTCCATATTATTTGTTTCCACCTTTACTATCATTCCGTCGTCCATATGAGCGATACGATCGGCATAATTAAAAATACGCTCATCATGCGATACCACAATTAGAGTAGTACCAAGTTTTTTCTGCATCATTTTCATTATATCCATTATTTTCATCCCCGTATGATGGTCAAGCGAACTGGTCGGTTCATCACAAACCAACAATTTTGGTTCATGTACCAATGCACGAGCTATCGCCACACGCTGCTGCTGCCCGCCAGAAAGCTGATTAGGAAACGAATCAACCTTATCAGAAAGCCCTACTTCGGCGAGCATAAGTTTTGCCCTTTCCATTGCAATGTCTCGATTTTCCTTATTTATAATAAGAGGAATTGAAACATTTTCTGCCACTGTAAGCGTTGGTATCAGATGGAATGATTGAAAAATAAATCCTATATTTTTTGCACGAAAATCAAGAATTTCGGCAGGCTTCATTCTGGCATAATTATTCCCCAGAACTTCGCACTCACCACCATCATATTGCAATATCCCAGCGATGATGGAAATTAGCGTAGTTTTCCCACAGCCAGATGGCCCAACCAGCATAAAAAATTCGCCTTTTTCTACCTCTAGTTGTACACCGCGAATAACGTTGATTATATCACCGCCAGCAGAAAAATTTTTTATGATATTATGGCAAATTACAGCACTCATGCCTATCCCCTAAACACGGTAGCTGGATCAATCTTTATCACCTTACGGATAGAAAAAAGAGCGGAAATAGTCACAATGGCAAGCACTCCTAACCCAGCAAAAACCAATAATATTGGCGGCATCCTGAACGCTAAAATAGAATCATTGAATTTCAACCCAAATAGCGATGTAAGCCCAACCCCTATCCCATAACCAATTATTCCAACAACCAGTGCTTGAAGAACCACCATCCGCGCCAAAATGCCATTACGCAGCCCCATAGCTTTTAATGCCGCATAATGCTTTACGTTCTCATTTACAAAGGTAAAAAATGTCTGACCAACTATGGCTGCCCCAACCAAAAATCCAAGAGCAACAGAAATTCCGAAATTGATAGGAATACCTGTGCTTTTCATCCAATATTCAAGATTATGCTGTTCAAATGCTTCCTGCGTATAAGAAGCAAGCCCTGTTTCTTCTGTAATTTTTTTATTGAGAGCTTCAAGATCAACCCCATCCTTAGCTTTTACCAGTATATAGCTTAAATGTTTGCGGGTTGACGGAGAATAAAACACCGCACGGGAATAGGTAGTATAAATTTGTGGTTGCAATACAAAATTACGAGTTGTTTTGATTTTTCCTACAACAACAGCGCGTTTATCATTTATTTCAATAACATCGCCTGTAAGAAGCGGGCGGGTATTGCCATCGGCAGTTTTGACACGAAGCTGCGTTTTTGCTGCTTCATCACTGACTAAAATAGCGTCAGAGAGGCGCAAATCCGTCAATTTTCCTTCCAATATACGGCTGGGCGCACCCACAAAAGTTGCGTCATCAAGCCCCGTCATATCAACAAATCTGGTATTTCCATCAGGAAGTTTGGTGGCTACCATGTTTTTGAACAAGGGAATTGCCCATGCTACACCCTCTATCCCACGCACCCGCCCTAATTCAACATCACGCAGAGGTTTGTTTTCTTCTACAAACTGAATTCCAGCGTCCATAACCCAAATGTCAGGCTCGGAAACATCGCCGACAAAACTATAGGTTCGTGAGAGAAGTCCCACCAAAATGGCAGGTTGCTGGGTCATAATCAGAGCGGCAAAGGTAACCCCTACAATC
>CXWL01000081.1_pt1 | contig 19951 bp, 22 predicted proteins | sample 590931 | NCBI WGS metagenome assembly CXWL01 (sample SAMEA3498368, study PRJEB10139) | groundwater metagenome | biome: water well; material: biofilm material | place: Germany | collected 2015-04-27 | reverse complement strand
GCCCCGCCGACCGTGGACGAGCAACTCGCCGACGTGAAGCCCACGAGTCAGTTTGGGCGGGCGCTGGATGAGCTGGGGGTCGAGCTGATCGCGGCCCACTCGCCGCAGGCCAAGGGGCGGGTGGAGCGGCTGTTCAAGACGGTGCAGGATCGCCTCGTGAAAGAGCTGCGTCTGGCTGGCATTGCCACGATCGAGGCCGCGAATCGGTTCCTGGAGGCGTGGCTGCCGCTCTACAATCGGCGCTTCACGGTCCAGCCAGCCCAGGCCGCCGATCTGCATCGGCCGAAGCCAGCGGGCGGGGGTCTGAACCGTATCCTGTGTATCAAGACCACACGGTGCCTGCGCCGTGACTGGACGGTGGCCCACCATGGGCAGCTCTATCAGGTGCGGACCAATGTCCGGGCGACCCACGTTATAGTCGAAGACTGGGTGGATGGGACGATTCGGATCACGCACCACGGCCGCCCATTGGACTATCACGCCATCCCCGCTCGTCCCGAGAGAGTGGCTGCGCCCCCCAAGGCTCAAGTCCCTCGGCGTCCGATCAAGCCGACCTCGGCTCATCCGTGGCGCAAGCGCCTGCTGCAGGAACGCGGACGACACGCCGCGGCAGCCGGAACATAAAACCGGACATTTCTAAATTGGGTTGACAAATGAGCGTCATGCTGCTGGTACGAAGTTCCCAACTATTATAGCCTGGTCCACCACCTATCATCATAATATTGCCATTGGATAATTGAATGGCACAGTGCCCGTAGCGACCAGACCAAAAATAGATTCCCGTTGTACTCGTGTCGGACACGAGACTTCCCGTTGCACTTCGGATTTCCCAGGTTCCAGAAGAAAAATTTCCGCCGGTGATCAAGACGTTCCCATTTGAAAGTAACGTCGCATTGTGAGCAAGCCTGTTTGCCCACAATGTTCCGTTGCTCACGAATCCACCGGCACTGTTGCAAATCTCCCAAGTTCCCGACGAAGACTCTCCTCCCACTATGAAAACGTTGCCATTATTGAGCAAGGTACATGTAAATGAAAAATTGCGAGTTGCCCATAACGTTCCGTTACTGACAAGACCTCCAGTTGTATTGCGAATTTCCCATGTTCCTCCGGATGCCGTTCCTCCCGCGAGGAACATGTTGCCGTTAGCGAGTTTGACCGTACAGTGGTGGGCCCGTGTCGCCCACAGGGTTCCGGAATTGAGGAACCCCCCACTGCTATTGCGTCTCTCCCAGAATCCTCCTTGACCGCCCCCAGTCCCTCCTGCAATGAAATTGTTATTCGCATAAATAAACGTGGCACTTCCAAGTGTAACAATACCCATGATCGCCCACATAACTAATCGTCGCATGCTCCCACCTCCTGCATAATAAATGCTGGCTCGAACGTCTTGACTGACGTCCTGGCTATCTGCTCCGCTGCAACCTCCTTTCGAAAAGAATTTCTCCGGTCAACCGAGTCTTCCTAAAGTTGCGTGACGCTCACCGAACCGGTCGTGGTTCCACTCGGCACCGTAGCGGTGTTGAACTTCACGGTATTGGAGGCGGGGGATCGCACTAAACCCCGTGCCGTAGATCGTAAGCATCGTTCCAATTGGACTTGCTGACGGGGTCAACTGCAGGAGTACGAGTGTGGAGGACGGTTGCCGGGTGATCCCCGTCAGATTCCCCACGCTGTCATAGGCATAGATCGCGGTGTCATTCGCGGGATCGATGACGTCAGGCAGGTGGCCCGCGTCGTCATAGACATAGCTGATATCCGCCGCGAGCCCGGGGGGGAGGAGGAAGGCCGTCAGTGCGACGATCGACACGAGACCTATGCTCCACCACCAGCTGCGCGGCAGGGTCACATTCATCGGAACTCCGGTCGGTCGCGTGTTGCCCAGGTGCTTGGGTTATCACCCTAGGTCTTAGTTTTTGGAGGTTATGGTCTTCTCATCTCTGCGCCAGTGCAATCCCCGAAGATGGCCTTAGCCATGAGAGGGGTGGTAGGCCATATGGCCCTATGGACGAGGCATTGAAGGACGATGGTGTAGAAATCCTAAAATTGCGTGACGGCTTCTTCCGCTCCCTCGAGCAGTTTTTGCACTTCTTCGACATAGATCTCCGTCGTCGCATAGTGCTGATGCCGCATCATCTTTTGCACCTGAGTGGGATTGGCATCATTGAGCAAGGCAAAGGTTGGAGTCGAATGGCGCAAACTATGCACGACAATGCCCGGCTTCTTCACGCCGGCCAAGAACAGCCCTTCGGTAATGATGCGATGAATCGTTCAGGTACTCAGCGGCCTCTCGGCGTGGCATCACCACGCTTCCTGCGCGATCGAAGCAGGCCGTACTTGCAAAGAGCGTATCACTTTCCTTCAGTGGTCCCGATCGTCCTCGGCCACACAAACGTGTAGATCACAGAACGGAGTGGCCGCTTACCGGTCCTCGGACGCCGTCGGCCCTCGCGCTGGAGACGTCCTGCTTCACTACCAGGTCAACACAGGATAAATGACGCTTTGGATGTGCGCACGGTGCACGGGCCCAAAGTAGCGCGCATCGAAGGAACGGCTATTCGTGTCCGACATCAACAAGAGTTCCGTTGACGCAAGCACATGATCGGTCACACGGAACCGTGGGAGCGGTCGCCCCAGTGAGTCTGCCTCAACGGGTTGACTGGCTGGCATGAGTATCCCGTTGATCCTCACACCATCATCCGTCACGCTCACGACATCGTGATCTGACGCCACGACCTTTTTCATCATATTCCCGTATCCGCCGGGACAGAATCCCGCCCCGATGTAGCCCCGCTCCTTCGCTAGGTCAAACTCCGACCGCTCTGGAGGACACCACAACACATAGGCTCCGTTCACGATGGGATCGTTCGACATCCGATAGAGCCCAAGGGGAATACTGCCCATGGTGTTGAGACGAAGACCGGCTTGATGCGCCAGGACGAGGCCAAGTGCGAGACAGAATCCCACGATCACGATGGGGTGACGCAAGCGGCTCCAACAGGTCGTCATAGGAGAGCATCACAAACCCGGGAAGGCTCATACAAACCCTGGGGAGATCGAGATCGGCATCGACTCATTCAGAATCACTGTTCCGAAACCCAGGGGAGGCTCTTGAGAGCACCAGGCAGCAGCCTGCCACCCCGAGTTTATGATGCGCCCCTTCATTCCGAACTTTGGCGAACGCTATCGGCAAGGAGACACGATCAGCACGGCGTTCGTGGAGTTGACTATGAATCAAGTCGTCAGCACACGCTTCGTCAAGAGACAGCAGATGCAATGGACACCCAGAGGGGCACATCTCCTCCTGCAAGCACGGACTCGTGTGCGCAACGACGATCTGGAGCAAGTCTTTCGTAGTTGGCACCCCAAGTTTCGCCCTGAATCGATGAGCCCACCGGGTTTTTGATGCTCTCCGGTGTTCGCACGTCGCTTGTACCGGCTCCTTCAAAATTCCACTCCCGCTTGCGCCTTGATGCCTTTGCGAAACGGATGTTTGACCTGTTTCATCTCCGTCACGAGATCAGCCTCTTCCAGGAGTTCCGCTGATCCACCTCGTCCTGTGATTACCACATGCTGCATCGGCGGACGGTTGCGCAGGACCGGCAGGACTTCCCCTATCTGGACATAGCCATGCTGCAGTGCAATGTTAAACTCGTCGAGCATGACCATCGCATAGGAGGGGTTTTGTAGGAACTCACAGGCTGTTTGCCAAGCCTCTTGTGCACACTTCGTGTCGCGTGCTCGATCTTGCGTCTCCCAGGTATACCCTTCTCCCATTCGGAGGAAGACCACTCGATCACCGAATGACTTCAACGCACGCTCTTCGGCTGTATCCAGAGCACCCTTGATGAATTGCACCACCGCTACCTTCCAGCCGTGCCCGATGCAGCGCAACACCATCCCCAGCGCGGCAGTCGTCTTTCCCTTGCCGGTGCCGGTATAGACAATCAACAGCCCTTTCTCTTCTTGTGCCGCTTCAATACACCGATCAACCGAAGACTTGAGGCGCTCCATTTTCGCTTTGTATTCGTCTTGCTCCGTCACTGTATACCTCCAGCACTCACCACCATCTTGAAGCCCTTCGCCGCACCGACAGCACCAGCGGTTTCGCCATGCGACATAGGAACCACAGCGCCGGCTAGCTGTCCAGTCACAATTGGGGATTCGCCTGGCCCAACCGCACCACAACATCGAACATTGCTGTGCTGGCTCAAAAGTGCCAGGCCAGCCCCGCCGAGACAGTCCTGGGTCCGCCCGGTGTAAACTGCAGTCCGTTCACCGGCGCGGCATCCGTGGCCAGCTTGGTTTCATAGGCTAACTGCGTCTGCCGCCATGAGACGTCCAGGACATTTTGTACGCTGAGAAATCCTTCCATCTGCTGCCACCACCCCTTCGATTGTGGGCGATACCGCGCCACAACGTTGAAGATCGTCCAGCTCTGGGCGGTGATGCTGCGGTCCTGCGTCAGCGGCCTGGCCCCCACATGCAGCATCTGCAGCGACGCCGTCAGCCCCATCGGCAAACGAGCCGTCAATTCCCCGCGTCCGGTCAGGGTCGGGGCCTGAGGGATCGGAGTGCCCGTCTCACGAAATTCCGCCGAGTTCAGTGTCACACTCCCGGAAAGAGACAACCAGTCCAGCAATTGGATTCGGCTGCCGAGATCCGTGCCATACCGGCGTGTGGCGCCAAGTATCTGCGTCGTCCCGAGATTCCCCCTGATAGACCAGCTCGGAGGTCAGGTCCAAGAGCCAGAAGGAGGCGGAGACTTCAAGTCGGTCCCACTGTCTGGTACGCAATCCCACCTCATAGCCCGTCACCTTCGGCAAGGCTTGAACATTCGACGCACTCACCACCGCGCGCGCATCGTTACTGTGAAAGCCGGTGCCGGCATTGAGAAAGATCTCCGTGCCGGCCCAAGGCCCCAGAATCAGGTTTCCCTTGGTCGATACGATCATCGCATCGACGCTCCCGCTTGGATTTTGCGGACAGCCGCTCTGACAGAGATTCCGTACGTTGAATTGAAACACGTCCACCCTCGTGCCGCCCGTCAGCCTGGCCCAGGGCGCCGGCTGAACCTCCACCTTCAGATAGGGCGAATACGAGGTCTCGTGCGGACAGTGGCTGCGTGCAGAGTTCGTCCCCGATTACAGTTGCGGACCAGTGGCGGACTTTCACCGCGCTTCCCTTGGGGTACATGGGCGCTCTCAATTCATGGGTTGAGAAATGTTCTGTGAGTTCAGACCTCCTTTCGGTCACAATGCGCTTGTATCGACCCTTCGTCTCAGAGGCATACCATCGTCCTGGACGGGCTCGATCACGTGAATCATGAGGCCGCTCGTCACTGGATGAGGACTGACATGCGCCACGACCCCAAAGACCGTTGCAAGATGCTCCGGCGTCAAAACGGCCGCAGGAGGACCATCCGCGACGATTCGTCCGCGGTCCAGCAGAATGAGCCGGTCGCAAAACCTGCTGGCCAGGGCCAGATCGTGAATGGCCGTCACCGCCGTCAGTTGATGTGTCGTCACCAACTGCCGCACCAGCTGCAACACATGCAGCTGGTGCGAGAGATCCAGGCTTGCCGTGGGTTCATCCAGCAACAGGAGGCGAGGCTGTTGCGCCAGCGCGCGAGCGATTGCGACACACTGCCGTTCCCCGCCCGAGAGTTCCGTCACGGAACGGCCGGCGAAGGCAGTCACCTTGGCATGCTGCATCGCAATGGTGGCGATCGCTTGGTCGTGTGCTGTTTCGCCCCCAAATCTTTGCCTGTGCGAATAACGCCCCATCAAGACCATGTCTCGGGCGGAAAACCTAAAATCGCCTGCCGGCGCAGACTGTGGGACGAATGCAATGTGCTGCGCAATCTGACGTTGCCTGAAGGACGAAAGCGGAGTCTGATCCAGATACACCTGACCAGCGCTCGGCTCCCAGAGTCCGCCCATCATCGACAGTACTGTCGTCTTGCCTGCTCCATTCGGCCCCACGACACCGACGAATTCACCGGCCTGCACCGCCAGATTGACGCCGTCCAAGAGAGTCCGGCCATTGCTCCGCCGACAGACACCGTCCATTCTCAGCAGTTCAGACATGCTACAGGACCTCTGTTCGGATGCGATGCCGCTGCAAGAGGTACACAAAAAACGGCGCGCCAAGGAGCGCCGTGACGACGCCCAATCGAAGATCCTGCGAGGGCACCAATGCTCTCGCCACTAAATCGGCCCAAATCAGAAAGCTGGCTCCACCCAGAAAGCTGGCAGGCAACAGAGCCCGGTGGTCGGGCCCCACCAGCAACCTCACCATGTGTGGCACGATCAGACCGACGAATCCTACGATGCCGCTCACGGAGACTGCCGCGCCGGTGATCAATGCCGTCAGCATCAACACATGCCGTTTGGTGTGTTGCATGTCGACGCCGAGGCTCGTCGCCCCTCGTTCTCCCGTCGCTGCCACGATGTTCAATTCACTGGAGAACAACATGAGAAAAAGGCCACCGATAAGAATAGGCCCGGCCGCCAATGCGACATGTGGCCATCCGCGACCATCCAACCCGCCCAACAACCAAAAGAGCACCTCGCGAAAGGCGAAAATATCGCGGGCTAAGGTCAGCAGTAAGGACATGACCGCCGTGACGAATGCGGTGACGGCAAGACCGGCCAAGAGCAACGTTGCCAACGGAGTACGGCCGCCCTGCGTCGAAAGAAGGTAAATCGTCCATGTCACTCCCGCCGCCCCGACGAATGCCAACAGGGGTAACGACCATAAGGCAGTGGCCGCGAATCCCGTCATGACCGCAATGACTGCCCCTAACGCCCCTCCGCTACTCACGCCGATAATTCCAGGATCGGCCATCGGATTCCGAAAGAGCCCTTGCAAGACGGCCCCGGCCAGAGCAAGCGCACCGCCGACCAGGGCAGCTAAAATGATACGAGGCAGACGCAGGTACCACACAATCGCTTCATAGGCGGTTTGATGGGAACCAGACTCAGATGAGAACAGTCCCGAATTGCCGAGCAACATCGCCGCCACGGTTGGAAGCGGAATTGAGACGGACCCCAACGCCGTGGCGATGACGACACTCACGACCAATAAACTAATGAGCGCCCCATAGAGAATCGGCGCCCGTGTCATGGTAAGGCCTCCGGAAATACGGACGGATGTAAGTGACGCGCAATCGTTTCCACCGTCTTGGCAATATGATGTGAACTGGTCACCAAGAGGCGCGCCGGGATGCTGTAGACTCGTTGATTGCGTAGCGCCTTCACATCTCGAAAGGCCGGATCTCTCAGCAACGCTTGGCGAAACCCTGATTCCCAGGTGCGCGAGTACCGAAGCAGGATGACGTCAGGATCGGCCATGATCACTCGCTCTTGGGGAATCTTGCCTCCTCCTACGATACCCATTTCCGCCGCGAGGTTGATTCCGCCGGCGGCTCGGATCGCGTCGTCGATCGTGGTCTTTCCTCCCTGCACCCACCCTGATTCGGAATACAGCAACACGCGCGGACGCGGCAGACCCGCCACGCGTCTCGAAACATCCTCGATCCTGGCATTCATCTCGGCGATGAGTCGCTCCGCTCGTTCAGGAGCACCCGCGCTGGTTCCCATCATTCTGATGAGCGTGCGAACCCACTCGATCGACTCAAACCCTTGAATGTGAAACAGCGGAATGCCCAATGATTCGATCTGTCGGGCCACGTTCGCGTGATGGCTGCCGATGAGGACCAAGTCTGGATTTAACATGAGAATGCGTTCACTGTTCGCATCGACACGTGTCGGAATGACCTTGGCTTCTTCGACGATGTTCGAACTCTCGCTGTCAGCCACCACACTGAGCCCGATAAGTCGTTCTGGAACTAATGCCAATAGAATTTCATCACTCATCACGTTGACGGAAAGAATGCGACTGGGGACCGATCTTTCCTTCACGTGAACGGGAGGAATCTGAGCGGAAGGCACCAGTCGGATAGTGACTGCCACAATCACCACTCCAAGACAGGCCGCGAGCCAGAGGGAACGAGGGAGCGAAAACCAGCCTCTCGGCGAGGGTCTGACAGAAGGCCTTAGCAATTCCAGCTCAGCAGCCATCGCGTCTTCTAGTGGGCAGGCGCCTTGAGGTCGGCTCCGTATGCCTCCGGGCTCCATTCTTTCGCACCAGGCAGATACTGTTGCCGCATTTCATTCCAGAGCCGCAGTCTCGTCCAATCCGGTTTCTGCGGCTTGAAGTGCTCATTGAGATAGGGGTTGGGAAAAAACACGGTCAGCATTTGCTCATTGGCGCCGTTCCACATCCGAAATCCCCAGCTGCCCCCGGCACAGGTGTTGCCGATGCTTCGGAAAAACACGGCCTTGGAAACGCGACGTATCTGCGCCAGTGCCGTTGGCGCCGGGCTGGCCTTCGTGCCTCGATGCTCTCCGATGCACACATGGAAATGCCAGTCGCCGAAATCCACCGTCAGGTATCCGTCCAGCATGGTGATGTTCTTGGGCGGCGCTATGGCTCGCACCTCGAATACAGCTCCCTGAATGCAAGGGCCAAACACAATCTGCGGCCAATGGATTTCGAAGAGGTCTTTCATCAACGCCAACAGGGTGTCCTCGGCCGGCTCCATGAACTCATATTCGTAACGTATCCCATCGACGCCCTCGATCTGCTCTATTTTGTAAGCTGAGACTGTCATGCGGTATCTCTCCTTTGTTTTCTTCATCACTGCAGTCCAAATACGATAGGTATCTTCACGGTGACCTTCGCCAAACTGATCGGCTGTGAGAGCGTGAGCGGTGAGGCCTGCAACACCATCGTCTTCGCATCCTCATCCAGACGCCGGTTGCCTGAGGTTTCGACGACCTGAATGTCCACGATACGTCCATCGGCTAAGATCGAGGCGGCGATCACTGCACGTCCCTCCCACTCATTCAATCGCGCATCAAGTGAATAGCGCTTGACCTCCTCCACGCGAGCACGAAGGGCGAGTCCCACCCACCTGAAATCCTTTCGAGAGGGCGCACGTTCCGATGCAACAGACTGCGCCGAGGAACCGACATCGGACAGCTGCTCGTCGCGAAGCTGCATCGACGTTATCACCGCACCTGCCTCCGATACATTCGACTCCTGCGCACTTGCGGCCGGCTTGTCCTGCTCAACCGCCCCACCCGTTTCATGACGGCTCGTTTCCTGCATCGAAACTATGGAAACGGGTTGTGCGTTGGTCGCCACTGACGAGGCTTCCGTTTCTGCAGACACCGTCGCAGATTCGATCGGAACCGCTCCTTCTGTAGAAACGGCTGGCTCCGCATGAGCCACACTTCGCTCGACCACCACCGCATGCGTCATCGGCTGTACGGATGGTTGAGAACTCCCCTGCTTTGCAGTCGGATCGACCACCGTTTCGGCAGGCTCAGACCGCCGCTCAGCGAACGATTCCCTTACAGACCGACCCGGTTTCCATGAGGCCCTTTCAGCCTCCGTCGAAGAAGCAGACGCCGACTTATCTGCCGTGAGTTGCACCTCCCATCGAAACGCCTCCTGTCTTTCAGGCAGAGGCAGCGTCGGTGCCCCCGAAACCATCCCGCCCACCACCACCACGTGGATCGCTGCTGACCACAGCCAACCACGGGACTGAGCGGAAGACATGAATGGCGGCTGTTCCAGATGACCACCAACCCATTCCCGCATTCCAAGCTCTCTCAATACGACACCTCAAGGCCGGCCATGGCGAAAACCCCGGGATTCGGAAACCCAAAGGCCTCTTGATAGCGCGTGTTCGTCATGTTCTCGATGCGCACCTTGGCCCTCCACTCACTGCCGTCGAACTTGCCCAGCACGTGCCAAGCGGCCACATCCGCCCGCCAGTAGGCCTTGTTTCTCACGCGAGGGGAACCGGCAGAGGCAAAATCACGATCAACGCGATCGCCGACGCCCAATACGATGAGGTTGATCCCCCAGGTATTGGTCTGATAGTCCAGCCGCACATTGCCGCTGTGCTCAGGGCGGCGGAGAAGGCGTCCGCCCGGTGTGAACAGCCCGCCGAAGCTTTGTCCCGCCCCAACTTCCGTCACCTCGGTGTTCAGATAGGTATGAGTCACTGAGAGGGTGAGTTCGTTCGTCGCCCGCCATCTGAGACTCGACTCCAATCCTTCGGTATCGGCCCCTTGGATATTGGTATTCAGTCCGGTGCTGAGCGCGATCAGGTCTGTAAAGGCGTTGTGGAACCACGTCACCGACCCGGCCAACCGCTTGTCCAGGAGGTCTTGCTCCACACCGATCTCCCAGCTCGTGGCCTTTTCCGGCCTCAAACTGAAGTTACTGGGAATGCCGAAGCCGGGAAATCCGGTGAGTTCCGTGAAGGCAGGGGCGCGAATGCCTCGCCCGAAGGTGCCGCGGATTTTCGTGCCTGTTTCCTTGTGTATATAGGCCCCCGACACTTTGGGATTCACAAACGTGCCGAAAAATTCGTTGTCTTCCACCCGGACCCCCGGCGTGATAAAGAACCGGTCCAACCAGACACCCTGGACTTGCGCGTAATACCCCCTATTCCCCCGAGACAGATTCGTCGACTCATTGGAAAATCCGACGGTGGTCCGCGAGAGTCGTTCTTGTTGCCACTCCACCCCGACCGTGGCCGTGGTGTCCCGGAACATCCCCTCGCTCACGCGAAAGTTGGTGTGATAATCCAAGACGTCCCGGCGCTGTGTGCCGTCGGTATGGGAATTGACGGAGTCCGTTGGAATCGAATCGCGCGGATCGAAGAATTTGAACCGCGACTCCAGATGCGACCATTGCAGACTGTGATCCCACCAGTCCGTCATGCGGTACCTCGCAGAGTTGGCGAAGGAGATCAGCGTCCGCTCCTGTCCCTGATTCGGGTCGACCGGCAGATACCCGACCCCAGAAACAAAATCCGTCGGAAATTGAAAATCGCTGTCGGTGTATCGAAACGTGCTTCGGAGTTGGAGCTTCTCTGTCGCCTTGAATCCGAAATTTCCGCTGAACACGTTGTTCTTGAATCGATTGTTCAAGCCGAACGTTCCGCCATGATCCATGCGCGACCATTCCCCAGAAAAGTCCAGACGCTCGGAGGCGCCGTTGACACTCACCCGCTGTTGATGCGTCACCATACTCGATCCAATCCCGCGGCCTGCCCCACCCATGACCTCTCCCGTGATTTTCGCGGCCCCGCCGCCTCTCCGCGTGATGATGTTGATGACACCGCCGATCGCATCGGAACCGTACAGTGCGCTCTGTGGCCCTTTCACGATTTCGATTCGCTCCACATTGTCGGTCGTGAGATTGGCGAATTCGAATCCACCGCCCGGATCGTTCACCTTGACGCCGTCGATCATCACCATGGTGTAATCGGCTTCGCCACCGCGCGTGAACAGCGATGTGGTCCCACCTCGCGACCCCGTCTGCACGATCGCCAGACCCGGCACATCGCGCAAGACCTCTCGCAAATACGGAAACTGTCGCTTCTCCAGTTCTTCCCGTGTAATGACGTGGACGGACCCGGTGCTCTGACTCAGCCGTTTCTCCGTTCTCGTTTCAGACACGACCACCGGGTCTACCGCCACTTCTGTGACCTCCTGGCTCAGGATTGGCTCATCGCCCGACAGGGCCAAGGATGGTTGCGCTTGGGCAAGGGGTTGTTTCTTTTCCTCAGCCTGGCTCTCCATTCGATCCTCTGCAACCACAGTGCGAGCCGACAGACACAGAACCAACACAACGGCAAGAACCCTGAGCATTCGGGAATACATGAACGACTCCTCCTTCTGTTCACGAAAGGGGTGACTGGAATCTCCACATACCCAGGTCTCCTGACTCTCGGCTCGTCCTACGCTCTGCGCCTTCCCATCCGTGCGGACAGTGGCTGCGTGCAGAGTTCGTCCCCGATCACAGTTGCGGACCAGTGGCGGTCTTTCACCGCGCTTCCCTTGTGGTATGTGGGCTATCAATTCATTGAATTAGAAACGTTCCTGCTCTAGCGTGTCTCCTTTCAGCTAAGCCATCTGGCATTTTGTCTTCACCAGAGCCGTCAGAAACGACAACAGCACCGCGCCGAGCACCATGATCGTGAGCCCCAGATCGCTGATCGGCAGCGCAAACGATGTCGGCTGGAGTAACTTGATGATCCCGACGACATAGGCCAAGCCCACGACGGTCAGCGTCATCATGCGGTTCCCTTGGTGGGCCATTGTGGTCGCCGCCAGATACATCCGACGCACGACCAACCCATTGATCGAGTCCGTAACAACCATCCCCAGACTGAACGCCGCTCCGATGAGGAGCGCACCCAGCAGGCCATAGCCCATCGTTCCGGCCAAGGCCCAGGCCGACATCTGGCTGGCGGTTTCGAACCCCAACCCGAACAACGCGCCGATCGGCACGGCACTCATCGGGTGTGTGATGTTGAGCAACTGTCTGGGCAACAAATGGCCGATGACCCCGTGGCTCAGCGCCGCTACTCCAGTCGGCAGCGTGACCAGTCGCGCCAAATTCAACGACCCGATGATAAACAGGAGGCCAGCCGACAAGACCCCGCTGACTTGCAACACAGAGTGACTAAAGGAGTGCAGATACTCCGCCGCCACTGCGATCAACCCCGCAATCAATAGGACGGAGAGGGCATGCCCGAACGCAAACCCTGTCCCCACCCACCGGCTCATTCTCGGATGCCGATCGACAGACGCCCTTGTCATGCCATCGATGGCGGTGAGATGGTCCGGGTCGGCCCCATGGCTCAACCCCAAGGCAAAGGCCAGACCAAGCAAGGCCCAGAGACTGCCGTCAGCGGGATTCATAGGCATCCTGGTGGATGGTTCTCACACGGAACCTACGGCCGCATCGTTCACCGTGGAGCACCCGAGCAGAGGCCGGTGAGACGCCACAGCAGCTCGCAATCGAGATGCTCACGCACCACCGCTTCTAGCCGGTCATACTCAGCCTGCTTCGTGGGGATGCGCGGAATCGTGGTACATGCGGAGAGACCTTTACGGGTACGCAGAAACGAAAGAGTCCGGGCCCTGATCACCTCATTCTCGAACAGGCCATGCAACATGGTGCCCACCACCATCCCGTCGCCGCCGAGGGCTCCATCCGCGCGCATCTCCACATGGCCATTTCGCAACCGTATTTCAAACAAGCTCGTCCGTACGTTCCTCAACTCCACCATGCCCATATGGATCTCATATCCCTGAATCTCTTCTTCGACCACCGTCCCATTGGTGAGAAACGAGGGATGCGCCACGCGAGCACGAACTTGTGCCGTGACCTTTTCGCGTTCGAAGTGCGTCCGCAGGGCAAGCAGCCCCAACCCACGTACGTGGGCTTCCATCGATTCGACCCTATGGGGATCACTGATGCTCTCCCCAAGCATTTGACAACCGCCGCAAATCCCAAATATCGGTTTCCCCTCACGAGCGCGTGCCTCGATCGCGTTGGCGATACCAGAGGTGCGAAGCCACGAAAGATCAGACGCGGTGCTCTTTGAGCCTGGCAGGATCACCAGATCGGCCTCTTGTATCTCGCCAGGCTGCTCGACGAATCGAACGACGACGCCGGGTTCGTGTTCCAAAGCTTCAACATCGTCGTAGTTGGAGATGCGAGGCAACCGCACCACCACGATATCCAGTTCCTTCTGCGATGGTTTGGGACGAGCCATGCGGTCTTCAAGTGAGACTGAATCTTCATCAGCTATACGAAGGTCTTGAATAAACGGCACGACGCCCAACACGGGTTTGCCAGTGCGTGTGGTGAGAAAATCGAGTCCCGGCGCAAGCAGCGCCCGATCTCCACGAAACTTATTCACGACAAACGCCGCAATTCTGGCTCGTTCGTCTGGATCGAGCAGTTCCATTGTTCCAACAAATGCCGCAAAGACCCCGCCGCGGTCGATATCCCCGACGAGGAGCACCGGCGCGTCCGCCAACCTGGCCACGTGCATATTGACGATGTCCCGAGACTTCAAATTGATCTCGGCCGGACTCCCCGCCCCTTCGATCACGACGAGGTCATACTCCGTTCGGAGCCGAGTGAGCGCCCCTTCAATCACCGGCATGAGACGCGGCTTATACTCGTGATACGCAGCTGCGGACATACGGCCGATCGGTTTGCCGAGCACCACCACTTGGCTTCGCCGATCACCTTCCGGCTTGAGAAGGATCGGATTCATATCCACGCTCGATACAATACCGGAGGCCTCGGCCTGCACCGCCTGCGCTCGTCCAATCTCGAGACCCTCGGCAGTGACGGCTGAATTCAGCGCCATGTTCTGCGACTTGAATGGAGCGACCCTGAGCCCCTCGCGGCGGAAGAATCGACAGAGGGCTGTGACCAGGAGGCTTTTCCCGGCAGAGGAGGTGGTCCCCTGCACCATGAGAGTAGGCGCGAGGCCGTTCACCGGGCTCTCCTCGCATGCACGGCGCACGCTTGCACAAACCCCTGCGCCAGGAGGGGATTTGAAGCCCAATGGGCATGCACATACGACACAAGTGTATTACCTTGACGATAGCCTTCTTGGAACGCCTCACCGCCCCGACGGCGACGCACGCTGTAGACACACTCGACTTCTGCCCGAAGGCGAAAGTCAGAGTAACGAAACTGGTGCCCCCGAAATCGCAGGCCCGCCGGACCGAGCACGGTCGTATCTTGCGTTTCCACCTCGACATATCCGAGTGCTTGCAGGCGATTTCGCATCTCCGCTTCACCTGGGACGAGCCCTACCATCGCATGCAGCGTACCGTCGATCATCCGGATGCCGCGTGACAAATACATGAGCCCACCACACTCGCCATAGATGGGACCCTGGGTCTTGGCAAACGCCGCCACATCGCTGCGCATGGAGCTATTTCGGGACAGCAATTCGGCATGGACCTCCGGGTAGCCGCCTCCGAAGTAGAGACCGTCTACATCAGGCACATGCGCATCATGAATGGGGGAGAATCGCACGAGCTCTGCGCCGAGACCTTCAAGACGGCGGAGGTTATCGTCATAATAAAAATGAAAGGCCTCGTCGAAGGCGAGCCCGATTTTGCATCGTGACCCCTTCCCAGCGATTGGTTCCATCGCAGCAATCATGGGAAGAACCGGCGCCGCGCGAGCCAGCGCTATGATGGTATCGAGATCGCACCACTCGCTTACCCGATCGCCCCAGGCCATGAAGACATGTTCCGGCACCGTCGCTCGATCAGCGCTATGCAGTCCCAGATGGCGGTCCGCAAAAGCCAAAGAGGATTCCTTGGGAAGCCCGCCCATGACGGGAGGCGATCCCTCCGTCGCGTTGCGGAGTAAATCCAGATGGCCTCGACTGCCAAGCCGATTACAGATAAGGCCAGATATCTGAAGGTCGGCATCGAAGGTCGAGAATCCTTTGGCCAGTGCTGCGATGCTGCGGGCCATGCCTCCTGCGTCGCAGACCAGCAGGACCGGTGCGTGTAACCATTTCGCGATCTCGGCGGTCGAACCTTCCTCACTCGTCGGTGACGCGCCATCGAAGAGCCCCATCACGCCTTCGAGGAGTGCGATATCAGCCTCTTGCGCTGCGTGTATGAACGTCGAGAGAACCGCGTCACGCCCCATCATCCATCCGTCCAGATTGTGACATGGCGCATCGGCTGCACGAACGTGATAGGTCGGGTCGAGGTAGTCAGGACCACATTTGAAGACAGCCACGCGCAGTCCCCTTGCACGCAAGGCCCGAACAAGACCGACCATGACCGTCGTCTTGCCGACGTTGCTGGACGTACCTGCAATGACAAGGCGCGGAATCGTCACAAGCCGACCTCCGACTGAGACTGGCAGGGGAAGAAACCGATCACTGGGCTCCGCCTTCCGTGGAATTGACCGATGCGGGCGTGGCATGCGCCCCGTCGATCCGGCTCGTCTCAAGCGCGCGGAGAAGATCGGGCCTGGGCCGCTCCTCCCAGCGGTCATGAAATACCAACTCATGAAGCGGCAGCCGCGGTAACCAGCCGTTGCTCTGAAAAATGGGCCGTTCGGGAAAACTCTCCACGAAACCGACGCAGAGATAGGCCACCGGAACAATCCGTTCAGGAATGCCGAGGATCGTACGAAGGGCCGACGGCTCCATGATACTCACCCAGCCGACGCCGACCCCTTCCGCCCGCGCGGCGAGCCAGAGGTTTTGGATCGCGCAGCAGGTGCTATAGACGGCGGTTTCTGGAATCGTATTCCGCCCGATCACCGCCGGCCCGAACCGCTCCTGGTCGCAGGTCACACACAGATTGAGAGGCGAATCCAGAATCCCCTCCAGCTTGAAAGAACGATACTGTTCACGGCGCTCCTGATCGAACGTGTCTGCGGCGCGTACTCGTTCCGCCTCGACATGGTCGCGGACCTTGGCGCGGGTCTCACGATTCTCCAGCACGAGAACATTCCAGGGTTGCGAGAGCCCGACCGATCCTGCGTGATGCGCGGCCAGCAGGATGCGCGCCAGCGTTTCATCCGGAATGGGATCGGGTAGAAAGGCTCGCATGTCGCGGCGGCGTGTGATCGTTTCGTACAATCCGCGACGCCAGGCTTCAGGAAAGGCGTGATCTGTCATCATTTTCCCGCCATCGACACGATAAGAGAGACCAGCGATGCCACGTGGTCTTCCGCCGCCGACCGCACAGACCGAGCCCCGCATTGGCGCGCCGCTTCTTCGGTTTGCGGACCCATTGCCGCCATCGGCACGCCCGACAAGGTCTTGCCGAAATTGCCCGAGAGCACGATGCGGGCCGCCGAAGAACTGGGCAACACCACGAGATCGATCGGCGGTAAGGAGAGGATCGGCATCCGGTGAATAGCGCGATAGGCCACCACCGCTTCGACTTCCGCGCCGATCTTCGCGAGTTCGTTTCGTAAGTTGGAGCGGCCGTCTTCCGCCGTCACGAGGAGGAATGGCCCCTTCTGAAACAGACCCGACTGTTCGTGTAACGCCTCCCGACAGGCGCCTCGCAGCGAGACCGTGGAGGCGATGCCATGGCGGGTCAGGGCCTGCGTGGCCGCAGCCCCGACGGCAATGACCGGCAGGTCGAGGATGGGAGCATGGGACAAGACCGCATCGACCCCGGCGGCACAGCTGAAGACGATGCCACGAAACTCATGGAGGCGAGTCAAGACTTCATCGATCGGAGACTCTCCGTTCAGAGACACGGCCTCGACCTCGGGAATTTCCAGCACCTCGGCGCCGAGCGCACGAAGTTCATCAGCCATCGCAGAGCGGCCTGGACGGGCACGGGCAACGAGCAGGCGACGTCCCGCCAACGGACGGCGCTCGAACCAGGCCATCCGCTTCCGCAGTCCGACGACGTCGCCGACGATGACGAGCGCCGGAATAGCAAGATCAACGTTTCGTATGTTCTCTGGAAGCGTTGCCAAGGTACCGATAATCACCTGTTGATCGGGAGTAGTGGCGGAAGCAATGTAGGCAGCGGGAGTCTCAGGGGAGCGGCCTGCCTGAATCAGCCGCTGAAGATTCGCCGAAAGTTTTCTGGCTGCCATGAAGAGCACCAGCGTGCCCTTGCCGCCGGCAGCCGTTGACCAATCGGTGAGACTCCGGCTCCCGTCGGCATCGTGGCCGCTCAGGAACGTCACATCGGAGGAATGCAGCCGGTGAGTGAGCGGGATGCCCGCATAGGCGGCGGCGCCAAGAGCCGAGGAAATGCCGGGGACGATTGTGCAGGGAATGTTGGCTTCCGCCAGCTCCTCCGCTTCCTCTCCGCCTCGCCCGAAGATAAGCGGGTCTCCCGCCTTCAACCGTACGACCGTGCGACCTGCCTTGACGCGAGCCAGCACCTCCGGATGCAATCGATACCCGATCTCTCCCGCACCGTGGCGTCGGCCCACCGGCAACAGCTCGGCCTCCGATCCGACGAGCGAGAGGATGGCCGGCGAGACCAACGCGTCATAGGCCACCACATCGGCGGCACGCAGCAATTCCAGCGCGCGGACCGTGAGCAACCCTGGATCCCCTGGCCCTGCTCCAACCAGATAGACCATGCCTTGTCGAGTTGAAGACTCAGTCGGCATGCACATCTCCTGGCTTCTTCGTTGCAGACTCACCCTTCCGGAACCGGTGAGTAAACTCCGGATCGTACAACTTCGAATTCGCAAACTCGGTTGCCGTCAGCACAGGCCCCACCAACACCATCGAGGTGGAGTTGAGCTTCGCGGCCCTCACCTTCCCTTCGATGTCCGATAAGGTCCCGGTCACAATCACCTGATCCGGCCAAGAGGCCTTGTGGACGACCGCCACGGGACAATCCGCGCCATACGAAGGAGTCAGGGAACGCACCACATCCTTCAGGAGCGTGATACTCAGAAACAACGCCAAGGTCGCTTGATGCTTCGCAAGGTCTTCCAGTTTTTCCCCTGCCGGCATCGAGGTTCGCCCTTCCGCCCTGGTCAGAATCACCGTCTGAGACAATTCAGGGAGGGTGAGCTCACGACCCAGCGCTGCCGCGGCTGCCGTGAAGGAAGACACACCAGGAATAATCTCATAGCCGATTCCCAACTCCGTCAACCGGCGCATCTGCTCGGCGGTGGACCCGAAGATCATCGGATCGCCCGTATGAACCCGCGCCACATCCTGACCTGCATCGCGGGCTGCCACGATGACCTCGACGATCTGATCGAGCGTCATTCCCGATGAATCCATCACCGTGGCGTCGGGCCTGGCATGGGCGATGACTTCTTTGGGGACCAGCGATCCTGTGTAGAGCACGACGGGACAAGACGAGATCAACTCCGCTCCGCGAAGCGTCAGAAGTTTCGGATCGCCAGGACCTGCCCCGATAATATAGACACGCATGCTCTCTCCTTAGCTGCACTTCAACACGGTCTCTCTCACAATCTTCCAAATCTCTGCCGGGATCTCTCCCAGCCACTGCGCATCGATTGTGCCAGCCGATACAGCGCGACCCTCCTGTTTGGGGTCCGTCACCAGCCGCCAGAGACGATCGCTCACTGAGCCATTCCGCTGAATCACGAACCGATCGACCAGCAACCAAGCCAAGCCTTCTCCCTCGACAGTCATCGTCAGGGACGGCTGCGGTATCTGAGCCGGGCGAAGAGGCGAGAGCCTGATAAAGGGCCGCTCCATGGCGTTGATCACGCCAGGACACTCGAACCCCACCGCGACGAAATCGCACGGCTCCTTGGGATTGCCCACCAGAAAGAACTGTCCTCCCGTCTCAGCCAGGATGGCTCCCGCTAACCGTCCAACCAGCGCCATCAGGTTGCCTCCGACGCAGGAGACACAACCAGCGAGAACCCCGGCCTCTGACCGGGGAGGACTGCCCCGTCGAAACGGTACTTGTTGGTATAGCCGCGCGGTGTGACCATGTAGCCCTCGAACATGAAGGTATTGCTCGACCCGATGATGACGGTGGTCAACATCCCGATCTCGTAATCCAGAAAGGTATCCAGATCGGTCACAATGACCTGTTCCCTATCGCGATAGGCGCTCTTCACGAGGGCTACCGGCGTGTTCCCCTCGCGGTGACGCCGGATAATCGCCTGGGCATCCACGATCTGTCTCGTACGACGGCCGCTCGCCGGATTGTATAAACCGATCACGAAATCCGCACCGGCCGCTGCCTCGATCCGCGTCTCGATGACAGACCAAGGGGTCAGCAGATCCGACAGCGAGATCGAGCAGGAGTCGTGGACCAACGGCGCACCGACCAGGGACGCGCAAGAGTTGAGCGCCGTCATCCCTGGAACGAGCCGCAGCTCAGGCGAGTCACCCTTCTTCCAGCCCATTTCCTTCAGCACCTGAAAGACCAAGCCGGCCATCCCATAGACACCCGCGTCCCCGGAGGAGATTAACGACACCGTGGCACCGTCTCTCGCCCGTTCGATGGCGGCCCGCGCGCGGCCGATCTCTTCCGTCATTCCGGTCTTGACGATCTCTTTTCCTTCGAGTAAATGGCGAACCAACTTGATATACGTGGTATAG
>CXWL01018253.1_pt1 | contig 19968 bp, 17 predicted proteins | sample 590931 | NCBI WGS metagenome assembly CXWL01 (sample SAMEA3498368, study PRJEB10139) | groundwater metagenome | biome: water well; material: biofilm material | place: Germany | collected 2015-04-27 | reverse complement strand
ATTGACCTAGTTGAGTATATAGCCCATCCAGAGGATGCAGTGGTATCACTCATGTGAGTAATTATAGATGCACTAGACACTTTTACGGTTCTTGTTACCAGGGTTGCAGCATTGCCTGCTGCATCTGATACGTTATACGTTACAGTGTAATTGCCAAGTATCAAAGTATTAACTGGATTTGCAGTTATGATAGATGAGGTGAGATTTCCAGCAAAGTAATCATTTGCAGTTGCACCAGCATCGACATAAGTGGAACCCTGCGAAATTATTGTAGGACTAAGACCATTTAGTGTAATGATAGGTGGAGACGCATCAATTGTATAAGTTGCAGTTACAACCCCCAAAGCATTACCAAATTCATCTGCTGTTGCAAAGAACTTTAGTACCATGTTAGAATTTACAGGTATAGGATTGCTGTATATCGCGCTTGATGTTGTTGGTGTAGTTCCATCAAATGTATAGTAGATAGGAACTGTACTGTTACTACTTAGCACTACAGACTGAGCAATTTTGTACAACCCACTGGGTGGACTCGCATTTACAATTACGCCAGTAAATACTTTGACAGTGACTGTTTGAGTTGCCGTATTTGAATTGCCAGAATGATCAGTGGTTGTCCATGTAACCAAAGTTGAATTTAGTGGAAATCCTGTACTTGGATGATCGTTAATTACAAGCGGAGATGTATCTAGATTGTCATTAACCAAAGGTACTCCGATATCTACAGTTGTCAACGGATTTGTTTGATTTTGATTTTGATATACAATGACATTTGGTGGCGGAATAATATTTGGAGGTGTACTGTCAGTACCACTAACTGTAATGATAAATGACGCAGCGCCTACAGTTCCGCCATTATTTGCTGCAGAACAATAAACTGGGGTATTCCCAAGAATAAACAAAGATCCCGAAACTGGATTACATGTAGGAGTAACAGAATTGCCGTTACTTGTAGCAGTAACAGTATACCCAATATTAGCGCCACTAGAAGTTATGGTAGATTGATAGACAATATCAGATATAGTAAAATTGAATTGATTTATCGCACTGGCTTGAAGTGGGAAAAATACAATTACCGATAATACACCCAATATCAATAAACAGTTTAACCGATCCGGGAAAACTGTAAATCCCCTTTTCATTTATTAATATTTTCATTTTACGCATAAGAACATTGTATTGTGTTACATGCAAATGTTACACTCAATCAAGTTTAAATATTAAAAAGAAAGATCAAAAATCTTCTTTGATGTAAGTTTATCAAAGATGTAATTTGAAATTTTATGCTAGATTAAAGACAATAGGTTGTCAAAAGATAAAATCCAGGAATTAGGCACAAAATATCCCTAGATATGCAAAATTTCTTGTAGTCTATTTCATCTCAATTGTACTGATTATTTTGTAGTAAATTATTTTCATGGTAGCGGATCTATTTCACGTACGCTGAATTTTTTATAAAGTGCAGAGGATATCTCTGTGTTTCTGATAAACACGGATGGATGGGCATCTAGTATGATCTCAGCCACTGGAATTCCACAAGAGTTTTGTGGCACAGGCCAGGTACCATCATCATTCCATTCAGTAACTAGCTTCCAATCCCCACCATTAAATCCGTCAGTTTTATCCAAGAACATTTGCATCTTCACATGTTTGCCATCATCATAGTCTCTTAAGACAAATTTGTGGCCAATCCATGTATTGTAGGGAATTTGCCCCCCACCCCAATGTATCTTGTTTTTTGATGGTTTAGAAATAGAATCATTTGGATGATCTAATTCTTTTACAAAGTTTGCACCACCATCATATTGCATCCTTGAATAATACGTATCAACACCACAACCATTGTTATTGTAATGATTACTTCTTGCACCTATGATAAAACCAGATGAGCCATCAGCAGAGATTTCGCTAACACGTTTTGCATAAATTGTTACTTCTGTATTTTTCCATTTTACTAAACCTGTTTCATTGTTAACATACATTCTGGGTTGTTTGCCGGAGATTGTGGCAATTCCATCGCCATCTATTACTAGTTTGGAATCACTTGAACCTGTTAGTATAAACAATGAATCATCTGGATCACGATTGCCATTGTTTAAAGTTCTTAAATGACGGTTATCCCATTTTGAGAACCATTCTCTTCCCCCCGATGTTGTCGGATAAAGTTGAGATACATCATATGAGGAAGGAAAAACGGTATAGATTTGAACCATCGTAGGACTTGTATTTTCTAGACTATCCCTTGCAAAGAATTTTAGTGTTGTAGTAGAGGAGATAATAATTGGGGAAGAGTATACAGCACTGGATGTAGTTGGTGTAGAACCATCATCGGTATAAAATATGGTGGACGGTTTATTTGAAATTAATGTTACTGATTGTGTTGTGCTGTTTGTTCCTTCTGTCAATGATGCAGATACAGTTAGACCAGTATCATACACGGATGATTTTAAAATCATGTATAGATCTTTACTTGTAGATTTTTTCCATGAATCAGTATAGTAAGTGTGATACGAGTTTGCACCATCAAAGAAGTTAGTCTGATCAGTCATTATGGCAATATGGTTTGCGTTATCTCCTCCAGTGAATTTGATTCCGATTCTATCACCTGATTGTATTTGATAAATTTGTGGTAATGGTAGAGAAAAAGAATAATCAGAATAGGATGTTGAAATTGCATCTGTGTTGATTTTACCAAATAATTGCTTTATGGATCTATCAGTGTTAAAGACACCAACTTCAACTGTGCCAGAGGGTGAGCCCTCTCTCTTCAGATCCACTGTAATACTGTCAATTGATTTTCCAACAAGAGAAGACGTGTCAGATACATATTCGGCATGGATTTGTCTGCCTAAATGAGTAGATAACCCATAAGATGAGAAGGTGTTGAACATTAGAGTTTGATTAGGGAGATTCATTTTGTATTGAATTGGTTCGCCAGAATTGGTATTTCCAAGATTGTCCCCTGAAAAAAAGTTTGGAATTATTCCATTAATGGAAAAAATTGCGACAATTCCAATTGAAACTAGTATTGCAACAATAAGCACATATTTTTTAGGAAATGATGACATGTTTGTTGTAGTACATTGTTTATAGTGCTAATTTAATGAATTTGCTGTTATATTCGTATTTTGGTTGTTGCAACTTATGGCACAGGTGGCGTGATAATTAGCCAGTTACTGACATCATAATTATTGCCGTAGACATTTTGAATTAAATAATTTCTTGCCTTTTCAACTTCCTTGTCTGATATTAGTCCTTGCTCATACCAACCTAGGATTTTATTAGACCAAGTTGGTAATTTCTGAGAGGGCATCTCTTTAGCTATTTGCTTTATTGTTTCTATTTTGATTCCCTTGCTCTTTAGAAAATCTATCAGTGATTCGAGGTTTTGTAGTTGGGCTAAATCAACTTGGTTTTTACTTACATCGCCATCTTTGACTGCATAATTTTTAGCCTGTATACTTATTACTGCAAATCCTGTGGCATTCCATGTTTTTTTAATTTTTGTAAACGCTTTATCATTTATTGTTCCTGTATAAAATAGATCATCTTCTAGCAGGTCTGATAATTGTAATGTTTGTGGAATATACATCGGGGTGGTAGGAGCAGATGATTTTGACTCAGGTTTTCCAGGGGTACTGTAATACATGATTCCATTTTCCCTAAGGGCGCTAATTGTATTATTGTTAAATGCATTACTTGGCGGCATGAAGGTTAAAGGGGTGATGTCAAAGAGATGTGATAATTTATCATTTGTCTGTTTGATACTAGTTGATTGAATATCTTTTGAAAACTCTGTGTGATCTAAATTTTCCCAACCGCGATTTGCAAGTTCAAGAGAGGAATTTTCTTTGGCCATCATATCCTTTAATTGACCCACAATTTTTGCATTATTTCCAATGGTTTTACCATATACGCCGGCTGTAAGACCTGCATCTTTTTGTTGGAATGATTTTATTATAGCAAGTTGTACGTTGCTGATATAATAATCCTGAATACCATCTAAAGTAAATGCAATGCAATTACAGTTTGGCATTGCTATTTTACTTATAATTGGTTTTGGAGTTTTAGTTGGTTTAATTTTAATTGGTTTGATTTCACTTGGTGTTATTTTTGTAGCATTGCTTGGTGTAGTGGGTTTGATTTCACTTGGTGTTATTTTTGTAGCATTGCTTGGTGTAGTGGGTTTGATTTCACTTGGTGTTATTTTTGTAGCATTGCTTGGTGTGGTTGGTAATAATTTTACAGGCTCATTGATAAAAATCTGTATCGTATTTTCTAAACCTGTTAGAACTATTTTTTTAGAATAAATCTCCTTGTAATCACTAGTTTTGCTGGCAGGGTTTTTTACTACAAAAAGCACATATTCGCCTACTTTAAGATTTGAAAAGCTTGCTTCTCCCCTTCTATTGACTAGTTGATCTTTAATTTTGTTATTGTGAGAATCTCGTATTTCTACTCCAAGAACGCCATCTGATTTGTCAACCAATGTGGTAGGATCCCTGTAAACCTTAACTGAAATCAGATTTGTTATTTCCTTTGGCCAATCAGTTACAACTTTAATATCTTTTTTACCAGGAGATGTCGCACTTATTGGTTTTACACCTGTTACAAATGCTGGACCTAATGATACTTCGGCATAATAATAGTCTTCATTGCGAGCAGAAGTTGGTACCCATATAGTTGCAGATTGACCATTATTATCAGTCAAACTATCTCCTACTACTACACCGTCATAAGACTTTACAGTCACACTAATTCCAGTTATTGGGGTTTCACCATCATCATAATAAACAAAAAATCGCAGTCCCATGGTCGGTTGGATAAAAAGATCAAGTTTCTGTTGGATATTTTTTAAATTTACAACACCATAACCTGAATACATACTACCTTGATAAATTTCGATTTTGTAAAGGTGATTCAAAGGCAGCGAAGAAATGGTATAGGGTAGAGACGACACTTTTGTTTTATTTATGAATGGATTTGTCTCATGATCTTGAAATATTTTTATAGACATGTTTGAAGTTGATGCAACATCACCATTTTGATAATTTACGGAAAGTAAAATTGAGCCGGTACTTTCTGCAAAAGAAGGAATTGTGTTAAATCCGACTAGTGCAGAAACCGTCACTATCATAAATATGGAAATCGTTAATTTCATCAAGGAGCCTCGTAATTTACATATGTTTCATTTTTGATTTAAACATAATCATAATCCAAAAATCATTCAGGTATATAGGTATTAATCAATGTCTATTTTTTATGTAACACTATTCAATTTCTGTTTTATTTTAATACTCTAATCACTATCTATTTTCTTTGTACAATCTTTAATTCTAAAATAACCTTTTCTAGATTTTTCATGAATCTTTGTTTAATTAGAACAAAAATTTATCTTCATTACTCTAGAACAAAATAAATACGATATTTGCCAGATAAAAAATGAAAATCTTCATTCAATTAATTCATCAATCTTTGGCATTTGTAAATAATGTACTTGATGGAAAAATGTTGTCAGCACAAGTATGTGCCTGTTAATATGTTAATAATATCACATGGCCAGTAACCACTTAGCTTCATTACAACTATGGAAAAACCAGTTACTGCAATAATTCCAAGTATAACTGTATCATATCTTTTTTTCTTTACCATACCTGTCTTCCGAATTATCTCCATGATGTTTTTCTGATAGTTATTAGGGCATAAAACAATAACCAGTTAATTACAAACATTTGGAACAATGTCATTATGGGTCGATAAATCCATTGAGTGCTGCCAGGATTACGAAGTCTAAAATCAACAGCATAAATCGTGGATGTAAATAGGACTGATGCAAAATACAGTATAGCTGTTATGTAATCTCCCATGAGAGGAAGAATAACCACACTTTTGAATACGATAAGAGGACGTAGCATCTTTAATCCCATTTGAAGATAGAATAATGCCGCTATTGGGAAAGGACGTCTCCAATATGTCCTTCCTGTTGAAAATATACTTCTTATGAAACTTTTTCGCCATCTAATTTGTTGTTTGACATATGCACTAAAATTACTTGGCGGTCCGATCAAAACTTTGATGCTTGGACTATAAACCATCTTCCATGCAAAAGTTGAATTTGATTTAGCTGAAATTACACCATTCTGAATTGGTTGTTTTTCTACAACTTCTGATCCGCGACCACTTAATACAAATGCAGTCAAGCGTCTGTCTGTTGCAAACTTGAATTCTTGGCCAAGAAATCTATCATGTACCCACGCATGAATATACGGCCCAACAGCTTCTTTTCTATATACAGTGACAGGACCAGAACAACAAGAGATGGATGAAAAAGAGCTTTCTGCTCCTTTTTGAATTCTAAATTGATTGTCAAACAATACATCCTGCATTTTTTCTAGTTTGTTAAGTTTTGGCGATACGCCCCTTGCTCTGCCATGTCCTGTGACTGCACCTATCGTATGGTCAGATCTAAAAATAGTCACAGCTTTTTCCATTGCATCAGGTGCAATTTCGCTATCGCTATCAGTAAAAAAATAAATGTCCCCCTTTGCTACCTCCACTCCAATTTCAATAGCTCTCTTTTTTCCTCCACCTTTAGGATTATGAATTACACGAATGTTTACCTCTTTGCTCATTTGGTCAAGAATCTCAGAAGTCTTGTCTGTGCTACCATCGTCGACGACTATGATCTCTTTATTTTTGTATGTGGAGTTGAGAAATGATAAAACACAGTCTTTGATAAAACCCTCTTCGTTTTTTACTGGAATGACAACTGAAACAAGTGGTTGGTAATCTGAAAGAGGACTGTTTTTTGCTTTGATGTATGGGTCTTTAAATTTGACAAAAGTCAAAAAGAAAAAACCAAAAATTACGATACCTGTAATAATACTATACAGTCCCACAAATGAATCGATAATAAACAACATCATGTACACCTTTAAGAATAAAATTCCACCAAGTGCAGCAAGAATGAGGCCCCTTACAGTCCACCCATATCTGCTCATTTCCACATCTTTTGGTTCAAGTTGATTTAATGCCATAGCCATTTCTTTCTGTCAATTACGCACATTATTTAAGGCAATATCTGTGTCTCATTTTTTTTCTTCACTTTTACTTTATTTGAATTCTAGGTTGGGTGTATTGAACAAACGGAAATTAAAAAACAATTATTGGTGTTCTGTATAATAAGGAAAAATAATCACTTTTTTATCATGTGTATCACTCGTAGATTTTCTATAACTTGAAAAAACTAAAAATTGGTTAAATTGCGATCTTTGCGTCAAAATTGGTTTTTTTATTCTATTCTCTTTATATGTATGCTAGAATTTTTGGCAACACAGCTTCCATCTTCCATGGAAAAAGCCCATCCATGATTAGGACAAACTATGCAATCATCAATTATTCTACCAGCTGAAAGATCACCCATTGCATGAGGGCAGTATTTTTGAACTTCATACTTTCTGTCTTCATGAGTCAGGATAAAAGTATCTGAAAAATCTCTTTTTGTTTCATATAGTTCAAATTGTTTGTAGCTATTTGCGTCTGCAAAACGAAGGAAGATGATCAAGGCCTCATTGTAAATGTCGGGATTTCTTGAAGATTTGAATCTCAAGCTAAGGAGCAACTGCTCCCATGTCAGTTTCTTTTCTAGAATTAAATTGAGTATACCTGCATCAATTTCTAAATTATAAAAAGAATCCTCATTCTCAAATGATTTCACGGAATCTTTTTCCTTGGTAAAATCTATGATTATTTTTTCCTGTATTCCGCCGGTTACAATTAATAATAGTCGACCATTTATTTTTTTTCTAAAATACAAAGATGAGCTTATCAGTGGTTCGAAATGTTTTTTGCACTTTTCCAAAAGACTTCCAGTGGGTTGCTTTAATGAAGAGGGAATTTGGTTAATTATGTTCTTTCTTCGTTCTCTGTATCTTTCAAGATACTGTCGTCTATTTGTGAATGCCTCATTTTTGAGATTTTTCTCACTCACCATTGTGCTATCTTGCTTTGGATCAAACGTATCTCCAGGCATCAAAATGAATGTGTTTTTGGACGCCCCCTCGTTTTTTAGAAATTCGTAAAAATCAGCCTGTGTTGGAAATATTGACTCGTCTGAAAAGTTTAGCTCAAAGTGATCATCATTGAGAAAACAGGGAGGACCTGCACTGGGAATTAAATTTTGTGCCCCCGATGTTTTAAATAAATTCTTTACATGGTGAAATTTGTTCAAGACCTTTTGCTTGGATATCTCTACTTTCTTCTCATGGGAGTAATCATAGGTGAGAGGATGCCAATTTGCACCAGAGAACTGGATGAAAAGATGATTGATTTTAAAATTTTTCTGGATCCATTCAAAATCTGTGTTTATGATTTTCATGTCGTTTACATCAACTATGGTTCCTTCAGGCGTTTCAAATACTAGTGTACAATCATCCCAAATTGGGACTGATTGTACTACTGGACAAAAAGTGACATCTGGACTAAGTTGAATTTTTTTCAACGAGCTTGCAACAATTATTTCATTTGTAACATTGTCTCGTAAAGTTTCAAATAGGTAGGAATCAGTATATTTTGGAATAATTATTTTTGTCTTTGGATTTAATGTTTTTAAAAAATTCACATCAAAATGATCTTGATGTTCATGAGATATTACTACATAGTCTACATTTCTTATTGGAGTCAGATCAAGTTCGGTATTATCTGGAAATTGAAACCAAGTTGTCAGAAATGCCCCCTCTTTTGAGAGCCATGGATCAGTTACTATTGATACAGTATCTGTTTTGATGTAAATACAGGCATGTCCGTAAAATTTGATCACCATTCTAACTCTCCATTTGAGTAAAAATATTCTAGTATTTAATTTGATGGACGATTTTCAACATTACTTCTTGTGATTTGACATCATAGTATTATTGAAAGAGTGAATTGTGATTTGATGGCATTAACCCAGTCATAGTTTGCAAATTATTTTTGTGATAAGTTTCGGACATATGTTGATAAAACAATTCCAATATGAATTCACGATGTTTGTCTCTTTATGAACAGACTATGTCTTTACTAGTACCTTGGGCTTTGGAGTCTGGTCAATCAAATACTGGGTCTCTGATTTTTTCACAATCTCCTCACCAATATGATCCCTGTACTGTTTGTCGATCTGCTTTGCAGTGTCAAGTAGGCTTGTTGGAACTGTCCCCTTGCTCATCTCAAGCACCATCTCGCTGTCTTTGGGCAGGCAGTGTCCTCCTATGCCTCCCTGAGCCTCTAGGATGTTGATGTTCCATTTTGTGTTGATTGCTCCCCTCAGGTCTTCAAAGTTGACACCTATATTGTCACACACCATCTTTAGTTCTTCGGCAAATGCAATCTCTAGATACCTGTAAGAGTTTTCCACCGTTTTTGTAAGCTCTGCAATGTCTACAGACCCTGCAATGTGGAGCGGAACTTTGAGCATGTCCTGATAGAAATGCAGTGCCTCTTTTTTGCAGCATTCATCAGATACCCCCAGTACACGTATGCAATTTACTCCCCACTTTTCCTTGTTGCCAATGTACAGCCTATGAGGTACATGGGCAACATGGAGCTTGTGCTTTAAAATTTCTTTAATCTTGTTTGATGTTCCTCTTGGTACTGTACTGTCAATTCCAACTAGGGCGCCAGGCTTTCCTTCTTTTTCTAGTCGTTTTGCCAGCTCGTACACACCATCAAGATATGGGACAAACATGTCATTTGGATTGTGAGTGGAGACGCAGATCAAATAATAGTCATAACCCTCAAAACTGGTAGCTCCTTTTTGAATAACACCACTAGAGACGGCTCTGTCTACTGCCATTTGAAAGATATCATAACCGTCTGGTTTTAGCCCAATGGATGTCATGTATTCAGCGTTGCTGTATCCAATTTGTCCAAGGCCAATCACTAGTATTTTTTTATCAGAATTCATTGTTAATGTGAAACTCCAAAATATGTATATTAATTTGATGTATTGTCACACCAAAATGTTACGATGTTTATTTTCGGTTTAAATTATTCACGTTCAAACAAATTTATCGTAAAAATAAATATAGTTATTTTTTAAGTTACAGATATTTTTTTGATCCACGTGATATTTTTTTATTTTAAAATATACGCACTCATACGTTAGTAATTTATGTGAATCACCATTTGTAATTTCTAAAAATTTTGTATAATTAATTTTATAATTAAATCTAACACCGCTAAATTTTTTCATAAAAATAGGCGGATTAGAATTTATTATTTATGACAATCACATCTACAACTAGTTGGTATGCATCTATGAGTTGTGCAATCCTTGCACCCTTTACTTCGCCCACTTTTTACTCTCAACCATTCTTTATCCAATTGATTTGCCTTTGAAATCTTTTAAATTTGTATGAAATTAAGCGTATCTTTGATTATCAAATAACCTGCCCTTTATTCAATTCAACTCAAAATTCAATGAATGACCGAAACACACGCAAAAAAGTCAATAGCATTAGGAGATCTCATGATGTATCTGCAGGATCTTGTCAGAATGGGATTTGTTTTTGAACATGTTGGTGAGGATGGAAAACTGTATTACAAATTAACAGAGTTGGGGAAAAAATCTGGACTAGAGGATCTGCCAAACTCAAGTTAAAACCAATCATTAGAAACATATTTTTTATTTTCCACGTTACAATATTTTGTAAATCTTGTAATTATTTTACCTTTGATTATAATTTAAAGATTTATGATGAATCGGTAATGTCTTTAAAAATTCATTCTTTTTAAACTTAGGCGATCCATTTAAAATAATCATAAATTATATTTGCGGCGTAAAAATCATTGGGAAGATCAAGTGGTAATTTCTCATTAATTTTTAGATACGAAATTATATACTCCTCATGCTTTCCAAACAGTTGTTCAAATTCAGCTTTGGTTAATTCTCCCTTTTGAGTGGTTACATCATTTACAAATTGAACTTTTCCAGTCTGAGAATCAAAAGTGATATAAAATAAGTGATGATTGGGTAAGGACACTTGATAATTATCTGCTCGTTCCATAAATTTCCAAAAATTTATTGAGTCAGTCTCAGTTACATTCACAGGATAATTGCTTTGATCATAATCTTAAAGGGCCACTCAAAAACGAATTTTAGTTATTGCTTTAATTATTTTGTCTGATCTTTGCTTGTTTGAATCGATCTCTTTTGTACCTAAAAATCAGGTGAAGATAGAATAATGCCTCCTAACTACATTCTATGATGAAAGCAAAATTATGTGAAGATTGTCATAGATTAATGGCTAGAATACCTGACAAGATTGACAAAGAGACAAGCCGCTGGGTATGTGAATCTTGTAACTCTGTGAAATTTGATGAAGAATAATTAAAGATCATCTATTTTTTGGGAAATCAAACAGCGATCATATTTTAATTCAGTCTTGGTTTTTCTGATTTAGGGTATTTCTAGCCATGTACCCAATGATTGTGCGTTCTGCCACAATTTGTACAGGTACAACACTGACACGGCTTTTTCTCTACTGCTTTAATAATTTCTCTTGATACATTTTTAAAATTTAACATAATTTTTTTTATCTTGTATGAACTTAACCATGTTGTCATTATTCACCGTAAATAATAAGAATAAGAGTTATAAAACAAAAAGCGATCAGAACTTAATTTTCCAGATGTGTAATAATTTACAAGATTATTTAAATTAAATATACTTCATCATGGTGAGTTTTTTAACAAAAATTTCATTTTACATGCTTTGGCATGGTGAAGGGACTCTAACCTGGAATTATCTATTAGCAATTCAAAACAATTCTATACTCACAATCCGCTATTACCACGGCAAAACTCTACACTATTCTGAGCCTAAATTATGTGTATTGTCCAAAAAAATATACGTGATCTTAAGTTTTTAAAAAAATAGAAAATCATGGAACAAGACTCCATCCAATTAACCGTTCAAGAAGTAGATCCGCGAGATATTGGACGTGGAATTGCAAGAATTGACCATGACTCTATGGATTCGTTAAATGTCTCTATTGGGGATGCAATTGAGATAAAGGGCAAAAAAATAACAGTTGTAAAATGCCTTCCTCCACATCCATCCGATGAAAGAAAAGGAATCATTAGACTCGACGAATTAGCCTGCATCAATTTAGGTGTTGCACTAGGTGATACTATTACTGTAAGAAAAATTAAAGCAATAGATGCCGAAATAGTTGTAGTGTATCCACTTGAAGCGACTCATTTAATTGATGAGCACTATCTTACAGAGGCTCTTGAAAATAACTATCTGATTCGAGGAAATAAGGTAATGGTTCCATACTTTGGTGGTAGTTTAACTTTTGAAGTAATTTGGATAAGGCCAGTAGATGCCGTCTCAGTAACTCACAACACCATATTTCATATTGCAAAAGAATCCGAAGTAGAATTACAAAAAGATGGCAATGGAGACTATGAAAAAGAAATGAGGATACCTGGGTTAAATGTGGATTTGAACAAATTAGTTTAAAATATTATGTGTATTTTCTGTGAGAATCTCAATCTTAGGCAATCTTATTATCGACAAAATTCATTAAATTTCAATGCATAGAATAACGTCTATTCTAATTTTTTCAGTTGTTCTAGCCATAGTGGTAGTTATATTTTTGGTTTTGTTTTCATTTACTCCAAGTTTCAAAGAGCAAGGATCAGATACAGCAAACTTGACAACTCATAGCATAGCTGCACAAAACAAGACACAACTTCGATATCCTGTCAATAATACATTTTATGATGAGAAGTTGAAAAAATACGAAACTAAAAATCAACACGTAAAGTCAATTTTTTCAAAATGCGGGACAGACAGCCATTGTGCCACAGATTCAATGTCTACATTATCAAGAAATGAAACAAAACAAACTGTGCTTGATACATTAAATGAAATCACCGCATCCTATGATACCATGGATATGCTTTGTCACAATCAAGCGCACCACTTGGGCGAATTCTTGTATGGATATTCTGGAAATCTGACTGAGGCATTATTGAGTGCAGACAGAAAGTGTGGGGGAGGTCTGTATCATGGAATAATGAAAAACTATTTTCAAACAGAATTGTTCTTTGAAAAGGCCAACGCAGATACTATACCTGTGAGAGAATCATGTGATATTTTAGGAAACAATCCATATTCTCACATTAGACTAGAGTGTACTCATGGAACTGGTCATGCTCTCTCACGTGCGTATAATTTGGATGTTTTTTCAGCCCTTAAAAGATGTGATGAGTTTAATTCATCCATAGACCAACGTGCTTGCTATAGAGGAGTGTTTATGGAAAATCTAGTAGAGCATTGGAATAACGGAGGTGGCACCTACAAACAGGATGATATATTTTATCCCTGCAGTAACGTACAAGAAAAGTACGCTGGCGATTGTTATCATTACCAATCTCAGTACATTCTAGGAAAGAAAAAATATGTTGTAGAGGACTCTTTTAATGAATGTGACAACATTAAATCAGAAACACTTGTAAAATATTGTTACTATGGACTAGGTGTACAGATTTCTTTTGCTTTTGCATTTGATGAGACAGGTCTAGTATCTACATGTCAAAAAGGGGATCTCGACTATGCCACTTTTTGTTTACAAGGTGCAGTTTACAGAATTGTTGACCAAAATGGAGTCGATGAAGGAATTTCTCTATGTAAAGAACTCACTGTCAAATTCAAGGAAGACTGTTATGATACGATAGGAAAATGGGTGCATACAACTGAATCTGACGTACAGAATAAAGAAAAAATTTGTTCAACAGCAGAGACACTAGAATATTATCTGGTTTGTATTAATGCCAATCCCGAAGAATTAGAATCGCTCTAGTGCAAAATTCTCTAATTGTAATGACTGAATTTTTCTTGTAGTTCCTCTGACTTTAGATTACTTGTTCCTGACATGTGACATGAAGAGACTGTTCTAGATTATCTAGTCCATAATTAATAATATCTAGTATTAATACAAAATTCTATGAAAGATACCAAGTCATTAATGACACTTTCTTTATTGGTAATAATTATGAGTCTAGTTCCAGCTGCACTTGCAACTGAACTCCCTCCTCCAGATATTGATTTCGATGGCGTACCTAACGATGCTGACAATTGTCCACTAGTTGCTAACCCAGATCAATTAGACACTGATGGTGATGGATTTGGAGATGTATGTGATTTAGATATTGACGGTGATGGAGTTGCAAATCTAGATGATGAATGTCGAGACACTCCACCTTCTACACCAGTAGATGTGAGGGGTTGTACCCTTGTGACAGTTGCAGGAGAACTCTTATCACTTGATTCTACAGCACTGTTTGTATCGGGAATATCTTCTAGTGCAATTTGGATGGTTCCAATGCTTACAGGAATTGCAGGAGCTGGAGTTTACTTTATCCGAGCAAGAACACATAACAAAGAGAACTAATCTATTTTTTCTTTTTAGATTCTAATCTATTTTTGATACAATGACTAGAGTTTAAGACCAATTCCGTTAGGAAATTTTGGTGACAACTCTAGTTTTTAGATGACTTGATTTTTCTTTAATAGAATTGCTATTAACTACTATTTTGTTCAAAAAATACCACACTAGTAATATATTTTCATGAGTGCAGTAATATCATGATTAACGTGTCAAGTATATTTGAAACAAATGAAAAACTACAACTGAAATTACTATACATTTCCATTTTAGAATCAAAGGGGAAATCTGAGGTATTCATGACAAGGTGAGGGGTTATCGTGACTAGATTATATTCAATACACTAAAAACCAATTACGATAAAAAAATTCTCTAATGCCACAAGTAATTTCTCTACTCGTTGAAAATAATGTCCATCTCATTATTGTAACAAAATAATGTCCATCTCATTATTGTAACAAAATAATGCCCATCTCATTATTGTAACAAAATTATGCTACATTGGATCATGCTTAATTAGATATTTGACAAAAAATCTCAAATATGATTCCCCAAAAATCAGAAATTCCAAATAAATTAATTTTAATGCTGATGGCAGTATCGATGCTTGTCGTGGTCTCACTAACAAATGAAGCATATGCATCTTCACAATATGCACGACCAGATGCAGACATTGAGATAAGTGGTTGGATTCCACATCCTCTATTCTCAAGAATAAATGAAATGGTGGCAGATACTGCATCTGTGAGAAGTATCATCAATCCGCATGGTGACGATTTTACAGTATCTTTATCTGATGTAATGGACCCACTGTCATCAACAAATCATATAGTTAGATACGTGTATGACAAAGACCTTGGTGCAGATCACCGCTCAAAAATAATTAATTTAACCGTAGACCTAAAGCAGGGTTCAACCATTATATCTTCAAAGACTCATTTTGATATTTCTGGTGACCCGGCACCTGGATCATTTACATTGACTACGTCTGAGGCAGATGAAATTACTGATTATTCCGATCTTCGATTAACATTTACTGTGACTACTGGTGCAGGTTCGGGTGAAAGACTGGCCAAAATAAAATGGGCTGAACTTGAAGTTCCAGCAGTATTGTCACCAGTCGATCTTCTAGTAGATACTAGGGGAGATCCTCCAGTGGATCCTCCAGTTGCAGGTGAATTACTATCAATTAATTCTACAGCATTACTCATTTCAGGATTATCTTCTAGCGCAATTTGGATGGTTCCAACACTTGCTGGAATTGCAGGATCTGGAATATATCTGGTCAAATTCAGAAATAAGGACAATTAGATCTTACTCTTTATTTTTCTAGTGTAACAAAATAATGTTACACAAAAACTGGTTTTTTTAACACAGAAATACTATAGATATATGGGCATGATCTTTGTTTTGTTTTTTATATTTTTCTCGACTTTTCTTTTAGCAATTCCATCTAGTGCTACAATGTCTTCTGTATTTCCAGAGACACCTTTTTCTAGATCTGATGGAATGATCACATTTTTACAAAATGAGTCTTGTCTTCCTCCATCTTTGGGGGATTGGATTATAACCTCAAATTGTATAATTATTGATACCGTTACTGTATCTGAAAATGTTGAAATCCAAAATAATGCTCTGGTTACAATCGAAAATGGCGGTATCCTCTATGTTGATTTTTCAACAAAATTCTTAAAGATTCACAATGGTAGCGGTGTCTTGATTAAATCAGGTGGGGCCATTAAAAATAATATTTTAACTAGTGATTTGTTTGGAATAAAAAAGATCTATCCTACTAGAACTGGTGGTAATACATGGTTTATGGATATGATAAACCCGACATCAGATCCTAGATTTGACCCTCAAGCAACAATTACTCAAAATCCTGATGGTTCATGGAACATGAACAATAACACTGATGTGAGAATGGGGGTATTTTCAACTGACAAGATGACTTATGAAAACACGCCTATTCTAAATTTTTCAAGAACACATCTGGCTGATATCGGTTACATGCAACTACCATCTGATTGGAAAAATTTTGAGATGACAGGATATGTTAAACTAAATGCCGGAAGTAGTGATTCTTTTACATGGTATGGTAGGGGTGGCTCACATAATGATGAGAACAATGGATGTGAGGGTTCATCTTACAAGGCTGAACTTAGTTTTAATGGAGGAACACGATTTGGAAAAGAAAGCTGGCATGTTCACTATGATTATACTGATGAAAAGCCCAGTGTACCAACTATACTAAACAAATGGGTGGGATTCAAATTAATCCTCTATAACAAACCTGGAGTAAACTTTACACAACAAGCTCAAGGCGAGATTTGGATTGATTTGGAAGAAAATAACAACTGGGTAAATGTAGACTCTTTTGTAGATGACGGTTGGGGGTCAGGGGCCGATCGTTGTGGTCCTGCAATTGCAGACAATATGCCAATTACATGGGGGGGTCCTGAAGCTACATTTAGAACAGACAGCAAGCCCAATTTTGATTTCAAGTATCTGAGTATAAGGGAGATTGAACCACCAAGTTAGAGCATCCTATATTTTTCAGTGGTGATTCTGAGTCTATTTACCATACTGATGTCTTCTTTATTCAAACTTCAATTTGTACAAAATCAAGTGGAAAAATATGTTTGAAAAATCACCAAAACATTGATTTTATTTTACAGGTTAATGATATCTTTACTAACCCAATAGACACAGTTGATGGTCAACAATTGATGTTTGAATTACAATTTGTTGGTAGATGACTCTTTAATTACAATCTATTTTAATTCGACATTATTTTTGTTTAATCTGATAAACCATATGAGACATAATAGAAGCCGACCTGCCATCCTTTGCATAGCGCCGAATGTAATCGCTCACCAGCAACTCGATGGAAACTAGTAAAACCACAGGATATTGTGTCAGCTTCCTGTACTGCGTTATATGTTCTAAAATAAAAGTAGATCCTTTATTCTAATCCAAAGTGTAACAAAAAATTATTACAAAATAATATTAAAAAAGATTAATTTTAAGTATTACCAGAGTAATTGTTTGATAAACTCGTTTTCAGTTGGAACTCTCACCAAACAACTAACCGTTTTTGGTCTCAAGTTCCAATTTTAATTATCCTTGTTTTCTGTTCGTTGTATGATGACGTTTTTTTCTATTTTTTAATTTAACCAAAATTATTAATCAAGTAATGAAATCCGACACGTTTTCCTTTTCCTATATTACAAATTCCTACTATTTTTTTAGTTACTCTGTATTTACTATATTCAAGCTAAATAGTATTTTTTGCAATATCGGGTATTCCATTAATGACTGGGAAAAAATAAAACCATTGTATCTTATAATGATAAATGTAATTCGATTCTAATTTCTTTATTCAATAAAAAAAATAAGAAAAAAGGATATTAGATCTCTTGATCTTTGTGCATTCTGGATCTTATTACGTATGCCCCAGTTCCTGCGATGCCTGCCATTGCTGGCAACATCCAAAAGCTGTTAGTAAACAATCCTGAAATGAACAACGATGTTGAATTGATTTGAAGTAACTCGCCTGCTACTGTAGAAGGTGTATTGCCACCGCACTCTGCAATGATGTTGGAAATTATTTGTCCGACATCTGAGCCATCTACTGCTGATTGAAGATAAATACCTCCACTTGTAACTGCATCCGATTGGAGCATTGCTGCTTGACCACTATAGTCGCCACCTGTTGGAACAAATACATCAGAGATATGAATTCCCAAACCTGCTGCTGTAGTTGGATGTGTAGTACTTAATGCTACATCATCAACTCCAAGATCTAAAGTATCATCAAATCCTCCCGGAGGAGCATCGGTAATCAAGATTCCAATTTTTGTGTCTCCACTCCATGCAACATTAAAGTCACCGGTTTGTCCTGTTCTTGCTGAAAGGTTGTTAACTATTGTGTTTTTTGCCTCATCAGAAGCTTCTGGTAGGTTGCCCCCGTCACTTGCAGTTAGACCACTAATTGCGGTAAGAACTGGTCCTTGGGTTGAAGTTAATGGTGAATCTACAGTTACAGTATCCTTGAATGTGACTAGCCCTAAACGTGCATTACCATCTACATCTGCAAGATTTGCTTGAGCTGTGATAGTTCCCAAGTTTGAAATAATGTTTCCAATTGCACCACCCATACTACCTGTAGTATCTACGATAAATACCAAATCTATGTCTCCACAGATTCCTGGAGTTATGTCCTTAATTGTTGCTACATTTCCCGCGGCCATTACTGATGATTGTTCAGCAAATGCTGATGAGAAAGTCATTGATGCTACTAAAAGCAATAGAGAAGTTGTTGCGATTATTCTTCCGTCGTTGTTAATATTCATTGTAATTTTGATCAAATTTTTCTTAATAACCTTTTTGCAATAGCACGTCTATGGAAATAACGTGGATCTACTAGTCTATATGAGTAAGTCCATTTTGCCTTGATTTATTCGGATATTCAAATATGTGCCCAAGTACCACCTGCAAAATTTTATCATTTAACAGAATCAATATTTAACTTTATTTCTAAATCCCTTTAATTTTGTTTGAACTAGTGCATATCAAAAGCATCAAAACAATGATTCCATCAATAATGAATATGTTACTTATTTGATTATAAAAGAATCAACTATGTCATTCTAGATTGTGATTATTTTTTTGCAAGCACGACATTTTACAGTTACGCTGTTTCCAGGCAGGCGTTCAAATCTCTTAGAGCCACAGTTTGGACAAATAGGACATGAGCGTAGTGGTTTCATCAGTATTCAGTTGGGTTTGTATCTGATTTTGATATTATGTTTAATCTATTCTTGGCGTCAATTTTCTTTAAAAATTCAGAAACTGCTTTTGGAACTAGAGGTTCCCAGTTATTGCCTGATGCTATCATTGAGCGAATTTTTGTTGCATTGTATTGATGCCTGTCTAAAAACTTTGGTGTTACTACATTAATTTCCGAGTCTGCCAAAAGCATGGCAACATAATCATTTCCGCTATACACTTTATCAAATTTAGGTAATGCTGCTTTGAGATAAGATGCCCATGTTGCAATATTGAACTGGTTCTCTATTGCCACGACAAAACATCGAGTCATGTCAATGTCTGTATCTTTTAGAGAGTTGTGAATCATTTCAATTCTCTCTCCTGCAGTAAATGGGTCTTTATGCAAATAATTGAATTGCGAACTAGTTATCGCAATGATTACTTCATCACATTCAGAGAGGATTTGTTTTGCCAAATCCAAATGTCCTAAATGAAATGGCTGAAATCTGCCAATCATTAGTCCGCGCATAGGATGTGGTACATTTTGATTTTATTAAATTAGACTATTTCAAGTCATTAAAACAGAAATTTTTCTGAAAAAGGACATGTGCTGTAACACATGTGATTTTTGTTTTACCTCTAATTAAAACTGGATGTGTCAATAGAGAAAATTAGTAAAAAAATCTAGTTTATTTTTCCACCAGATTCAATCAAAATACCACTACCCTGTTGAATTTTTAGGAATTTTGTTGCAAAGTTAATG
>CXWL01008594.1_pt1 | contig 19980 bp, 11 predicted proteins | sample 590931 | NCBI WGS metagenome assembly CXWL01 (sample SAMEA3498368, study PRJEB10139) | groundwater metagenome | biome: water well; material: biofilm material | place: Germany | collected 2015-04-27 | reverse complement strand
GTGTAGCGATGCAGGTGGGGGCTGATGTAGTGTCCCGTGCGCAGGCCCGAAGCCCGCAGCACCGCCTCGATCATCGCACCGGTGCTGCCTTTACCCTTCGACCCCGCGATGTGGATCGTCGCCCGGCCGCGGTGTGGATCCTGGAGCGCGTGTAACAGGGCGATCATCGGGAGCACGTCGGGGCGCTCCGCGAAATCGCCGGTTCGCTCGAAGTCGGGGAGGGTGAGGAGCCAGCGGAGGCTGTCGTCGTAGTCCATGTGGGTGAGGTTACCGCCCGCCATCAGGTACGAATGAACCACAGAGAATGGTCCGCACGTCCGTGGTCACATTCGCCATTGATCGACTACCGTAGGGAGGATGACAGACTTACGGCGCGCACAACTTTGCAAGCATGCTGGATCCATAGTTGTAGGCCTCTTGGCCTTCTCTGTGTTTGCCGGCTGCGTTGGCGGCAGAACCTTCCACGACGCACCGCAAGAAATCATACCCACGCCAGAGAATGTTCGGTACGAAGAGGTAGACGCGACTGCGCTAGGAACGCACCAGTGGCGGCAGGTCTTCTGGGTCGGGCAGGAGTACGCCGGCCTACCGATCGATCGGGTGCTCGAATCGGGAGGGGACTCGCCGGGGGTTCTCGTTCTGTACGGGACTTGCGGTAGGGAATACGAGCGAGGCTGCAAGCCACCACTTGCTGTGAGAACGGGCGGAGATTGTGCGAGAACCGGTGAAGGCGGATTCGTCATACGAGATAGGCAGGCATGGTGGCTACCCGACCTGACCATCGAAACTGGTCGGGGTACGGTCAGCATTATCGGTGAAAGGGATCTGACGCTTGCTGCGGCGCAATCGCTGTCAATTGCAAATCTCCGAGGTTTCCCCGAGCTGAGGAACGCCGACCGTGCCTCGCTTCCCGGCTCCCTTTGCCAATTTTACAAACTCCCGCGGGAGCCAGAGTATGCCCCTAGTGGCTGTGTGCTTGTCGGAGAGCCGCATGAGGCTCCAACGCGAGTAGCGAGTTCGGATCCACTGCACGATCCCGCAGTAGCAAGAGACGTCATACGGGCGATGTTTCCTAGCTGCACGCTGCGTGAGGGTACGGCAGATGAGGTGTCGTTGGCTGTTGGTTGGCGCGCTCTCAGAACGACCTACCCTCGGTACGAGGTGTGGGGGCGGGGCATGATCGCGGAGACGTTTCTCGAAATCGGTATTCCGCGCATTCAGCAACGATATGCGGTGCTTGGTCGAGACAGTAGCATCGACGTTGTCCAGGAGCCGGAGGCGTACGGGTCCGCCGACGTTAGTAAACACTGCAAGACCGAAACCATCGCGAATTTTCAAGGCTGCCTTTGGAAGTATGGGGCGCAGGTCGGGTTTCAGTTCCTATCGGGCGAAAGCATCAACGGACAGCCGATTCATGTTTCCGTGTATGCGCCGCGCGAGGACTATACGCTTGATGACATTCGCCACTTCGTCTCCACTCTCACACTCGAATAGCAGAAGTCGGATCCGGTCTCGAAAGCTGTCAAGCCCACGCTCGACGGCGGTCTCGTGCGGAGCGCTGGCCACCAGCAAAGGAGTGCCGATTTCCTGCCAATGTGGCGGCCGGCGATTTCGGGCGCGGCAAGCGGCGCCCCTACAACTCGTGGGCACGCATCAACGGGCAGGGTGAGATGATTGAGGAGTCGCTCTTAGAGTGATCACACCCTCAGGCCCCGCTCCGCCAGCAATGCAACGAAGGCTCCCTCATCCAGCACCGCCGTCCCCAACGCCTCCGCCTTCGCGAGCTTGCTTCCGGCCTCCGCCCCCGCCACCAGATAGTTCGTCTTCTTCGTCACGCTGCTGCCGACCGCGCCGCCATGGGCCTTGATCAGCGCCTCCGCTCCGTCGCGGGAGAAGCGCTCCAGCCGTCCCGTGACCACAAACGTCAGCCCCGAGAGCGGACCTTCCCGCGCCGCGCCCTTCTCCTCGACAAGATTCACGCCCGCCGTCCGCAGGCGCGCGACCATGTCGCGGTTCTCCTCGCGGGCGAAGAACTCCACCACACTCTCGCCGATCACGCGGCCGATGCCTGGCACCTCCGCGATCTCCTCCGCCGTTGCTGTCATCAACCCATCGATGCTCCCGAACTGCTGCGCCAGCGCCGCCGCTACCTCGCTGCCGACGTGCCGGATCCCCAGCGCCACCAGCACGCGCGACAGCGGCCGCTTCGTGCTTGCCTCGATGTTCGCCAGCACGCGGTCGACGCTTTTCGCCCCCAGCCGTTCGATGCCGATCAGCTCCTCGCGCCGGTCCTTCAACGCGTAGAGATCCGCCCCATCGCGCACCAACCCTCGCGCCATCAATAGACGCGCCAACTGCTCGCCGATCCCCTCGATGTCCATCGCCCCGCGGCCGACGAAGTGCTCGAGCAGGCGGGTGCGCTGCTCCGGGCACTGCCGGTTCGGACAGTAGTACGCGGCCTCGCCCTCGTTGCGCACGACCTCGGTCTTGCAGGAGGGGCACTTTTTCGGCATAGAGAACCGGCGCAACCCCGGCGGACGCAGACTCAACACCGGGCCGACCACCTGCGGGATCACGTCCCCTGCCCGCTGCACGATGACCGTGTCGCCCGCGCGCACATCCTTGCGGCGGATGTCGTCTTCGTTGTGCAGCGTCGCCATCTGCACCGTCGCCCCGCCCACCTTCACCGGCTCCAGGATCGCGAACGGATTCAGCGTGCCCGTGCGTCCGATGGTCACGGCGATCTTCAGCAGCTTCGTTGTCGCCTGGGTCGCCGGGAACTTATAGGCGATCGCCCAGCGGGGCTCGCGCCCCACCGCCCCCATCTGCCGCTGCAGAGCGAGGTCATCGACCTTGATCACGATCCCGTCGATCTCGTAGTCGAGGGAATCGCGCTTTCCGACCCACGACTCGCAGAACGCGATCACTTCATCGATTGACCCAAATCGCTGCACATGCGGGTTCACCTTCAGCCCCAGCTGGCGCAGCCACTGCAGCGTCTCCCAATGCGTCGCGGGCGTGGGACCGTCCTCCGCCCATCCCAGCTGATACCAGAAGGCGTCCAGCGGGCGGCTGGCGGTGATGCGCGGATCCTTCTGCCGCACCGATCCGGCGGCGGAGTTCCGCGGCGACGCAAACAGCGGTTCTCCGGCCTCGCCCCGCTCCGCGTTCACCCGTTCGAACCCGCTCTTCGTCATGAAGATCTCCCCCCGCACCTCGAAGCGCGCGGGGAGCGATGCCGACGACTGACCAGCCTTCTCACTTCCCGCTTCTCGCTTCTCACCTCCCACGCCCCTGGGGATCGACCGAATAGTCCGCACGTTCACGGTGATGTTCTCCCCGCGCCGCCCGTCTCCGCGTGTCGCCGCCGTGGCCAGCACGCCATCCTCGTACACCAGCGCGCAGGCCAGCCCATCGATCTTCGGCTCGCAGACCAGGGCGAAGTCGTCGCGCTCGATCAGCCGCGACGCGCGCGCGTGCCAGGCTCGCAACGAGTCGCCATTGAAGGCATTCGACAGCGACAGCAGCGGCACCGGATGCTCGACGATGCCGAAGGTCTCGACCGGCGCCCCGCCCACCCGCTGCGTCGGCGAATCCGGAGTAATGAGCTCGGGATGGCGCCCCTCCAGTTCGCGCAGTTCCCGCATCAGCGCGTCGAAGTCAGCGTCGCTGATCTCGGGGGCATCGAGCACGAAGTACCGGTGCTCGTGATCGGCGATCTGGGCGCGCAGCTCTTCGACACGCACCTTGGCGTGGGCGAACTCCGCCGCTTCGCCGGCCGGCGCATCGGCGGCGGATGTCTGGCGCTGTTTCCTCGCAGTCATGCGTCAATTGTAGGGGCAGCGGACGGGAGTTGGAGCGCGGCGAGGGGACGCCCTCGTTGGACGCCCCCTCGAACTACCGACCACGGGCTACCTAACTACGAACTCCAATCACGGACACTGCCCCGTCGGCGAAAGGAACTGCGCCACCAGCAATTGGTCGCCGGAGTTGACCCCGCCATCTTTGTTCACGTCCATGCTTACCAACCGCAACGACGGCGATGGCTCGCGGATGATCTCCAGCACCAGCAGCAGTTGGTCTCCCGAGTTCACCGCGCGGTCGTTGTTGAGCGATGCCGCCTCGCACCCGTCTCTGGCGCCATCCAGCGTCCTGTCTCCGTCGGTATCGGTATTCGCCGGGCTCGTGTTGTAGCCGCAGACTTCGGCGCGGTCGCTCACGCGGTCGCCGTCGGTGTCGGTGCCAAGACCGCACGCCGCCGCCGATGGCTTGCTGGCGTCATCGTTGGGGTTCGTACCGAGGGCGCATTCGGCGCCGTCGAGCGCGCGATCCCCGTCGGTGTCGCGAAGGAGAGGGTTGGTGACCGTGCCTGTGCAGGCGCCGCCGGTGGCTTCGTCGCCGTCGGTGAGACCGTCGTTGTCGTCATCGGTGTCGCAGGCATCACCCTGTGCGTCAGAGTTCGGCCACGTCTTGTCGTCCTGTGTGGAGGGAGGAGTTTGGTCGATGAAATTGCGGTCGGTGCTGGCCTGCGCTGCGTTGGCGACGGCCGGACAATTGTCGGCGGCGTTGGCGACGCCGTCGCTGTCGAGATCGAGGTCCGCCGCTTCAACGATCTCGAGGTCGTCGTTATAGATGACGCCAGAGGCGAGGCCGGGGGCGGCGTACAACCCGAAGTGCGCCTGTTCCAGCTTACCGTTCCCGCCGCTGACTGGCGCGGCCGATACCATCTGTCCGTCCTGCCACACCATGGCCTGGCCGTTGACGGGGTCGAAATCGACGTAGATCCTGATCTCGACCCACTGTCGCATGGGAAACAGGATCGTGCTGGTCTGAAGCGTCGGCTGGCGCTCGCCCTGGTTCGGCACGTGCATCAGGTGCACGACTCCGCCGGGCGCCGTGCCGGGTGCCGGGTTGGCCGCCGAGAGATTGACGAGCACCGTGCGCGACCAGGCATCTGATGGATCAGGAGTCAGTGTCGCGAAGCTGAACCACTCACCGGGCACATCGAGCGGCATATCCAACCACACGTTGAGCGTCACGATGCAGGGGCAGACGTAGCCGCCGCCCGGGGTTTTCTGCAGCTGTACGGTCGGATATCCGCGGTGGTTGGTGTTGCCGCCGGGCGGTGGCTGCGGATTCGCGCCATAGATCCACCCCTTGTGCGCGTAAATGCCGCTTCGAACCTGCTCCGTCGTCAGGTCGTGGGAGGCGGTGCCCAGGTGGTTTTGCGGAGCGATATAGAAACCGTTGAAGTCGCTGATGGACTCGAAGCTCGTCGAGAAGACCCTGCCGGCCGGCGCGCCATTCGGGGGAGGCGGCCCCCCGGCGACCGTGATGGAGATTGCTCGCTGGGGCGCGCCCGACGCCAGCACCGCGACCGCGAACAAGGCTGCCACGGCGAGGGGGCCGACGATGAGCCTGATCGTCAAGTGCACATGCATACCCTACTCATCGACAGGTTGACGGCTGAACTATAGAATCTGCCACGCATCGAAGGACAAGGCAAGTCCTACGCGTGTGTGAGAGCGAAAGGCGGAGCCTCAAGACGGAGATCCCGCGCCGGCGGGACTGCGCCCACGCTGGAGGCCCTCGACGAACTACCAACTACGGACTAACTAACTACCAACTCCACATCACGGGCACTGCCCCGTCGGCGAGAAGAACTGCACCACCAGAAGCTGGTCGCCGGAGTTCACCGCACCGTCTTTGTTAGCGTCATAGCCCACCAGCCGCAACGACGGCGTCGGCTCGCGGAGGATCTCCAGCACCAGCAGCAGCTGATCGCCGGAGTTCACCGCGCGATCGCCGTTGAAGGAGGCGGCCTCGCAGCCGTCTCTGGCGCCGTCGAGCGTCCTGTCTCCGTCGGTATCGGTATTCGCCGGGCTCGTGTTGTACCCGCAGACTTCGGCGCGGTCGCTCAGCCGGTCGCCGTCGGCGTCGGCGCTGGGGCCGCACTGGGCGGGGCTGGGCTTGCTGGCGTTATCGTTGGGGTTGGTGCCGAGGGTGCATTCAGCGCCGTCGAGGATGCGGTCGCCATCGGTGTCGGCGGTGACGACGGAGGTAACAGCGGAGGCGGAGGGGCAGGGCGGGCCGCCGCTCTCGGTGGTGTCGAGAAGGCCGTCGTTGTCGTCGTCGGGATCGCAGGCGTCACCCGCCGCGTCGGACATCGGCCACGTCTTGTCGTCCTGCGTGGAGGGCGGAGTTTGGTCGATGAAGTTGCCGTCACTGTTCAACTGGGCGGAGTTGGCGATGCCCACGCAATTATCGGTCGCTGTGTTGAGGTTTGCGGGGCCGGTGTGGACTGCTAGCGATCCATCCAGGAACCCGTCCGCGTCGCCGTCAGGAAGCGGGGACGCGGTGAGCGAGTGCGTCGCCTCGATGTTCCCGTTCACGTCCACTGCCCGATAGGTGATGGTGGCCCCGTCCGCGACGAAGACAGGCGCTGTGTAGCGCGCCCAGGCTCCGGCGCCAATTCGGTACTCGATCCCGCTGACCGCAACGTTGTCCGTCGCGATCAGGGACACGCTGATGCCGCCGCCCGCCGGCGAACTCGTCGCGGTCGATGAAGGCGCTACGCTCTCGGTGAAGTCGAACGTCGCGCCGTACGTCACGCTCGCGGCGCCGGCTTGACCCTGGATGCTCGGATGAAAATAGTCGGTTGTGGTGATGTCGCTGACCGTGAAGGCCCAGTTGAAGGCGGCGTTGTTGTCGAACCGGCAGTGGATGTACTGCGCGCAGACCTCTTGCAGCTGTGTGTTGTAGTCGACGATGCGCTGCCGTACCCGATCGCGGCGGTCGATGTCGGCCTGAGCGAAGGACGTTGGGTTCGCCAGCATCGCCTGGCAGATGCTGCTCGCCGACCACCTCGCCGTGGCGGCGGGATCAGTGTGCAGAATCGACCAGAGGTGATAGACATCCGGGACGCTGGCGACAAAGAAGCGCGCGTCCGGGGAACCAGCGCTCAGCGTGTTCATGCCGGTCTGGAACTGCGCGCGGTAGGTCGCGACGCTGGTCATCGTGGCCTCGCCTGGGGTGTTACAAATGTCGTTCGCGCCCGCGAGCATGGTTACGTAGTCGACGTTCTGCGCGTTGACCGTCACTGCCTGGCCATTGAGCGCGCCCATCTTCGTCCCGCTAACGGCGTTGTTGAAGTTGTTGCCGCTGACGAGGCTGTTGGCGGCCAGGATCCGCGAGTAGTGGCTGTTGACGGCGGGGTCCGTTCCTGTCGACCACGAGTAGGCCGGACAGTTGGTCCCGCCGCAGGTTGTGGCAGCGACGGTGATCGAGTCGCCCGTAGCGGCCATCGAGTTGGGGTAGCCGGTCTTGGCGGGGTCGGCCGAGACAGATGAGAGGGTGGCAAGAAGCGCAAAGACGGCGCAGAGCGGGATCGCCGCCGCACGGATATGCCCTGCAAGGCCCAGCGCCGCAAGGCCGAGTCTAACCGGTGCGCGCCGCTCCTTAGCTGGGAGATCCATCTGCGTCCTCAGTTTCAGGAACACCGTTCCTGGAGGTAGCTATACCACAGTCCCCGGCTTTGCTGCGCCAAACCGCGTCAAGGGCGTCTGCCTCGACGGCGACATGAATCGATCGCGAAGCTCGGAGGCGAAGCCGGAGATCCCGCGCCGACGGGACTGCGCCCTCGTTGGACGCCCCCTCGAACTACCAACTACGGGCTACCTAACTACGAACTCCACATCACGGGCACTGCCNNCTGCCCCGTCGGCGAAAGGAACTGCGCCACCAGCAATTGGTCGCCGGAGTTGACCCCGCCATCCTTATTGATATCCATGCTCACCAACCGCAACGACGGCGATGGCTCGCGGATGATCTCCAGGACCAGTAGCAGTTGGTCTCCCGAGTTCACCACGCGGTCGTTGTTGAGCGATGCCGCCTCGCACCCGTCTTTCGTCGCGCCGGTCACGGGGAAGCCGTCGTTGTCCACATCGGTGTCGGTATTGATGGCGCTGGTGTTGTAGCCGCAGACTTCGGCGCGGTCGCTCAGGCGGTCCCCGTCGGTGTCGGTGCTAAGACCGCACGCCGCGGCCGATGGCTTGCTGGCGGCGCTCGCGGGGTTCGTGCCCAGCGCGCACTCCGCACCGTCGAGGACGCGATCGCCGTCGGTGTCGCGAAGGAGGGGGTTGGTGGGCGCCGTCGCCGAGGCGCAAGGCGGGACGCCCGACTCCGTCGCGTCGGCGAGGCCGTCGTTGTCGTCGTCAGGGTCGCAGGCGTCACCAACACCGTCGGAGTTCGGCCAGGTGCGGTCGTCCTGCGAAGACGGCGGAGTCTGGTCGATGAAGTTCCGGTCGGTGTTGGTCTGCGGCGCGTTCGCCGCCATCGGACAGTTGTCGGCGGACGTCGCAACGCCGTCGCAGTCGCTATCGCCCACGCAACCGCCGCCGATCTGGACGACCTGCTGGAACGTGGGACGGTTGATCCAGTGGAAGGGCGGCGACGTGGCGATGCCAAGCGCGGACGAACGGATCTCATCACTGGCGATCGTGCGCTTCCAGTCGACGACGTTCGGAGAGGCGAACTCGGTCTGGAGCAGCGGCGCCGCTTGCCCCAGCGCGGACCAGAGCGCGGTGGCACAGGCGGCGAGGTTCCCGCTACCGCAATAGGTCTGCGAGAACGGATCGACGACCGGCTGCCCGAGCACCTGTCGCAGGTCCTTCTGGACGTGGCTGTACGCGCCGCCGCCGAAGGCCGACCCGTTGTGGCCCTGTGGCGCGTCGTGAATCGACATACCGAGATTCGCGATGGCGTTACCGGAGACCGTGTCGAACATCGCCGAGACCAGCAGCGGCCACCACGTATCCATGATCGCCGGCGGCTGTGGGTCGTCGTAGGCGCCGTCGTGGTTGAGATCGCGCCGGTGTGCCGCGGTCGTGACCCAGGCAGCGAGACGGTCGCGCATATCCTGCGCCCGGACATCGACAGTGCCGGGCGCGGTCGGACCCATGATCTGCAGCAGCAGCGACAGCACCTCCTGGCCGCGCAGGTCGACGGTGCCAGCGTCCTCCATCGCATCGACGAGATCGGCGCGGTCCAGCGGGCCGGCGATGATGGCCGCGGCGATGCGCGTGTTGAGCATCTGTACGCGCTGCACCGGCCCCTCCGAGAACGAACGATCGTTGGCCATGAACTGCGGCGCCTGCTTGTTGTTCCAGGACGAGAGGTAGCCCTGCGCCGGGTTCAGCGCCGTCGGCTGCGCGGCCAGCGGAATGAAGCTCTGCCAGTCCCAGGCGCCCGTGCCCCACGCCGGCAGGTACGGATCCACGCCCGTCGCCCGTTGCGGGCACTTGCAGGAGTGCTGGTAGCCGATGTCGGTGTCGTCGACGTAGAACCAGTTGAAGCTGTAGTCGATGCCGCCGCCCATGTTCGACTGGAAGTCGGCAAAGCCGTTCGCCATCTTCGCCGGGTCGTTCACCCGGTAGAAGCCGCGCGCCGATCCCAGTTCGTTGCCATACGTCGAACGCCTCTTCGCGATCGCGATCGGGGTGCCGTCCTCCAGCAGGCCGCGCTCGCTGATCGAGCCGTAGTCGGCGGTGCGCTCGACGCGCCAGGAGATCGCCGGCGTCGTCGCCTGCGTGTGCTGATACGTCTCGATGGTCTTGCAGACGCTGTTGTGCAAGTAGCCCATTGAAGTGATGGTGGCGGGACCGCCCAGCGGCTCGCAGAGTTGCAACACCCACTGATCGCTGTTGTCGGCGCTGGACGACGTCGCCGACCAGGCGTAGTTCGTGCCGCGGCCGAGCTGTACGTACTGGTCCGCGCCGGCGAAGGCGGCGCCCCGGGCGTCGATGCCCGGACCATGCACGTCCTTCTCGACGAGCAACTGCGGCATGAAGTAGCCGGTCTGCGGGCCGAACACAGCGATCGGGCGACCGGTGACGCTGTTGGCGCCGGAGACGAGGAGGGCGTTGCTCATGTCATGCGGCTGCAGCGCCGCCGCAAGATCGCCGTAGACGAACGTCCCGGCGGTCGATGCGGGGGCCGCCGCTACCATCGGGTTATCGATCACCGGATCCAGCGTGGCGCAGTCGATGTCCGGGTGCGCCGCCGGATTCACCGGCCCCAGGTTGGTCATGTACGGGGCCGCCGTCTGCGACGTGGTCACCGCCTCGGCGTCGTTCGCGAAATGGAAGTCGTCGAAGACGGCGCGGGCGGCGGGTGCGTTTCCGAGTGCCACCGCGAGGTCCTTGAGGCCGCAGTGGTTCCGTACCTCGCCGCCACCGCCTTTCCCGAAGATCGCCCCGACCTTCGAGGCCGTCGCGAGGATGTCCTCGGGCACCCAGGGGTTCAGCGCGACGCCGAGCAGCGTGTACTCCACCGGCAACTTCGCAGGATCGAGGAGGGCCTCTGTGATGTAGAGGTTCACGCCGTCCGTGTAGGCCTGGCCGTCGTCGGCAATCGCCTGTCCTTCCGGCCCCGACGCCTCCAGCGCCGTGAGCTGCGCCGTCAGGTCGGCTTCGGTGTAGGGCGCATCGGCGAGCTGCTCGCGGTCGAGGCTCTGGTTCGCCGCGGTGGCGCCCAGGAACTCGGAGAGGCGGGCGCGGCCCAGGTGGCGCAGCACGTCCATCGCAAACAGCCGGTCCTCGGCGGCGGTGTAGCCCTGCGCGAACATCGTGGCGTAGCGGGTGTCACCGAAGATGTGGGCCACGCCGTAGCTGCGGTCGCGCACCACGGTCACGCCAGCCACCGGCGAATACACGCGCTCGATGTCGCTGTCGGGTACGCCGAACGAGGCATCCTTGTAGAAGTCGGAGAGTCGGCTCTCCGGCAGGCCGGGGGTGTTGTAGACGAGATCGGCGTACATCGGCTGCTGGTCGCGCATATGCGGCAGGTAGGCGCCGGCGCCCTGGTTGAACTCCTGCAGGCTCATCACGCCGTCCTGCCCGGGAGGGAGGACGTTCAGAAAGCCGGCCGCGTCGCCGAACTGCTGGTACCGCCCCGTCCCAGGAGGAAACGCCGAAGCCGGCCCCGCGCGCCCCGCGAGGATGCAGAGCACGACCGCAGCCAGAACCAGACAGCGTTTCATGGTCACGTCCTCAGCACATGCGCGGGGTTGTACCGGCGAGTATACACGCCGGGAGGGGCTGCAGGCGCACGGCTACGGCGTTGGTTCGTTGACAGAATCGCCCAAAGTCGTAGCTGAATTGTTTTGGCATTTCGACCTTTTCTCACGGGCATTGCCCGGTGGGCGTAAAGAACCCAACGATGGTTAGCTGGTCGCCGACGTTGACCGCGCCGTCCTTGTTGATGTCATAGCTGATGAGCCGCAACGAGGGGGTCGGTTCGCGGAGGAACTCCAGCGCCATCAGCAGTTGGTCGCCGGCGTTCACGACCCGATCGCCGTTGAGCGACGTTGCCTCGCAGCCATCCCTGGCTCCGTCGAGGGCCATATCACCGTCGCTATCCGTCACTAGCCGATCGGTGTTGTAGTTGCAGAACTCGACGTAGTCCTTCACTTTGTCGCCGTCGGTATCGACGGCCACGCCGACGCCGATGAAGGCCGCGCAGGCCGCCACGGTGGGCTTGCTCGACAAGAGGTTCGGGTCGAAGGCCAGCAGGCACTCCGCGCGGTCGAGGAAGCGATCCCCGTCCGAATCGCTGAGCAAGGGGTTCGTCGCGACAGCGCCGCACGCCGCCCCGGACGCCTCGTCGGCATCGCTGATGCCGTCATTGTCGTCGTCGAGATCGCAGGCGTCACCCTGAGCGTCGCTGCTTGGCCGCGTCTTGTCGTCCTTGGAGGCTGGAGGTCAGCTTGGCTGTTGCAAGTTTGTCACCGTCAAGTCGTGTTTTATGTAGTCACCACCCGAACTCTCGATCTTGTGCCCATATCGGCCGCCCCACCACCCAGCGGGAACGTCGATGGAGTATGAATCCTCAGCGTCCAATTCATCCGTTGATTCATCTTCACCCTCGTATAGACGAACTGTGACGGTACATGTGACAGACCTGTCGGGCTGCCAATTCAGATCCACTTCAAGTACGGATCGGATCTCGCCGCCGACCAAATCAACGAAAGGCACGCGTTGATGTTGATGCCTTTCGTCTGGCCCAAGATACACTTCGAAGTACAACAATTTCGTGTGGTACTTGTTCGATTCCCAGAATTCCCAGTCGCGTGTCGTCATTTGCCCAGCGAGGACAATGCGCCGGTAGAAGTCAGGCGGTTGGCGAAGCTCAACATTTGCGAACGTCTCGCCTTCATCCACCCGGACGCTCGTCATTCCGCTCAGGTAGATTCCCGAAGGATCCACCAAGTTCGCCCGGAGTTCATAAGGGCCGAGGGGGATGTCCGAGAGGATGTAACCGCCGCTTTCATCCGTGAGGGTGTCCTTCCCTTCATACAGTTGGACGCTCGCTCCGGAGACAGGGCGCCCATTGTGTAGGACCAAGCCGGAGATCGAGCCTTCCAATTCATAAGTGGCCCAGCGGTGGACCGAAACCGTCTCGTATCGCTCGGGCCGGTATACCAACGGTTCTGGGCACCCGTAGACGCCACCCCTACTCGGTGGATCATAAAGCATCAAGTTGTCTGGACTCACGGCGTTCGCATCCACGGTGCTCCGCCAGTTGTCCGAATCCTTTGAGTCTCCGTCGGTCCAGTCGAGCGCGAAGCAGTTGACAGCCTGACTCGCCGTGTCATCGGGGGCATCGGTCAGAAACGTGACTAAGTCTTCGTAGGTTTCCTCTTCGATCTTTTGGACGACTAGATCATAAATTTCGCCATAAAGCCATCTCCCTGCAGCCAAACGTTCTTGGGCCGTGTAGAGGTAGAGCCCATCGAGTGTGTCCTCTACGGCCTGTGCGCCGGCCGGGTCATGATCGAGGGGTTCGATGTCGGCAGGCGCAACGAATTGCCTCGGCGACTCCAGCACCGCGCCAGCATGCTTCAGGGCCATCCACACAAATGAGGAACACACGGAAGGGAACGTGCCCATCGCCCAACCAGCAGTCTCTGGGGCGACGGACGTGTTACCAATAGTCGGGTCGGTATAGCAGTAGAGCCTGTAATGACTGCGTCCGGCCTGCTGGCACGCCCAGTCAGCGGCATCCGTAAGTATCCGGCGCACAGCAGGGGTTTCCTCAAAGGGATCGGGTTTCACGACGATCGGCGGGATGATTTCCCACCTGCCCTCGATTTCAGCACCCTCGGGTAACGGCCCAAACCCCTGTATCTTGTACGTTGTGTGCTCACTCAATGGTCGGTCGAGAGGTTCCGGGTCAGGTTTGTCTTCGCCTTCGATCGCATGCTTGATCGACTGAACAACGACTCCTGGCCACTGGTACTTGAGTGCGTTTGATTGGAAGCCATCCGCGGGCAGGCGATCCGCACTCGATGGAACCAAAGGGATGTCATTGAGAACACCATTGTTTGGGTACGCCTCAAGCCGCTGTTTGGACGACGTCGAGTGCGTTATTTCATCCAGATTCCGCGTCATGATTCCGCAGTGCGAGTAGCGCTGAGGTGGGGAGACTTTCGTGAGGAGTTTCGCGATGGTTGTGTTGCCTCCCGGCGATAAGATCGCATCACCGCAGCGCGCGTTTAGAAACCTTGCAGGCATCGGCACCAACGGCTGCTCCGGGGTCGCCTGGCATGCGAGACCAGGTGGGATAACCCGTGGGAGGTTGTCGGGGAAACACTCTTCACCTTCCAGAACGGGGGCGTCGCCGCTGATGAGAAGACGACGAACCCCGCTACCAGCCGCTTCCCCGGTAGACACGGAGGCCCCCGAGAGGAGTGGCGCTACGGAGCCGGATCGCGCTGACCACGCCAACTCGCGGAGACGATCGGGAAGCAAGTCGCCCATTTCGATTCCGAGCGAGTGCTTTGGTTCGTGCTCCGGTATCTCAAAATAGCCCGAGAAGCGTGCGGGAAGTCCACCAAAACGCTCGCCTTTGAAGTGGACGGAAAATGCCGGGCTGTCCTCAGGCACTTGTGTCTGAGGTATGGAGATACTGACTGACTTGGCGGATCGCGCTGGGATGGTGATGAATGCCTTCGTCGGATGTGTTGGCCTTCCCGCATCCTTTCCGTTGGCTGGCAGAGCGATCAGGATTCGGCTGTAGAACCGAACCTCAGCATCTTCCGGATTCATGACCGTCAGCTCGCCTCGATAGTGGCCGCCTGACCTACTCGTCCGGAAGACCTGCGACACTGGAAGCTGAAGAATTCCGCGCTCCTTGATCATCGAATACGCACTGAAGAGCGCTAGTGATCGACGAGCCGTAGTGCTTGATCCGTCCTGCAGCGTTTTGGTGACGCTGACGTGAAACTGCGTGCTCATGAGCTGATGATTGACGGCGTTTGCATAACTGTGTTCGACATGCGGGGAGCCGGTCCGGGCCATCGTCCCATCCCCGAAGTCCCAGTCGTAGGTGGCGCCTAAATGCACGAGGTCTGGTCCCACCGTCTGCCGTGCCGCCGCACCTGCCCCCTCGGTCGGCAGCGCTTCAATAGTTTGTACGAGGTTCCTCGCCAGGTGTCCGATCAGCTCTTGATTAGCAACGGCAGTTGGGCTTGATTCCACTATGGATCGCCCGGCGAGATCGGCAATGATTCGGGCGTGGCCAAGAACAACCTCGCGATCAGCCTTGTCAGGGGAAATTTCGAGCTGCGAAATCAGGCGACCCTTCTTTGGTAACTCAAACAAAGAGAAACGCACGGCATAGGGTTCTTCGATGATTGGCGTGGCGACAAGGATTGGAGGAGAGGTGCCCGGATTCTCCCGTACGGTAATCGACCGTTGCCTGTATTCGGTACGTACGCCGTCGTTCGCCGCGATCCGAATCGTATGAGAACCGGGGCGCCGAAACTGGATGTATTGGCGTACGCCCGTCACCCCGTTGATCGAAATCTCGACGTCTGGGCGATCCTCACGGCCGCGGATAGGAGGCGAAACGTCCACGAGCACACTTTCACCAACAACGGGCTCGCGGGGGACACATGTTATGGAACCTATGAGACCAGCCGAGGGGGCCTTGCTGACCATTTGGCACCTCACAGAAAAGGAAGGAAGTTCGCCAAGCATCCCACGCGAGTGAAGTGATGTCAAGATGCACAGGGCTTCAGTTCCTGGCCCTGCGAGTATCGCGCCCGGTCGGCCACGTTCGACTCAGAGGTATGGCGGGGATCGCCGAGTAGAACTACAGTGTCAAGGACGGAGCCATCACCGAAGGCGACTCTTCGAGCGGCTTCGTCCTACGACGCTGAGAACGGAGACGCGCATGCCCCGCCGCAAGCCGCCCGCCGACACCACGATGCTCCTCCCCCTCCTCCCCCGAAGGCGCGGCCTCCTTTACCCCAACACCGCCGGCGCCATCCTCATCGGCCGCAAAAGCTCCCTCCGCGCCGTCGAAGACTCCACCAACAACGACGGCATGGTCGCCGTCGTCACCCAGCGCGAACCGTCACTCACCGAAATCTCCCAGGCCGACATCTATCCGTACGCGACGGAAGCGAACATCCAGCGGGCGCTGCGGCTGCCGGACGGCACCACGCAGGTGTGGGTGCAGGGGTTCCGCCGGCTGCGGGTGATCGAGATCATCCGGTCGGAGCCGTACTACCTGGCGCGCGTGGAGCCGGTGGAGGATATCGACGACAACAGCGTGGCCTCGGAGGCGCTGCGGCGGGCGGTGCTGGCGCTGTTCGAAAAGGTCGCCCATCTCGCGCCGGGCATCTCCGACGACGCCTACATCCTGGCGATGAACATCGAGCAGCCGGGGTGGCTGGCCGACTTCGTGGCGTCGGCGTTGAACCTCGACGACGAGCAGGCGGCGGACCTCCTGAGCACTATCGACACGCGGCAGCGTCTCGAGAAGATCAGCATCCACCTGGCGAAAGAGCTGGACGTGCTGGAGCTGCAGGGGAAGATCCACACGCGCGTGCAGGAGGAGTTGGACAAATCGCAGCGAGAGTATTTCCTGCGCGAACAGATGAAGGCGATCCAGCGCGAGCTCGGTGAGACCGACCCGGCGGCGAAAGACGCCTACGACCTGCGCGAGCGGATCGCCGCCGCGGGGATGCCGGAGGAGGCGCGTAAGAAAGCGGAAGACGAACTGCGGCGGATGGAGGGCATCCCCTCGGCCTCGCCCGAGGTCGGCGTGATCCGCAACTACCTCGAGTGGCTGACGGCGGTGCCGTGGTCGAAGGCGACGGAGGATAACCTCGACCTCGATCACGCGGCGACGGTCCTCGATCAGCATCACTATGGTCTGCCGAAGGTGAAAGAGCGCATCCTCGAGTTCATGGCGGTGCGGCAACTGGCGAAGGAGGCGCACCGCAGCCCGATCCTCTGCTTCGTCGGACCGCCCGGCGTCGGCAAGACCAGCCTCGGGCGCTCGATCGCCGAGGCGCTGGGACGGAAGTTCGTGCGCGTCTCGCTGGGCGGCATCCGTGACGAGGCGGAGATCCGCGGACACCGTCGCACCTACGTCGGGGCGCTGCCGGGCCGCATCATCCACGGGATGAAGCAGGCGGGGACGATCAACCCACTGTTCATGCTGGACGAGATCGACAAGCTGGGCACGGACTTCCGCGGCGACCCCTCGTCGGCGCTGCTGGAGGTGCTGGACCCGGAGCAGAACCACGCCTTCAGCGATCACTATCTCGACATCGACTACGACCTCTCGAAGGTGCTGTTCATCGCCACCGCCAACATGCTCGATCCGGTAATCCCGGCGCTCCGCGACCGCATGGAAGTGATCGAGCTGCCGGGGTACATCGAGGACGAGAAGCTGCATATCGCCCAGCAGTTTCTCGTGCCGAAGCAGTTGCAGGAGCACGGGATCAGCAAGCTGCAGCTTTCGTTCACCGCCCCGGCGCTGCGCAAGATGGCCCGCGAGTACACGCACGAGGCCGGCGTCCGCAACCTGGAGCGCGAGATCGGCGGCATCTGCCGGAAGGTCGCGCGGAGGATGGCGGGTAGCGTGACAGCAAAGAGCAAAGAGCAAGCGACAAAGGGTGTCGGGACGGCAAAGGCCAAAGGGCAAAGAGCAAGGGGCGTGGTGCAACGTGTGCCGGCCTTTTCGGGCGTTGCGATCACGAACGCCAACCTCGAGGAGTATCTGGGGGCGCCGAAGTTTTCGTGGGGGGCGCGCGAGGAGACGGATCAGATTGGGGTGGCGACGGGGGTGGCGCGGACGGAGTTGGGCGGCGACGTGCTCGGCGTGGAAGTGACGCTGATGCCGGGTAAGGGCGGCCTCATGCTGACGGGGCAGCTGGGCGATGTGATGCGGGAGTCGGCGCAGGCGGCACTGTCGTACGCCCGCTCGCGGTCCAAGGAGTTGGGCATCGCGCCAGAGGTGTTCGAGAAGAACGATATCCACGTGCATGTCCCGGCGGGGGCGGTGCCAAAAGAGGGTCCAAGCGCCGGCATCACGATCGCGACGGCCCTGATCTCGGCGCTCACCAGGCGCCCGATCAGCCGCCACGTGGCGATGACGGGCGAGATCACGCTGCGGGGGCGGGTGCTGCCGGTGGGGGGGTTGAAGGAGAAGATCCTGGCCGCGCACCGGGCTGGTATCAGGACATTTGTTCTCCCGAAACGCAACGAGAAGGATATTAGTGAGGTTCCGGCGGCCGTATTGAGGGATCTGCAGTTCGTGTTCGCGGGGGATATGGCCGATGTTCTTAAGGTAGCGTTTGAACAGCGGAGGTCGACCCCGTGACTTGGGTAACCGCATTTGAACAGCGAAGGCCGAGCCAATGACTTGGGTAGACGCGGCGATCGTCGTCATCTTCCTCTTCTTTATCGTGACCGCGTTTCAGGGTGGCCTGGTGCGCGAGATGATCGCCTTCGCGGCGACCCTGGGCGGGATTATCCTGGCGGGCCTGTTCTACGACGACCTGCAGGACTCGTTGCTGGGCAGCATCGATAACGAGCCGGTGGCGAGCGCGATCGCCTTCCTGACCATCTTCATCACGATCACCGTGGCGGGCCAACTGCTGGCGATGGTGATCCACCCGATGATCCAGATCCTGCAGTTGGGGATGATGGATCAGTTTCTTGGCGCGGGGTTCGGGGCGGTAAAGGCCTTCATTCTGATCGAGGCGCTGCTGATCGTGCTGGTGACGTACCCGCTCTGGGAGCTGGACAAAGAGATCGCCAAGTCGGAGTTCGCCACGCGGCTGCTTGATGTGTCGCAGCCGGTTACGGCGGTCTTGCCGGATATTTTCCAGAGCACGGTGAAGGCACTGGACGGCTCGGACTGCTCGATACGCGACTGCTAGCGTAGTGCTTCTCAATGTGCGTGACTGATGGAAGCAGGCGGCCCATGGAGCACCGGCGCCCCCGCCTGTGAGTCCGCCGATTCGTCACGGTGTCCAGCTTCAAGAGCTCGCCGCACGGCCGATCACGAGCGTTGCCCTCTCAGCAGTGCCTGAAAGCCTTCCTGCGCGAAATCCTTATCGTACGTCAGGACGTCATTGATCTTCTCGTCCTTGCAAACAACCATCGAAATGCAGTCGACCATGCTGTAGCGTTTGTCTGCGCGCGACTCGTACAGCGCAAGCCCGCGGTCGAACAGGTCAAACGTTTGAGGCACAACGCGCAGCCGAGGATAGGACCGCAACTCGCGGACGTACGCTACGGCTCGCTTTCGCCCGGCAATGCCCATCCTGCTGACGGCCGTCAGGAATTCGATGAGCACCACCTCAGTTGTAAGGAGAGTTGCCCCTTCCATCTCCAGGCGCTCGACCGTGGCCAAGGCAGCTTCGTGCAGATCGTCGTCCGGGTGGAAGGTTGCCGTCAGATGAGAGGTGTCGATGAAGACGGCGCTCATGCGTCCTTCGGAGTGCCGTAGAGGTAGTGATCGACGTTGCGAGACAGATCCCGAGGCAGGCGAGCGCGATCTTCGGCAGGTATAGACTCGCCGAGCTTTGCCAGGTCTCGCCAGAAACTGGTCCCGGCCTTTGCCGCCGATGGTCGAGGCTTCCGAGCAGGCTTCGCTCGTTGAATAGTCATCGTGCCAGCAGTATATCGATCATCCGGCTGGCTCCGCTCTCAGGACTTCGTACTCTCGACAATCGCCTCCACCAAACCCGCCACCGTATACTCCCCCGCCTCCACCCACACCTCCAGGCCTCGAGCAAGGCGAGATCCAGAGGCCTCTCCTGAGGCCGTCGGACTAACCGTCCGCACCGCCTCCGCCGTCACCGGCCCGATCGCCGCGATCCGCACCGATCGCAGCGGCGCTATATCGCCCCCCAACATCTCCACCAGGTTCCGCACCGCCGACGACGAGGCGAACGTCACCACATCGATGCCGCCTTCCCGCAGCCGCCGCAGTCCTTCGACGTCAGGGTTGACCGGCACCGCCGCCCGGTACAGCGTCAGCTCATCGGCCCACGCCCCGCGCGCTTCCAACCCTTCGATCAGCGTGTCCCGCGCCCCCTCCGCCCGCGGTAGAAGAAAGCGTTGTCCGGCGACCGCACGAGCCGCGAACGCCTCAAGCAGCCCCTCCGCCACATACCGCTCCGGCACAAGATCCGCGACCAGCCCGGCGCGCGCGAGGGCGTCGGCGGTGCCGGGGCCGATGGCGGCGATCTGCGCCCGCCCGAACGCCCGCACGTCGTATCCCCGCTCCCGCAGATGCCGCAGAAAGACCCCGATCCCGTTCGCGCTGGTGAAGATCACCCATTGGTACGCCGAAGTCCGCAGCCCCTCGATCACCGCCGTCACCGCCACCCCGTTTGCCGTCTCTGCGATCTCGATCGTCGGCAGTTCGATCGGCTCGGCGCCCTGCAACTCCAACAGCCGCGACAGCTCGCTCGCCTGCTCCCGCGTCCGCGTCACCAGCACCCGCGTCCCCGACAGCGGCCGCGCGTCGAACCACCGCAGCCGCTCCCGCAGCCGCGCCACTTCGCCGACCACCGTCACCGCCGGCGCCCGCAGCCCCGCCGCCCGCACCTCCTCGGCGATCGTCGCCAGCGTCCCCGTCACCGTCCGCTGCCGCGGCAGCGTCCCCCACTCC
>CXWL01018361.1_pt1 | contig 19983 bp, 24 predicted proteins | sample 590931 | NCBI WGS metagenome assembly CXWL01 (sample SAMEA3498368, study PRJEB10139) | groundwater metagenome | biome: water well; material: biofilm material | place: Germany | collected 2015-04-27 | reverse complement strand
TGAAAGCCGGCCACAAGGTGACAATTCTTGTGGATGCGAGCGCGGTGACTTCGGTGACGAAGGGTTTCGGATGGTTCAGGAAACTCATTGGCACTGAGACCACCGCGCTGGATCGCGCTGGTCTGCCTGAGCGAGAACGGCAAAGCCTCTCCGAACAGATGGGCGTGCCGCTGGAGCAGGTCCCGCACACCTACGGCGAATATTTCGACTTCCTCAAGAACAAGCTGGGCGTTGAGATCTACGGCAATCAGACGATGATGCTGCTCTACAAGATCGATCCGGCGCGGGTCGCTGCTTCAGTCACCCCGATTCCGCTGGCTAAGATGGTGGACCTGTTCACGTCTACCGACCGCGTGATGGTGTATTAGCAATACCGTTGACGAGTGAGATGGACGAGGGATAGACTGACGCCATGCGAATACGTTCCTACCATTCCCGATCTGTTCTTGCCGGGACTATCGTGGTGTTCTTGCTGGCGTTCAGCTTCAATGCCTACGCCTGTCTCCTGCCGCTGTCCGGAACCACCGATGCCTCGATGGCCAACGGCTGTTCGACCCCGATGGAGCAACCGGCTCGGCAACTGTGCGATGCCTTCAAAACTCTGGGGGTCGAGTCCGGCTCCCAGTCATCTTCGTTGCTCGTCGACCATCATCTCCTGTCTGACCACGCGCTGGCTGCCCTGCCAGCCGTGAGCCAGCCTTTCCACGGTATCTTCCGCCCCTATCATCCTCTCGATACGGGTTCTCCCCCGCATCAGTCTCTCACGACCACAGTGCTTCGTATCTGATCTTCCCGGTTTTTCCGTAACCGTTCCACCATCATATCCTCTGCCCCTGCGCTAGGCCTTGGCCTATCCAGTCCCTCCTCTGTCACGAGGATGAGAGCCTTGGCTTCTCGATAGGCGCGGGCAGGAAAGCTCTTGGGGAGGCCTGTCACATGATTTGGTCATTTCGACTTTGGTTGCTGACCATCACGGTCGTGAGCCTGGTCTTCTGGACGGGTGAACGCCATGTTGCCCACGCTGTCGATCAGATCCCACGGCCGTCACTAGTGTTACCAGACTTGATCCAGGAAGTCTTGGCTCGGAATCCCGAGCTGGTGGCGGCACGCAAGCACTGGGAGGTTGCGGCACACCGGATTGCGCAGGCGCGGTCATTGGACGACCCGACCCTGTCGGTCCAATTGTGGAATGTTCCGCAGAGCGTGAACGTCACGCAGACGCAGAACAGTATTTTCGGTCTTTCGCAGAATCTCCCGTTTCCCGGCAAGTTGGCGCTCAAGGGCGATGTGGCGAGCCGTGCGGCCGAGATGAGCGAGCAGGCGGTGCGTGCGAAGGAACGAGAGCTGACCGCTCGCCTCAAGCAGATCTATTACGATCTGTTTCTCGCGCAGAAGACGATCCAGATTCATCATCAACAGGTCGAGCTGCTCAGGCAGTTTGTGGAGATTGCGAACGCGAAGTTTCGAGCGGGCAAGGGAGGCCAGGCCGATGTCCTTAAAGCCCAAGTCGAGCTGTCCCTACTCCACCAGCAGCTCCCGGTCCTGGAGCAACGCCGCGAGACTGCCGAAGCGATGCTGAATACGCTCCTGGATCGCGACCCAACCTCGCCGTTGGGCATGCCTCAGGAGCCGGCTCAGATCCCGCTCGGCCAAACGATCGAGGAATTGCACCGTCTCGCGCTGAACGACAGGCCGGAGCTGAAAGCCGCCGAACTTGCGGTGCAGCGGAACGAACAGTCTCATGCGCTGGCCCAGCGTCAGTACTACCCGGACTTCAACGTGGCGGTGCAGCGCTTCCAGAACTATCAGGCCAATGACGGATTCGGCGCCTATGTCGCGATGAGCATCCCGTTCGCGTTCTGGACCAAGCCGAAGTACGACGCGGGCGTGCAGGAAGCGGCGGCAGCAGTCTCGGCCGCGCGGGCGCAGCACCGTACCTTAGAAAACCTAACTCGTTTTCAGATCAACGATCTCCTGTCCAAGCTCAACGCGGCCGACCGGGTTGCCACGTTGTACCGCACCACGATCCTGCCACAGGCCGGACAGAGCCTGGAGGCTGCACGGGCGGGATATCGTGCAGGGAAGGCGGGATTTCTGGACCTGATTGACGCGCAGCGGGCCTGGCGGGAATTTCAGCTTGAGTATTTCAAGGCCCTCGTGGACCAGCAGCATCGACTGGCGGAGCTTGAGCAGGTTGTGGGGATCGACCTCGACCGGCAGAGCTAACGCAGTCGTCAAGGAGGGACACATGAAGCAACCGCTCTACAGAAAAACACTCGTAGTCGGTGTCGTGGCGATCGGTGTGATCGCCGGCGTCGCCGTCGGCTTTTTCACCGCTCACAGAATGATGACGGCTGACTTGAAGCAGAGGGACATGAAAGGGATGCCGATGGAGGGCATGACCATGAACGGCATGGGTCTCATGGGAGCAGCGGGCACCTCGGCGCCCGTGAGGCGAGCGAATGAGATGGACGGCATGTCCGGAGCGCCATCGGGGACTGTGATGATTCCTACTGTCATGAGGCAGTTGATCGGAGTGCGGAACGCCTCGGCTGCCCTCGCGACGTTGGAGCAAGAGATTCGCACGGTCGGCACAGTCGGCTACGACGAACGTGGCTTCACGCAGGTCACCGTAAAAACATCCGGGTGGGTCCGCGAAGTCTTCGTCAATTCGATCGGTCAACCAGTACGCAAAGGCGATCCCCTCTTCACCCTCTATTCGCCGGATCTTCTGGCCACGCAGGACGAGTATCTCCTCGCGGTGAACATGCAGGCCCAATTGGCGATGAGCCCGCTTGAAGACGTTAAATCCAATGCGGTTGCCTTGACGGCGAGCGCGCGGGAACGCCTTCGACTGTGGGATGTATCCGATGCTCAAATTGTGGCGTTGGAGCGCCGAGGCAAGGCGGAGGCAGTGCTGACGGTCTATGCCCCTTCCTCCGGGATCGTCCTGAAGCGAGACGCCTTGCCTGGGAAATATGTGGAACCAGGTACGATCCTGTATGAAGTGGCGGATCTTTCCACGATCTGGGTCTCTGCCGACATCTATGAGTCCGAAGTTGCGGCGGTGAAAGTCACGCAGCCTGCTTCGGTTACGTTCAGCGCGTATCCGGAAAAGACCTTTCGAGGTACCGTGGCGTACATTTACCCCTCGTTGAATACCGAAACCCGCACGGTGCGCGTGCGGGTGGAATTGCCGAATCCTGGACTGAAGCTGAAACCCGGCATGTATGGGAACGTCATCATACAGACGGATGCGGCTCATACCTTAGTCGTGCCCAAGGAAGCAGTGCTGGAAACGGGACTTCGCCAACTCGTCTTTTTGGATCGAGGGCAAGGCCGTTATGAGCCGGCGTCGGTCAAGTTGGGGCGCCGGAGCCAGGATAACGTGGAAGTCTTGGAGGGACTCACAGCAGGAGATCGCATCGTCACCTCAGCGAATTTCTTATTGGACGCAGAGAGCAAGTTGGCATCGACGTCGAGCATGCAGGCCATGATGGGTCGGATCGGCATGGCCGATTGGCAGATGCGCGGCGCGCATGAGGGCAAGATGGAGGGCATGTCGGGCATGGAGATGGGAAGCAAGAGCGACCAGCCAGTGGTTCAGACCCGTCAGATGGGCGGACTCACGCTCTCACTGACAACGGCGCCGGAAAAACCCAAGGCCGGTAACGTGCTGCTCCGGCTCAACGTGACGGATCAGGCCGACAAACCGGTGACGAATGCGCAAGTCCTGTTCGTGTACACGATGCCAATGCCGGGCATGGCCGATTCCAAGGCGCCGGCTCGCCACACCAAGGATGGGCGCTACGAAGGTACGGTGTTATTCGGCATGGGCGGCACCTGGCTGGTGACGGTCAACTTGACGGTACCAGGGCGACCGCCTATTGCGGAAAAGTTTCAGTTCTCAGTCGCCGGGGGAGGCATGTAATCCATCATGATCGCGCGACTCATTGAAGGAAGCGCTCGCAATCCAATCCTGGTCATCCTCTGTGTCTTGCTGTTGGCAGGCTGGGGGGGCTGGGCGGTCTTGCAGGTTCCATTGGATGCAATCCCGGATCTGTCTGATGTTCAGGTGATCATCTACACCGAGTGGCAGGGCCGCAGCCCCACGTTGATTGAAGACCAGGTCACCTATCCGATCGTCACGTCCCTGCTCGCTGGGCCGAAAGTGAAACGAGTACGGGGGGTCTCAGAATATGGGGTCTCGTATGTATACGTGATCTTTGAAGACCGGACAGACTTGTATTGGGCGAGGAGCCGCGTGTTGGAATACCTGCAGAAACTCACCGGAAAGCTTCCGTCCGGCGTCACGCCGACGCTGGGTCCCGATGCGACCGGTGTCGGGTGGGTCTATCAGTACGCATTGGTGGACGAGTCCGGGACACACGATTTGGCACAGCTCCGCAGTCTTCAGGATTGGTACCTGCGCTACCAGTTAGAAAGTGTGCCTGGCGTGGCAGAAGTGTCCGCGATCGGCGGGTTCGTCAAACAATATCAAATCGAGGTGGATCCGAACACGTTGGCCGCCTATCGATTGCCGATCAAGACGATCATCGAAGCGGTCCGGAACAGCAATGCGGAGGTGAGCGGCCGTGTCTTGGAAATGGCTGGCACGGAATACGTGATTCGAGGGCGCGGCTACCTGAGCTCGGTTGAGGATATTGAGCTGATTCCCGTCGGAACAGATGGACGCGGCACGCCCATCTTAATTCGGGATATTGCCCATGTCCACATCGGGCCGGACCAGCGGCGAGGGATCGCTGAGTTGGACGGCAAGGGCCAGACCGTGGGAGGCATTGTGATCATGCGGGCCGGCGAACATGCGCTCGCCGTGATCGAGCGGATCAAAGCTCGGCTGGATGAGATCACACCAGCGCTGCCAAAGGGTGTGCATATTATTCCTACCTATGATCGATCAGATCTCATTCATCGGGCCATCGCCGTGCTCCGCGAAAAGCTCGTGGAGGAGAGTGTCATCGTTAGCCTGGTTGCGCTGGTCTTTCTGTTTCACATACGCAGTGCCTTCGTAGCCATCCTCATTCTGCCTGTGGCCGTGCTGCTTGCCTTCATTCCGATGGCCTACTTGAAGATCACGTCGAACATCATGTCGCTCGGTGGGATCGCCATTGCTATTGGCGCAATGGTCGATGCCGCCATTGTGATGGTGGAGAACGCGCATAAGCGGTTGGAGCAACATCCCCATTCGGACAGGATTGAGACCATCATCTCGGCGGCCAAAGAAGTCGGCCGTCCCTTGTTCTTTTCGCTGCTGGTGATCGCCGTGTCGTTCCTGCCGATTTTTGCACTGGAAGCGCAGGAGGGTCGACTGTTTACGCCGTTGGCGTATACCAAGACATTTGCAATGCTCGCTGCCACCGGGCTCTCGGTGACGTTGGCTCCTGTGCTGATGGTCCTGCTGATCCGGGGGCGTATCCGAGCGGAAGCCATAAATCCCTTGAACCGGCTGCTGATATTTTTATATCGGCCCATCCTTTCGGGTGCGCTGCGCGTTCGGTGGCTGACATTGGCGCTGGCAGTGGCGGCAGTCGGGCTCACGGTGCCGGTGTTCATGCGCCTGGGGGCTGAATTCATGCCACCACTGAACGAAGGGACCATCCTCTACATGCCAACCACCGTCCCCGGCCTTTCGATCCCCGAAGCGGCCAAGGTGTTGCAGGTTCAGGACCAGTTGCTCATGACCTTTCCGGAAGTGGAACGGGTGTTCGGCAAGATGGGGAAGGCCCCGACGGCGACCGATCCGGCCTTTGTTGGAATGGCTGAGATCACCGTCACCCTCAAACCGGAAGCGCAATGGCGAGCCGGCATGACCTGGGACCGTTTGCTGGATGAGATGGATGCCAAGCTGCGCATTCCTGGCTTTCCGAACATTTGGTGGATGCCGATCCAGACCCGCACGGAAATGATCACGACCGGTGTCCGAAGTCCCGTCGGGATTAAAGTCCTGGGACCGGATCTGAAGATGATTGAGAAAATTGGAATAGACATCGAGCAGGTCCTGGCGAGCGTGCCAGGCACCAAGAGCGCATTCGCGGAACGGCTCAACGAAGGGTACTATCTGGACCTGATCGTGAACCGACGCGACGCCGCCCGCTACGGCCTGACGGTGGGAGATGTGCAAGCGGTCATTACTACAGCCATAGGGGGAGAAACCGTCACGACCACGGTCGAGGGGCGGGAGCGGTATCCGGTCAGTGTGCGCTACAAGCGCGAACTGCGCGATGACCCTGACCGGCTCAAGCGGGTGCTGATCCCCACATCAAGCGGTACGCAGATCCCACTCGGACAGGTCGCGGAGATGGTGATCACGCAGGGGCCGACGTCAATCGCGGATGAGGCAGGGGCGCTGGCCGGTCTCGTGTCGGTTGCGGTCAGTGGACGCGACTTGCGCGGCTATGTCCAGGACGCCCAACGCGCGGTCCGCGACCGGGTGACAGTACCCCCGGGGTACCGGCTGATCTGGACCGGTCAATACGAGCATCTGGTGCGGGCTGAAGAGCGATTAAAGCTGGTCGTCCCCGTAACTCTGGCCTTGATCCTCTTGTTGCTGTATCTGAATTTTCGGTCGCTGGCGAAATCGCTGATCGTGCTGCTGTCCGTCCCCTTCGCCGCGATCGGGGCGATCTGGTATCTCGACTATCTGGGCTACAACCTCAGCGTGGCGGTCTGGGTGGGCATCATCGCGCTGGCCGGTGTGGCGGCGGAGACGGGCGTGGTGATGCTCGTCTATCTGGACGAAGCCTATGAGCGTCGAGTGCGCGAAGGTCGCATGACGACCGTTCACGACCTGCGCGAAACCATCATGGAAGGAGCCGTTCAGCGGGTCCGGCCCAAGATGATGACCGTCGCCGCGATTATGGGCGGGTTGCTCCCGATCATGTGGACCACCGGCACGGGCGCCGACGTGATGAAACGGATTGCCGCGCCCATGATTGGCGGCATGGTGAGCTCCACGATCCTCACGCTGCTGGTGATTCCGGTTCTTTATGTCTTGTGGCGTGGACAGTGGTCGAAGCCGGGCTTCAAGTGACGATTCTGGTGGATGCGAGCGCCGTCCCGTCAGTGACCAAAGGATTCGGCTTCCTCCGACGACTAATCGAATCGAACAGTACCGCACTCGATCGCGCGGCTCTGTCTAAATATAAGCGGCAAAGTCTCTCCGAACAGATGGGCGTGCCGCTAAATCAAATCCCACACACCTACGGCGGGCATTTCGACTTCCTCAAGAACAAGCTGGGCGTCGGAAGCTAGCTCACTGGCCGCCGTATTCGCTCGACCTGATTGCTAGGCGCGGTCTCGCTGTGTGAAGTATTTCCAGACATCAATCGTATCGAACACCAGAGAGATCGCGATTGAGACAGACAGCACAAGCAAGTAGCGTTTGAATGCGGGCTCAGCGGTAGGAATCTGCGTCAATACGTATACGAGCATCGGAATCCAGGGAATGTGGCCTAACCCCAGAATTTTCTCAAATCCAAATCGCGAGTAGAGGCCCATCATCAGCATCGCGCTCATCAGGAAATTCGCAAAAATGAGTTGCGCGACCGGTTCATGCCAGAAACTGACACTCGCAACATGAACGATCATCAGGAACAACACCCAGATGGGTATCCATGCCGGCTGTCGCACCAATTCAACGAAGAATCTCAACGGATTTCTCAACGGCGTTGTCCTCTCACACTGATCGAGGTCAGGAGCTATTGGGCAAGCACGCGTCGCCCTGCCCCGTCTCTCCCCATGGGGAGAGGACCGCTCCCGTCTTCACATCGATCAGGGCAACATCAAGCAGCAACAGTTGCACCACGCTAAACAGACAACGTGATCCTGTGTATGGACGAACACCCGGCTGGCTTCATACCACCAGCTGGGCGTTCGTTGCTCAACCAGGCTAGAACGTGATGACCTGATAGCCCTGCGATACGAGCTTTCTGAAGCTTGGATGGCCATCGTACTCTCCTGCCAGCTTCACGCCGCAAGCGACCACCTGGTCTTTCACGCCGAAGGCCCCCGCGCAGAACTCACAGGCACCTGAGATCCGATCTTTCACCGCGACATACAGCCCATGCAGCTTGTGATCGGGCTTCTCCAGCTCTGGGATCCACTTGGGCCCGGCGCCGTCGAAAATGAGCTGCACGTCGTCATGACCGTCCTTGAACTCCTTGACGGCCTCCAACGCGTTCACCACGCGCCCGAGGCTTTCGTGAGTCTCCGTATCAGCCAAAATTACAATGGCGACTTTCGACATGGTGCACTCCTTTCAAGAGACAAACAGATAAATGATGATAAACATCGCCGCCTCATGTGTGGCGGAGACAGCCTCATACCGCGACGATCTCGCACTCTACCGTCGATAGGCTTGGTGCATCTGTAGTCTGGCTTACATTGCCAGCCTTCATTTTTCCGAGAAGTTGTGGGGTGCCTTACAGAATATTGGCGAGGCCACGCGTAGAATCATCCGCAGGATGCGAATACGCCTATGACTCACAAGGAGGTGCGCTATGACCTGCGAACGATGCGGTGGCCTGATGGTGAGCGAGCGGATCTACGATCTTCAGGGGATGAACAGCAATCTCTGTGCAACCGGCTATCGCTGTCTGCTCTGTGGAGATTTGGTGGACACGGTCATTCTCGCAAACCGATCGCGCTCGACCGGCGCGGTCGAGCCAATGACGCTCAGGGCCCCTCGCATGCAGNNGCGGCTTGTGGCGATGTAGGTCAAAGTGGTCATCGATACGGTTATGCGTCGTCGACACATACGAAACCGATCGAGAAGGAGCGATGTCATGACAATGCAAGACGACCCGGTAATGGCGTTACACATCCAACTCCATCAACTGCCCTGTCCGACCTGCGGAACCCACGAATTGAGACCGAGGCTTCAGTGTGATTACTATCCTGACGGCTGTCTCTGGTTGGTGTACTGCGGGAACTGTCAGGCGCAATACCATCTCGATCATGGGACCGTGCCTGCCCGTGAACAGAACGAGGGCGGCGCGGTCATCGGAAGCCATGCTACGCATCCCCACTATTGACCGACACGAAGGGAGGCTCCCATGCGAATCCATGAGGTAATGTCTGCCGGCGTTGTGACTGCGGCAACCACGGACAGGGTTCGCGACGTCGTCATCAAAATGTTGAGTCGGCATTGTGGCGCGATTCCGATCGTGAATGGCAGCCATGAGTTGCTCGGCATCGTGACGCTCCGCGGCGTGATGTTGCCGATGTATCCCAACTACGGCGATTACATGCACGACAACGTGCATAGCCGTGCCTTCCTGGACATGGAGGAGCACTATCCCGCGGTATTGGAAAAGAAGGCCGAGAAGATCATGGTGCGCAATCCGCTCACGGTTTCGCCGGAAACACCTATCCTCGAAGCGGCCTCATATATGGGCCTGAAGAATTTCCGCCGTCTTCCAGTCGCGGATCACGGGAAGCTGGTCGGCATGGTCAGCATCGGAGATATCCACCGAGGACTCTTCTTCGCGCGTGGGGGATGTGAAGCGGAATCATGAATGATGGATGGGTCGGTTCCTCAATAGGCCGGTCGGTCAAGGGGATGGGGCAAATGCTTGTCGGGGGCAACGGAGAGTCATTATGAAGACACGCCGTCTCGGGAGCGATGGCCCCCTCGTTTCCTCCTTAGGAATGGGCTGCATGAGCATGTCTGAATTCTACGGTCGGCACGATGATCGGGAATCCCTCGCGACGATCCATCGAGCCTTGGATCTAGGGATCAACTTCCTGGACACCGCCGATATCTATGGGCTCGGCCACAATGAAGAATTGGTGGGGCAAGCCATCCGTGGGCGTCGGAACACGCTCGTGGTCGCGAGCAAGTTCGGTATCCTGCGGGGGCCGAGCGGAACCTTCGTGGGAGTGAATGGCCGACCGGAGTATGTGCGCGCCGCGTGCGAAGCAAGCTTGCGGCGATTGGGCATCGAACGGATCGATCTCTATTATCAACATCGAGTCGATCCGCACACCCCGATTGAAGACACCGTCGGGGCTATGGCCCGGCTCATTGAAGAAGGGAAAATCCGTTGGTTGGGGCTCTCCGAGGCGAGTGTGCGGACGGTCCGCCGCGCCCACGCGGTGCACCCCATCACTGCGTTGCAGACCGAGTACTCGCTGTGGAGCCGCGAGCCGGAAAGAGCACTGCTCCAAACCTGTCGGGATCTGGGTATTGGTTTTGTGGCCTATAGCCCGCTCGGCCGAGGATTTCTCACAACCCGTATCCGGAGCGTTGAAGAACTGGATCCCGAGGATGCGCGCCGTCACGCTCCGCGCTTCCAACACGACAACGTCCAGAAAAACAGGACATTACTTGAGGGACTTGCCGTTATCGCGAAAGACAAGGGGTGCCAGCCGGCACAATTGGTCCTGGCATGGCTGTTGAGCAGAGGGAACGACATCGTACCGATCCCGGGCACCCGTCGGATGGACCATCTCGATGACAATCTGCAGGCGTTGCGTATCCGCCTGACCGAACAGGAGTCGGCCCGTCTCGAGACGCTGGCGCCTCCGGGAGCGACCGCCGGAGCTCGCTATCCTGACGCGATGATGGCCTGGCTCGATCACGAGGCCGGGGCATAGGAACGGTTCGACCCGTCTAGCCTCGCTCCACAGCAATGTGACAGGACTGAGACACGATTGCACGAAGCCTGAACCGTTGGAAAGGAAACGATGAATCCGCCGTATTTCGGACGCTGGTTTCATACAGCATGGCGGATCGAGATCTGCGAGCTTGCATTATAGGACCGATCGGTCCTATAATGGGCCATGACGCAGATGGGACGACCACGAGAGTTTGATCCGGAGAAGGCATTGGATGCTGCCGTAGACGTATTCTGGTGCAAAGGCTATGAGGCCACGTCGATGAGCGACTTGCTCAGTGCCATGAAGCTCTCCAAGAGCAGTCTCTACCAGAGCTTCGGCGGCAAACGCCAGTTATTCACACGGTGCTTGACTCGTTATCAGGAACGGTTCACTTCAGAACTGAACCATGGTTTGAAGGAAGCCACGTCCGGACGACGTTTCATCGAAGCGGTTTTTCAGGCCGTTGCCGATACGGCGCAGCAGCCGGAAGGCGAAAAGGGTTGTCTCGTGGGGAATTCAGCCAGCGAGTTGGGTCAGCGGGATACCGTCTTTGCGAAGCCAGTCGCTCAGGGATTGCGCGGTCTCGGCGAGGTATTCAAAGCGGCGCTCAAACGGGCTCAAACGGAAGGTGACGTGTCGCCTCATGCCGATCTCAATGCGCTGGCGAGTTATCTGGTGAGCTCCATGACCGGCTTGAGGACGCTCATCAAAGCGGGCTTGGATAAACGAGCGGCGCGATCCATGGTTCCGTTGATTCTGAAGGCGGTAGGGTAAGTGTTTTTTTGACCATATATGGACCGGTTGGTCCATATAGAGGGGGATCGTGAGGATGGGGCTGCAAGGCCATGCGTAGATCGCGATGCACCGTGCAAGCCGATAAGGCACGGGTTTCGGAGCACCACAAAGGAGGAGATGACAGATGGATCAGCAGGCACTAGCGAAATACGGACCGTGGGCCTTGATTACCGGAGCCACGTCAGGAATTGGACGCGAATTGGCGCGCCAACTGGCGTCTAACCATATTCACATCGTTGCCGTGGGACGGCGCCACGCCCGCCTGGAGGAACTCGCGATTGAATTGAAGACACAGTTTGGAGTCGCCGTGCTCCCCGTACCAGCAGACTTACGCGATCCTCTGGCAATTCAGACGATTGTGTCATCGACGGAGGGGCTCGACATCGGTCTCGTCATTCTCAATGCCGGAGCCGAACTCACCGGCAGTTTTGTACATGCCGATGAAATAGCCCATCTCCAGCTCGTGCAGCTCAATGCTGTCGCGCCCATGCAGTTAGCCCATCACTACGGGGGGCGCCTTGCCGCGCGAGGTCGAGGCGGGCTGATGTTCGTCTCTAGTTTATTTGCCTACCAAGGCGTGCCGTATGTCGCGCACTACGCCGCCACGAAGGCCTATCTCCTGAGTCTGGGCGAAGCGTTGCATGTGGAGCTCAAGCCGCATGGGGTGGATGTCCTGGTGCTATCGCCCGGTCTCACCGATACGGAGATGACAGCCAATATGCCCCTCGACTTTTCCAAGCTGCCGCTAATCCCTCAGCAGCCTCAGCAGGTAGCCGCTGTTGGGCTGCAGGCGCTTGGGAAGAAGGCCACGGTCGTGTCCGGTCTCCTCAACAAAGTGATGGCGTGGGAAAACCGGCTGTTGCCTCGTGCCACACCGGTGTCCTTGCTCGGGTTTCTCATCAAGCGGGCGCTCAAGGGCGGAGTCCGTCCAGAAGGGAGGGTGGCATGAGGAACGTGTTCCGCCGATGGTGCATGGCCAGTGTTGGCATCAGTCTCCTGGTCGGTCTAAGTCTGACTCTCGCTGGGCCTGCCGAGTCGGGCCAGTTTTATGAACGAAATGGAGTGGCCATCGATGGATTCGACCCGGTGGCCTATTTCGAAGACCACAAGGCGGTCAAAGGCCTGCCGTCGCTTTCTCATGTCTATAAAGGATCGACATTCCTATTCGCGTCCCCTGCGCATCTCGCCGTCTTTGTGCAGATGCCGGAACGATTCGCGCCCCAATTTGGCGGGTTCTGCGCCTACGGTATCGCGGAAGGAGTCAAAGCCAAAAGCGAAGGGGAGGTATGGGAAATCGTCGCGGCAAACTGTACCTCAATTACGATTCGACTATTCAAAGAAAATGGATGAACGGGAAGGAGGTTCTTATCCGCGAGGCTGAGGCCAAGTGGCCGCAGGTCGAGTCGGCTACCGGCATTTACAAATAGATGCGCCAGCCTTCGATGTCCGATCAATTACTCACAATGCATCGAGAGAGGAGGTGTGACATGTGATCTTCATGCCCCCTGCAGAGGAGACAATCGCAAATCGAGTCACCGGTCCATCACAGAAGAGGAGAAGATATATGCGCAAGCTTCGAAGAGGTGTCCTTTGTGCCAGTGTCATGTATTGTCTGGTGTTGTTTATGGCCGCCCTCGGAAGCCCAAGTTCAGGAGGGGCCCAGACGTTGCGGGATGGAGAAGTGGCCGAGGTGATGACCTATGTGACTGCGCCGGGGAAAGAGAGGGCTTTTGAGGAGACCCGGTCGGCCATGTTCAGCTTCTTGAAAACACAATCAGGGTTCGTATCCGTCACCGGCCGTCAAGATTTGAAAGATCCAAAGGTCCACGTAGATCTTTCGGTTTGGGCGAGTCGGGCACAGTACAATGCCGCATCGTCGGCGCTGCCGGAGAAGCTTCGGTCAGCGTTTATGGGGACGGTTTCAGAATGGAAGTATTTTGGGCTTGTGCAATGAAGTAGCGGCCGGTCTCTCGCTTGACCGGGTGGTCCGCTCCCTTTGCCCTTAGGGACAAAGGGAGCGGACCGAACACGTGACCCGCCAGAATTCGAGGCACTCGTGGCACGGACAGTCCCTGCGGGTACGAGCATAATTCTATGCAGATCATCCCGCACCTATCCTCGTGCCTGTCAGGGGCGAAGGTGCCGAGACAATTTGCATACAGAATGCGCCGGGGGAGGCTCATAGCCGGAGCCATATACAAATAATCATCCAATTCGTATCTCACGCACGGAGGTGTTGTCATGCCACTCGCAGAATTAAAAGGGCTCAGTGGGTATCTGAGCTTGGAGCAGAAGCAGGAGCTGATCCGAAAGGTGACGGACGCGATCGTCTCGGTCGAAGGAGAAGGGTTGAGGTCTGTGACCTGGGTCATTGTTGAAGAAGTCCCCTCAGGCCAGTGGGGCGTCGGAGGAACTCCTGTCACGACCGAAGGGCTGAAGAAGATGGCCGCACAAGGGAAATAACTGAGGTTCATATCAGGAGGGAGGGTTACTATCATGAAATTTCAGATCCACACGAAAGATACGGCTCCGGAGGCGTCGCGGGCGACGCTCGACGCCACCGCGAAGAAATACGGGTTTGTGCCCAATTTATACGGCGTGCTGGCCGAATCCCCAACAGCGGTGCAAGCCTATGCGGCCATCAACAAAGCCTTGGAACAGAGCGCGCTCTCGCCAGTGGAGCAGCAGGTCGTGACGTTGACGGTCAGTGCCGCTAACAATTGCACCTATTGCATGGGCGCCCACTCCACAGTCGCGCAGATGGTGCACATGCCGGAGCAGATTCTGGCAGAACTGCGGGACCAGCGCGACCTTTCCGACACGAAGCTCAATGCGCTGCGCCTGTTGGTCGTCTCCGTCCTGCACCACCGAGGGTGGGTGCCTGAGGCGGATCTCACGCAATTTGCGGCGGCAGGCTACACTGAGCGGCATGTGTTGGATGTACTTACCATCGTGGCGCTCAAGACCTTGAGCAACTATGTGAATCACATCGCGCATACGCCGCTCGATGCCCAATTCGCAGCGCACGCGTGGACATCGCAGGCTGCCACAGTCGCCTGACACAGGCGTTCACCGGCTCAAGTCCGATGCGAAGATGGAGGGGCCTGCGTCTGCAGAGACGCGGGCCCCTCCCAGGATGTCCTAAAGGTCGTCGCACTCTAGGCAAGCGTTGAGCTGAAAGGTCGCACGAGATCGAATCCTTCCTGCTCACAAACAGTTGCAGCAGACGCTCGCGCGACCGTCGATCGGAGTCACTGCGCTAATTCCGTCCAGCCATGACGCCGCCATCGACGTCCCAAATGGCTCCAGTGACCCATTGGGCGTCTTCGCTGAGCAAGAAGTGTATGGCGTGTGCCACATCTTCCGCCGTGCCAATCCGGCCAATCGGATGAAAGCTATTGAATGTGGCCAGCGTCTTGTCAATGTCCTGTGGGTCAATGAAGGCCTTATAGATGGGCGTCTTTACCACCGCCGGCGACACGGCGTTGACCCGAATGTTGTGGTCGGCCAGCTCCATCGCCATATGCTGCGTGAGGGCGTGCAACCCAGCCTTCGCCATGGAATAGGCCGAGGAAGGGGTCGCTTTGATAGCCTGCTTGGCCCACATCGATCCGATATGCACGATAGAGCCGCCACCGTGTGCGGCCATGTTCTTTGCGACGGCCTGCGAAATGAAGAAGAGGGCTCGGTTTAGATCCAGATAGGTGTCATAGTCTTTGGGTGTGTGCTCTAAGAATGGGGTGGGCTTGAAATAGCCCGCTGCATTCACCAAGTACTTGATGTGGCGGCTACGGTCCTCGGCAAACGCAATGATGCGTTGTATCCCATTCGGTTCGTACAAGTTGGCTTGGAGAGTTTCAACTTTGCCAAACGAAGACAGTTCGCGTTGTGCCGTCTCCAGCTTTCCCAGTGAGTTGCCCGCAATCACGGTTGTTACGTCCCGAGCTAGCAAGAGTTTTGCGGTGGCGAGACCCATTCCGCTGGAGCCGCCGACAATCAAAGCGAGTGGTTGATTTACGCGTTGCATGAGATCACCTCCGTAAGTTAAAAGAGCAAGAACAAAGTGTGAGTGCAGTCTATGACGCACGCTGACCTAGTAAAAGCAGGTACTCTGTGGTTCGGTAGGCACTAAGCGGTACATATTGATGAGAAGGCAGGCAAAAATATTTTCCCGGCAATCTGCTCCGGAACAGAGCGCTCGAATGGTGGAGACCATTTATGGGTGCAAATGGTCTCTGACGGTCTACCAACTCTTGGCCAACGGCATTAAACGGCCTGGTGAGATGGTTCGAAGCGTGGAGGGCTTAACGACTAAAGTGCTCAACGAATGTCTTCGCAGGAACGTGGCGTTTGGCATCATCGAGCGCATCGCGTACAACGAAATCCCTCCCCGTGTGGAGTATGTCGTGACTCCCTTTGGGCGAAAGTTCATCCGTATTCTGGATGAGCTAGAGAAGCTGCAGAAGGAAATAGAACTCGACCGCTTACAGACGCCCCATTGAACGATGCGTCTGCGTGTTCCAGGGCGCGCTGAAGAGCGGTGACGTGATAGCGCGATTAAGAATCCAGTTTGGTCTTCCTGATTCCCAGCGCTTTGATGCGCGACGCGAGCGTGGTGGGTTTCATGCTCAACAGAACTGCCGCACCGTCTGAACCAAAGATCCTGCCCTTTGTGAGCCGCAAAGCCTGCGTGATGTTCTCCCGCTCTTGCCGTTTCAAATCTTCCCGAGTAGCCAGTCGTGCGGTCGAGGAGGTGGGCGGTGATGGGACGCTGCTCGCAGGCGCAGCCAAGGATTGAAGGGAAAGACGCAGGGGTCCGCCTTGCGAGAGGATGACCGCACGCTCGACGACGTTCTGGAGTTCGCGCACATTACCGGGCCAGTCGTGGGTGGCCAGTTGGCTCAGCACCGCCTGCGTGATGCGTGGCACCCGGCGATTCATTCGTCTGGCGCTCTGAGCGATGAAATGCAACGCCAGCTTCGGAATGTCCTCACGGCGTTCACGCAGCGGGGGAATATGGACCGGAAACACACTGAGTCGATAATAGAGATCCTGGCGGAAACGGCCGGCTTCGACCTCACGTTTGAGATCACGATTGGTTGCCGCGACAATCCGGACATCCACCGCTCGTGTGCGCGTGTCGCCGACGCGCTCGAACTCGCCTTCCTGGAGCACCCGCAGCAGTTTCGCCTGCATCGAAAGTGGCACCTCCCCGATCTCGTCAAGAAAGAGCGTCCCACGATCGGCTACTTCGAAACGGCCCGGTCGATCCGCGAGCGCACCGGTGAAGGCACCTTTCACGTGGCCGAAAAATTCGCTCTCGAACAACGCGTCGGGGACCGCGCTGCAGTTCACCTTGATCAGGGCCCGGCCTTTGCGTGGGCTGCGGTCATGGATCGCGCGGGCCACCAGTTCCTTGCCCGTCCCGCTCTCTCCGGTAATCAACACGGCCGCGTCGGTCGGAGCGACCAGCTGAACTTGGCGTAGGACATGCTGCAAGGACTGGCTCTCTCCGACGAATTCCCCCATCCCGAGCGCAGCGGTAACCTCTTCGCGCAGATAGAGATTCTCCTCTTCCAAACGGGTGCGCAAAAGGTTGATCTCGTCGAACGCCCTGGCGTTCGCGATGCTCACCGCCGCGTAGTCAGCAAATATGCGCAGCCATTCGAAGGCCTCCGCGTTGAAGAGGCCACGGTCGAAGAGCGCCAGCACTCCGAGGATCTCGCCCCGGAAGATTAGGGGCTGAGCCGCAAACGTACGAATCCCCTCGCGTGTGAACCAGGGGCGATCGGCTATCCATTCCTCATCGCCTCGAATCCCGGCCAGCCAGAGCGCTTCCCCATTCATCGCGACGCGCCCGATTTTGCGCTCGCCGATCAGGCACCGATGAAAGGCGCCGTCAAGGCGACCATAGTCGGCCTGCGGATCGAGCGGGACGCCGCCGCTCGCGACGAGGTGCAAGGACCGCGTGGTGTCGGAGGCATCGTCCCGATTCCGACACACGTCGCAGAGTGCATCTGACTCGGCGAGCCAGATGCGAGTCAGGACGGTGTTCGGACACTGGGCAATGCCGCCCGTGATCGTTCGTAGCACATCTCGGAGCCCGCGCTGTTGTGCTGTCGCAACCATGACCTGAGGGAGTTGGTGGGGATTCATGGTTTTCAAACTACGATATTTCGATCAAAGAAACAACGACTATTCGTATATTACGAATAGTCGTAGCGACATGTCGGCAACAAAAATAACGAACTAGTTATAAGTTTCAATGAGTTGTTGAGAATGCCTCCCTTGGCACACTATCTGCTGGAGATGATGTCAACCGCAGCAATCGAAGCGCGGACAGACTCATCAATCAAACCAAGGAGGCATTATGAACCGCATCGCACAACTCGACCCCCAGACAACAACCGGCGCAGCAAAAGCCCTCTTCGACGGGGTGCAGGGCAAGCTCGGCGTGGTCCCCAATCTAATTCGAGTGCTGGGCAATGCGCCGGCTGCGCTCAAAGGCTACCTTAACTTCAGCGCGGCTCTCGCGGACGGAAGTTTTACCCCAAAGGTTCGTGAGCAGATCGCGCTCGCGGTCGCCGAGACGAATCAATGCGCGTACTGCCTCAGCGCGCACACATTCATCGGCGGCAAGCTGGGGCTGACGCAGCAGGACCTCGCCGAGGCCCGGCAAGCCAATACGGCCGATCCGCGAACCGATGCCATTCTCAAGCTGGCGCGCAGCATCGTCGTGCAGCGCGGGGAATTAGGTGCGACAGGCCTCGATCAAGCACGCCACGCGGGTCTGACCGACGGCGAGATTGTTGAGACGGTGGCGCATGTCGCGCTGAACATCTTCAGCAACTACATCAACCATATCGCCGGGACGGTCATCGACTTTCCGGAGGTCACGCTTGCACCGGGGTGCGCCGCTTCTTCTTGCGCCTGCGGCTAAGAGCTGAAGGCCTTTGGCGAATCAGAGAATACACCTGTATCGACAGTCAATAAGGAGATCATCATGAACTGGTTCAATCGTTCCATCATCGTGTCACTTACTGCCGTCGTCATTGGCCTGCCATTGACGTTGTCATTGTATGCACAGGACCCCAAACCGACCGTGGCGCACTATGCCGGGCCACGTGAGGATGCGCCGGTGCCTCGCCCAGGCCTGACGCCGAAAAAAGGCCGGGTGGCCGTGGTCGTCACCGACCCGCAAAACGATTTTCTCAGCCCCAAGGGAGTGGCGTGGGGCGTGGTCGGCCAGAGTGTGCAGGAGAACCACACGGTTGAGAACATAGAAAGTCTCTTCAAGGCCGCCAAGAACGCCGGCGTGCCGGTCTTTGTCAGCCCACATTATTACTATCCGCATGACCATCAGTGGAAGTTTGGCGGGGCGCTCGAAGTGCTCATGCACCACATCGGGATGTTTGATCGCAAAGGGGCGTTGACACAAGAGGGCTTTGCCGGGTCGGGCGCTGACTGGCTGGACCGCTACAAGCCCTATATTGAGGATGGCCGGACAGTGGTCACGAGCCCGCACAAGGTCTTCGGCCCCGAGTCGAACGATCTCATCTTGCAGTTGCGCAAGGCCGACATCAGCCAGGTGATCCTCGCCGGTATGTCGGCGAATCTCTGCACGGAGTCGCACATGCGCGAGCTGCTCGAGCAAGGGTTTGAAGTCGTGGTGGTGACCGATGCCACGGCCGCGGCCAAGCTGCCAGGATTCGACGGCTATGAAGCGGCCTTCGTCAACTTCCGCATGATCGCGAGTGACGTGTGGAGCACGGCCCAGACGGTCAAGACCCTCTCGGCGCTCAAGTCATGATTCGTACCAATAGTCTCACGATCTCTAACCAAGGAGGACCCATGAAAACAGCCATCATTATCATGTCCGATCCGAAGAGCGGTTCAGAGGAAGCGCTCGGGCGAGTCTTTAACGCGCTGGCCCTCGCATCCGAAAGCAAACAGAAGGGGGATGAGGTGGCCGTGGTGTTCAACGGCGCCGGCACGCGGTGGCCGGCGGAACTCACGAAGCTGGCTCACCCAGCCAACGGCCTATACAACTCGGTGCGCGACGTCGTGCAGGGTGCCTCCTGCGGATGCGCGGACGTCTTTGGGGCCAAAGACGGCGTGGAATCATGCGGTGTGCCACTGAAGAAAGACAACGCCCTGGCCGGAACGTCCGGCCTCTTGAGCCTGCGCCGGTATGTGGCGGACGGGTGGCAAACGATCGTATTTTGAGCCTCGCTCTTTGAGGCGGCCAGGAGCGGACTCCTGGCCGCCAGAGGGCTGACGGCCTGCGAGGGGAAAACGATGGCAATAAAATATCTCGATCTGATGTTTACGGATTCGGTGTGCCGCGCGCAGAAGCAGTATTATGGGCGCACGGACGCGATCACCGGCGCACCCGAACGGGACCCGCTTGGCCAGGCCGAGGCCGAGTTCATTGCGGCGCGAGACAGCTTCTACCTGGGGTCCATCAGCGAAAGCGGATGGCCCTACATCCAGCATCGCGGGGGGCCTCAGGGATTTTTGCGAGTCATCGACGAAACGACCCTGGCGTTCGCCGATTACAAGGGGAAT
>CXWL01038376.1_pt1 | contig 19992 bp, 17 predicted proteins | sample 590931 | NCBI WGS metagenome assembly CXWL01 (sample SAMEA3498368, study PRJEB10139) | groundwater metagenome | biome: water well; material: biofilm material | place: Germany | collected 2015-04-27 | reverse complement strand
CCGCGCCTTTAACGCCCGTTTCAAGCTGGCCATGGTGTGCCCCATTTCCGGCGGATCTGCCGAAGTGGCCCGCAGCGCAGGGTTTTTGGTGTCCTTGATGGGGCTAGGCCTGCGTACCGACGGACAGGTGCACGCGCACCAGATCAAGTCACTCGATTGGGCCTCGCGCCAGGCCACACTGATCGAGCACGCGCCGAACGTGGTGATGCAAGAGGTGCTGATGTGCCTGCGCAGCGTCCTCGATGACTGACTTACGCGAGTCAGCTGCGCGGCCAATCGATCCACTGACACGCTGAGAGTAGACAGCCCGTCAGTCAACGCGGCGCCAGAAACAACGCCGGGTCCACCATGGCCCGGTTCAAACTGACCGACCAATGCAGGTGCGGCCCGGTAGCCCGTCCGGTGGCGCCAACCTGGCCGATGGTTGCACCGGCGTCGACCTGGTCACCGACCTTGACTCCGATACGGGATAGGTGGCAATACAGCGTCAACAGGCCCGAGCCATGGTCGAGCCAGACCGTGTTGCCGTTGAAGAAATAGTCGCCGGTGTCGATCACCCGCCCCGCCGCAGCGGCGACCACCGGTGTGCCCTGCACGGCGGCGATGTCCATGCCGCTGTGGGGGTTGCGCGACTGACCATTGAAAACCCGGCGCAGCCCGAACGAACTGGAACGCACGCCGGCGGTCGGTGGCGCCAACTGCAGACTGGCGGGCACGGTGTCACTGAACGTGGCCATCACCTGCGCCAGGTGGGCTCGCTCACGCTCATGGCGTGCGAGGTCAGGCGCGGACAAATCAACATGACCCGGCGCCACCTTGAGACGTTGCTCGGCGTAGGCAAACGGCGCGACCTGCAAGGGCAGCCGCGTCGGGGCTTGTCCCTCGCGCTGCACCACCACGCTGGCACTGCCAGGCGTCTGGCTCAATGCCAGGCCGACCACGGCGTGCCACTGTGCGCCATCGTGCACCACCAGCACCGGCACACCATTGAACCTGACCTTGGGCGCGTGCTCGGACGTGCCCAGCGCCAAACGCGCCACGCCGCCGGGTGCCAGCCGCTGCGTCGGCAGCTCCAGGGCATGGGCTGCCAAGGCGAGACCCGCCAGCACCACACTCAGGATGCGTGACAGCGATACAACACGCCCACGGCGGGAACGTTGGCAAGGGCTTGCCCCGGTGTGCGCCAAGTTCAGCCTTTCTTGTAGGTGATTTTCTTCGTGCCACCGGCGCAACTACCGACCACCTTTTGGTCTTTCGCCTCTTCGGTGGCCACCACGTCAAGCTGCGCGCCCTTAACACCCTTGGCCTCCAACTTGGCGGCGATCTCGGTCTTGAGTTCGTCGCAGGATTTTTGGGCCCAGGCCGGCGCAATGGCCAGAGACAAAACCAGCGCAGCTATCACTCTACTCATGTCAGCTCCCGTGAAGATTGGATAGGAATCCAAATTGTAGGAGAGCCGCCGTCGACTGGTGCTTCTCAGGCGTTGGCTTCGCAAAACTGGATTTGATTGCCACCCGCCTCTTTGGCTTGGTACATCGCCGTATCCGCCCAGCGCAGGATATCGTCTGGATTGGTATCGAGCTTATTAAAGACCACCACGCCAATGCTGGTGGTACAGCGATGCTCAATGGTGGTGGGTGGCTTGCCTTCTTGCTCCACGCGCAGCACATAGGGCTTGTCCAGGGTGAGGCGCAGCTTCTCGGCAATGATGTGGGTCTGTTTGGACGACTCGGTGCGGTCCACCGACAGATCGTTGAGGATCACGACAAACTCATCACCACCAAAACGCGCCACCACATCAACCGCTCGCACACAACTGCCAATACGCTGCGCCACCTCGATCAGCAGCAAGTCGCCCACGTGGTGTCCATGTTTGTCGTTGAGGGGTTTGAAATTGTCCAAGTCCATGAACATCAACGCGCTACAGCGACCACTGCGTTTGCAGGCCGCCATGGTCTGGCCCAGCCGCTCGCTCAACAAACGTCGATTGGGCAGGCGGGTCAGGGAGTCATGCAGGGCCAGATCGAGAATCTGCTTCTCCGCCAGCTTGCGCTCGGTGATGTCGCGCGCCGCCGCAAACACGCCCTGCAGCCGGCGCTTGCGGTCATAGAGCGTGGTGGCATTGAAGGACACCACGGTCTCCTTGCCGTCCCGGTCGCGCGAGGTGAGTTCGTAGTTGGTCACCTTGCGTTTGCCCAACACCAGATTGATGGCCGATTCGGCCCGATCTGAGTCGGTAAAGTGGTCCTTGAAGGGCGCGCCAATCATCTCGTCGCGGGTGCAGCCGGTCAGTGCCTCCATTTGTTTGTTGACGTCGGTGATGATGCCCGACGGATCGGTGGTCATTAGTGCATCAATGTTCGACTCGAACAACGACCGGGTATAGAACTGCTGATCGCGCAGGCGCTGCGCCAGCACCTTTTGATCGGCCTCGATTTGTTTGCGGGCGGTGTTGTCGGTGCCAATCAGCAGGTACCCAATGATGGCCTCGTCGTCGTCGCGCAGCGCCGTGACCGACACCACCGCCGGAAACCGGCTGCCGTCCTTGCGGATGTAGGTCAGCTCATAAATGTCCTCGATGCCGCGCGAGGCCTTGAACACCAGGGCTTCAAAGCCCGGTGTGATGGGCGTATCGAGCTCGGCGCTCAAGGCGGTGGCGCGCGCAATCACCTCCTGTGGATCGGAAATGTCCGCTGGCGTGATTTTGTTCATCACGTCGGCCGCCGTGTAGCCCAGCATGCGCTCGGCCCCCACGTTGAAAATCTGAATCACGCCCTTGGCATCGGTGGCGATGCTGGAGAAGTTGGCGCTGTTGAAGATGGCACTCTGCAGCGCGCCTGCCTTGAGAAGGGCCGCCTCGGCCTGCTTGCGCGCGGTGTTGTCGGTGCCGATCAGCAGGTAACCAATGATGGCGTCCTGGTCGTCGCGCAGCGCGGTGACCGACACCACCGCCGGAAAACGACTGCCGTCCTTGCGGATATAGGTCAGCTCATAGATGTCCTCAATGCCGCGCGAGGCCTTGAACACCAGGGCTTCGAAGCCTGGCTGGATGGGGGTGTCGAGCTCAACGCTCAGAGCCTTGGCGCGGGCCACCACTTCTTGCGGATCGGAAATGTCGGCTGGGGTGATCTGGTTCATCACCTCGGCGGCGGTGTAACCCAGCATACGCTCGGCGCCCACGTTGAATATCTGGATCACGCCCTTGGCGTCGGTGGCGATGCTGGAAAAGTTGGCGCTGTTGAAAATTGCACTCTGCAGCGCGCCGGCCTTCAGCAGCGCCTCTTCGGCCTGTTTGCGCGCGGTGTTGTCGGTGCCAATCAGCAGGTAACCAATGATGGCGTCCTGGTCATCGCGCAAGGCGGTGACCGACACCACCGCCGGAAAACGGCTGCCGTCCTTGCGGATGTAGGTCAGCTCATAAATGTCCTCGATGCCGCGCGAGGCCTTGAACACCAGGGCCTCAAAGCCGGGCTCAATCTGGGTTCCCAGTTCCACGCTCAATGCCTTGGCGCGCGCGATCAACTCCTGCGGATCGGAGATGTCCGCCGGCGTGATCTTGTTCATCACCTCCGCCGCGGTGTAGCCCAGCATGCGCTCGGCGCCCACGTTGAAAATCTGGATCACCCCTTTGGCGTCGGTGGCGATGCTGGAGAAATTGGCGCTGTTGAAGATCGCGTTCTGGAGGTTGCCGGTTTTGAGCAAAGACTCCTGGCGCCTGATTTCGGTGGGCCCATCCCCCAGGGAAACCTCGTCGGCAAGGATGGGTAGGTGTTCTGGTTTGAGCATGCTGGATGTCCGAGGAGCTTCCATCCTGACCTGGTTGTCGGCTGCGTTCTGTGCGTCAGCGAACATAGCGGCACTGTGACCAGGGCCCGGCTAAGTCCTCGTCATTGCGAGCGCAGCGCGGCAATCCACCGTGGTGCGCCGCAAAGATGGATTGCCGCGCTGCGCTCGCAATGACGAGGCTCTAGCCGGCTTCGCTCGCAATGACGGGGCTCTGGTCGTGCTCTGAATGACGGAAATCTCTCAAGGCGTTATCTTGATCACCAGCGGCGCCGCCCAGCTCTTATCGGTGTCGTTGTAGTACAGGTAGGCCGACGAGGCCGGGCCGGTGTAGCTGCCGGGCACACTGGCCACCAGGTCCAGCGCGAGTTGCTTGACCTCACCCGGCTTCATGTCCCGGAAGTACAGAATCACTTCGCGGGCACGGGTCTCGAAGAAGGCGATCTGGCCCTTCTCGCGAAGCTCCTTGAGTTGCCAGTTCTGAAACGCCAGCCCCCCGGGCAGGCCCAGGCGCGCCAGGGTCATGGGCTGGCCGGCGTTGGTCTGGTTGCTCAGCACGGCATCCAGGCGCACGGTCTCGCCCATCTTCACATCGGTTTTTGCCAGACTGGCGTTGAGCTTGACCGCCGCCGTGTTGGAAGAAGCCGGTTGCGTGCTGCGGTACTCCACCGCGACGGAATACGGCAAGGCCTGACCGTCCTTGGCCCGCAGCGTGATCCGATGCTGGGCGCTGGTCAGGCGCGCATCAAAATCAGCAAACAGAATCGGTTCGCGCCGACCGGCTTCATAACGCTGCTCACCCACCACCACGCCGTCGATCAACAGCGTCACACTGCCCGCGCTGGGTGCCACCCGTGTCGCGTTGTCAAAGGCAATCATGGCCTTCAGCGCCAGCACCGTGGCCTGCGTGGCGCCCCACTGGCCAAAGCCACTGCGGTTGGCCTGCAGCCAGGCAATACCCTTGCGCGCGGCTTCCAGGTGGCCCGGCGCCTTGAGCAGCGCCAACACGGCCAGCGAGGTGGTCTCGATATGCAGGTTGACGCCGCCGCTGCGCGTGATGGAGTGGTCCGCCTTGGTCCAGGCGCCGTTGCTGTCTTGCATGGCCACCAGCTTGGCGGCGGCGGCCCGAGCGGTATTTGACGGCGTTGACACACTCGCCCCGCGTTCCAGCAGCGTGCCTGCCGCCAGCGCCAATTGGTAAGCATCCTGCGTGCGCTCCGCCAAGCTGGCTGACTTGGCAATTTCCTTGTCCAGCCCGGTTTCACCGGCCGACACCAGCGCCCAGGTGATGTAGGCATCGGTCACCTCGGGCGCGGCGCGGCCAAAGCTATCGAGCGCCTTGGCATCGCGCAGGTAGCCGCCCTGGCCATCGCGGCGCGACTTGAGCCAGGCACCGGTGCGCGCCAGCATGGCCGCGTCCACCGTGCCATAGACATCCTTCATGTCGGCAAACTCCAGCAGACCGTAGGCCGTCAGCGCCTCATGACCGGGGTCGCCGCCAAACCACTCATAACCCTTCTTGGGCGACTCGAAGCCGGACAGTTTTTTGTAGCCACTGTCGAGCAACTTGTGGGTGCGTTCCAGCAAGGCCGGGTCGGCCACGTCATGCTGCTTGAGGTACTGCATGATCATGACGTTGGGGTAGTTGGTGGAAGAGGTTTGCTCGAAGCAACCATTGGGCTCGCGCAGCATGCCCTCCAGCCCCGACACCATGGTCGACAGGGGTGAGGTGTAGACCCGGATGCTGGCCTGCACGCTGCCCGGGTTGGCCGAGCGCAGGTCCAACTCATGACTGACTTCATTCTTGATCTGGCCCGACTTCTCGAACAGTTGCGGGAAGCCCAGGGGTGCCACCACGATGCTGCGCAGCACCTCGTCACGCAGACCACTCGCCTTGGCCGCAAGCCTGACCTCGGATTGGCCACGCGTACCGATCACGTCGAGCGCCATGAACAGGCTCTTGCGCTGTCCAGCGGACAGGGTACCGCCCTGCACCGGCGTGCCGCTGGCCTTGATCAGTGATCCAAAACTGCTGTCCAACGTGACATCCAGCGCGCCGTCCCCCTCATTGGTCAAGGTCAGCGGAATCAGTGGCTTGTCGCCGGCCGACACTTCCAGCGGCAACTTGGCCGACAGCGAGAACGGCAACGTCGACTTGAACACCGTCTCGTCACGCCCTGCGGCGCCACCCCCCACACCCTCGGACACCACCCGAAACGAGGTCACCGCATCGGACAACACAAACCTGACCTTGGCCCGGCCGCGCGCATCGGTCTTCACCGAGGGCGCCCAAAACACCGTCTCTCGGTAGTCGTCGCGAGGTCCGGCGTAGTTCGGGTTGAAGGCGGGCAGCGGGAACACCCGCACTGGCGCCCAGGCTTGCCGCTCCTGCATCGGGGCCATCATCTTGGCCGCCGCCCGCGCAAAGTCCTTGTCCACCGCGATGTCCCGGTGGATGATCGGCGCCGGGGCGGCCGCCACCACCTCCTGGGCGACGGCCTCCGCCTTCTTGAGCTGCGGTTGCACGGCCGCCAGGGCGACTGGCGCGGGCGGCGGCGCGGGCATCACCATTGCGCGAACCTGGTCAGCCATCGCCGCGCCTGGTTGGCCGGCGCCCAACACGCCGGCTGGCGCCATGCTGGCGGGTGGCGGTGGCTGCAACACCGCCACCCAATCAAAGCGCCGGTAGCCCCGCGCGCCCATCAGCATGTCCAGCGCCAACGCACTCTTGGACTCGCTCAGGTCGGTGTAGAAGTTGGGCTCGTCGACCTTGCCGGGCAGCTCCGGCTCCAGCAACAACTTGGACAACAGGTGACCCGACTTGTCGTCGGCAAACGAGAGCACGGTGTCGTCCACCACCGCCATGGCCAGATCGGCCGGCACCGGCTTGCCGGCCGCGTCGCGGGTGGTGATGGCCAACGCCACCTCGCCGCGTGGCGCATAACGCTTGTGATCGGGCTGCACCGTGACCTGCAGGCGCGCGCGCCGATTGCGAAACACCAGGCGCTCGGCCAGCGGTTGCAGGTCTTGGTCGAACAGCGTGACCCGCGCCACGCCAGCGGCCTGCTTGGTCGCGCCGTCGCGGGCATTCAGGTAGATCACGCCAGGCGTGTTGTTGCCAGCCTCGATGCTGCCCACATCCAGCACGTTCTCGCGCACTGTGGCGGCCACCACCACACGCTGTCGGTCGCTGCAACGCACCGCCACGCGCAGCGCGCTGTGTTGGCCATCCAGGTCGTCGTAGCTGCGCAGCACGCAACCCTTGTCCTCGGCCAGCGGCAGTGCGTAGTGCTCGGTGACACTGCTGGGGCGGCTGATCTCGGCGTGGTAGCGCCGGCCAGTGGCCGGCGTGAAGTCGATCCGGCCCAGGCCATTCTTGTAGGTGCTGAAAGTGGCCATGGCGTTGCCCAGGTCATCCACCAGCCGCCCGTCCACGTCGGCTGGTTTACCCAGCAAGGTCTTGGCTTCAAAGTAGAGCCGGGTAGGCAGGCCCGCCACCATCTTGCCGCCCTCGGGGAAGAAAGCCAGCGAAAGCTTCTTCTGAACGATCGGAATCGACTTGGAAATCGACTCCGTCACGCCGCCATCCTCCACCAGGATGGTGAGCAAACCGTCACCGTTGGCAATCTCGGCGGGCAGCGTGAACTTGACCAGCGCGGCGCCCTCGGTATTGGTGGTGGTCCGCAGGCGCGGCAGCTCGACGCCATCCACGGTGACCACCGCAGTCAGTAGCTTGGCGGCCAGGGCCTCACCGGTCGGGCGTTTGACCTCCACCGTGGCGCTGACCAGGTCACCCGCGCCGTACGACTTCTTGACGAATTCGAGCGTCTTCTTCATGCGCGGCGCCTCGTAGGCCGCCACCATCACCGTGCGCTCGGTCTTTTGCCCGTCCGCCGAAATGGCGCGCAGCGTGTACTCACCGCCTTGAACGTCGGGCGGCAGCTCGAAGTCGTTGTTGGCCACGCCGGCCGTCACGCGCAGTCGTTTCTTGATCACCGTGGCGCCCTTGGGCGACACCAGTTCCAGCGTGGTGTGTTGTGCTTCCGCGGCACCCAGCGCGCGTGCGCCGAGTTCCCACGCCCTGAACCAAATGGTCTCGCCAGGCTGGTACAGGGGCTTGTCGACCTGAATGTAGAAGCGCCGGCCCACATGCCCATCAAAGTGCCGGCTGATGAGCTTGGGCAAGTCCCTGGCCTTCACCGAATCCACGCGGGGTGACGCGGCTGGCGCGACCTCGGCCAACACTGGCGGCAATGTCCGTTTGTTGGACAAAAGGGGCGCGTCGTCGCCGTCGCCCGCCGTCGCGGCACCGGTGAGCGGCGCGCCCTGCGGCAGTGAGCCGGACTGGCAGGCACTGAGCAGCAGCGCGAAAAGAACGGTGCCGGGGCGCCTCATGATTGGCCACCCCGGCACGAAAAGACAAAAGCAAGCGCCCCCGGAGGCAGCGCGGCAGTCATTGATGGCATGATTTCTCTCCTTCGGTTGAACTGTGATGCCTGCTTGTACGCAGCAGCCCCGGCAACGGGGTTAACTTCAACCGAGAAACAGGCGCTGCCGAATCGCCGGGGCCGGATGCGACAGAATCGGGCATTCATTGTTGAGACAAAGGGATCCCCGTGGCACGCACCGACATCGAGATCGCACAGGCCGCCAACATGCGGCCCATCATCGAACTGGCAAGTGAACGCCTGGGCATTCCGGCCCAAGCGCTGGAGCCCTATGGTCACTTCAAAGCCAAAATCGATCTGAAGTGGCTCGACACCCTGGCCGACCGGCCAGACGGCAAACTGGTGCTGGTGACCGCCATCAGCCCGACCCCGGCCGGCGAAGGCAAAACCACCACCACCGTGGGCCTGGGTGACGCGCTCAACCGCATCGGCAAACGCACCGTGATGGCCCTGCGCGAGCCCTCGCTGGGACCGGTGTTCGGTATGAAGGGGGGCGCCGCGGGCGGCGGCCTGGCGCAGGTGGTGCCGATGGAGGACATCAACCTGCACTTCACGGGTGACTTTCATGCCATTGCCCTGGCGCACAACCTGCTGGCGGCACTGATCGACAACCACATCCACCACGGCAACGCGCTGGGCATCGACCCCCGGCGCATTGTGTGGCGGCGTGTGATGGACATGAATGATCGGGCCATGCGCTCGACCGTGGTCGGCTTGGGTGGCCCCGGCAACGGCTTCCCGCGCGAAGACGGTTTTGACATCGTGGCTGCCTCTGAAGTGATGGCGATTTTTAGCCTCGCCACCTCGCGCAAGGACCTCAAGACACGCCTGGGCAACATCATCGTCGGCTACACCCGGACCATGCAGGCGGTGCGCGCCAGTGACCTGCAGGCACACGGCGCCATGGCGGCGCTGCTCAAGGACGCCATCAAACCCAATCTGGTCCAAACATTGGAGAACAACCTGGCCCTGGTGCATGGCGGGCCTTTCGCCAACATCGCGCACGGCTGCAACACCGTCATGGCGACACGCGCCGCCCTCAAGCTGGCCGAGTATGTGGTGACCGAGGCCGGTTTTGGCGCCGACCTGGGCGCCGAGAAGTTCATCGATATCAAGTGCCGCAAATCGGTTCTGCGCCCCGACGTGGCGGTGGTGGTGGCCACCTTGCGGGCGCTGCGCCACCATGGTGGCGCCGAACCCCTGCAATTCGATGTCGCCAACGCGCCGGCGGTCGAACGCGGCATTGTCAACCTCGAGCGCCATGTGGACAACGTGCGCAACCACTACGGATTGCCCTGCGTGGTGGCGGTCAACGCCTACGAGTCGGACACCGAGGAAGAGCTTCAGGTGGTGCGCCGCAATATGGCGCGCCGGGGTGTGCCCGTGGTGGTGGCCCGGCATTGGGCTCACGGCTCGGCGGGCACGGAGGAACTGGCGCGCGTCGTGGTGCAACTGGTCGAGGCCGGCACCGCCGACATGCATTTTGTCTACAGTGATGAACAGACGCTGTGGGACAAAATGCGCACCGTGGCCCAGCAGATATACGGGGCATCGGACATCTCCGCGAACTCATCGGTGCGCGCCAAGATTGCACAACTTCAAGCCGATGGTCACGGTCACTACCCGGTCTGCGTGGCCAAGACCCAGTACTCGTTTTCCACCGACCCCGAGCTGCGCGGCGCCCCCAGCGGACACATGGTCAATATCCGCGAAGTGCGCTTGGCCGCCGGGGCCGAGTTCGTGGTGATGATTTGCGGCGACGTCATGACCATGCCCGGCCTGCCCAAGGAACCCGCCTCGGCGCGCATGGACATCGACGACGATGGCCGCATCACCGGCTTGTGCTGACGCTGGCACCAGACAACACAAGCCACAAGCGATGCAAAATCGGGGCATGAAAACCATAACCGTCAATGTTTGACAAGACGCGCCTGTTTGTCTCGGCCAGCCTGGCGCCGCGCGGGCACGAGCCCCCTTTTGATCTGCTGCACCGATTTGGCATCGCGAGCCTGGCCGTGATCGCCGCCATCGCCATCGTCAACGGCATCCTGCTGTCTGACTTCGTCACCAAGCGACTGCTTGATCGCGAGGCCCAGATCACCATGGATTTTGTGCAGAACGTGTTGCAGGCCGACGGTTCGATCGGCTACCTGGCGGACCCTGGCAACGCCGAACTGGCCAAGCGGTTTGACGGCTCGATCGTGCACTTCACCTCCATGCCCGACGTGCAGCGCATCAACGTCTACGCCCCAGACCGAACCGTCCTTTGGTCGACCGACCGTCCCCTGATCGGCCGCAAGTTCGACAAGAACGACGAGCTCGAACATGCCTTGCGGGGAGAACTGGTGGTGGAGGGTGGCAGCATCAGCGACACCGAGCGCAGCAAGCCCGAACACGTGGGTCTGAGCGCCGACAGCGCTTTCTTTGTTGAGACTTACATCCCCATCCGGATTGCCGGCAGCCCTGACGTGGTCGGCATATTCGAGCTCTACAAGGCCCCGGTGGCGCTGACCGCGGCGATCAAGGACGGGCACCGTCAGATTTGGCTGACGGCTTGCCTGGGTGCCCTGGCGCTCTACCTGACGCTGTTCTGGATCGTGCGCAGCGCGGACCGCAAGATTCAGGATCAGCATGCCCGCCTGCTCAAGGCCGAGACCATGGCGGCGGTGGGTGAACTGGCGGCGACGGTCGCACACAACATTCGCAATCCACTGGCTTCGATTCGCTCTTCGGCGGAAGTCGCACTGGAACTGGATACCCCCTCGTCCAACGAGCAAGCGACCGACATCATGGCCAGCGTGGACCGCATTGAAGGCTGGTTACGCGACCTGGTGAGTTTTGCACACGTGGAGTCCGGCTCACCCACGCGCATCGATGTCGCGCAGTTGTTGCGCGAGTGCTTTGAAAACTCGGCGCATCAGTTCCGGCGCTGCGGCATCCACGGGCAGATAACGGGCGATATACGTGCGACTTTTGTCAACGCTGATCGGTCCTTGCTGGGGCATGTGCTGCACGGCCTGGTCGCCAATGCAATCGAGGCGACCGGGCTGGGCGGACACGTCACCGGCCAGGTGCTTTCGACCGCGACCAAGGTGGAAATCCGGATCACCGATACCGGCAGCGGGATTCCGGTGGAACACGTCGGCAAGCTGTTCTCCCTGTTCTTCACCACCAAGCCACGCGGACTCGGCATTGGCCTGACACTGGCCAAGCGCGGTATTGAGCGCTTTGGCGGCACTATCTGGGTCGACAGCACGCCGGGGGTCGGAACCAAATTCATCATTGAACTGCCCGCGGCTTGACCATGCCAACGCTCTTTCTGATTGAAGACGAAGCAACCCTCGCGAAAAACATCGCACGCTATCTCGAACGCCGTGGCTGGGACGTCGAGGTCGCCGCGTCCGCGGAGCTTGGGTTGGAGCGCATCGCCGCCGTCGGGGCTGACATCGTTTTGCTGGACTTCAACCTGCCGGGCATGGACGGGCTCAGTGCCCTGACGGCCATTCGGCAGCGTGATCCGCAGGCACGCGTGGTCATGATGACCGGCCACGCCAACGTCCAGCTTGCCGTCGACGCCATGAAGGCGGGCACGTCCGACTTCATCACCAAGCCGATCGTGCTGGCCGAGCTTGAGCGCTTGCTTGACAAGCTGGTGGGTGTCGCGCGCTTGCGCAACGAGGTGGCGTACTACCACGCGCGCCATGGCGGCGGCCTGGACCAACTGATCGGCGAGAACGCCGAACTGGTCGACCTGAAGAACCGGGTGCGCCGCGTTGTGCAAATGCGCTCGACCGAGGGTGGTCCGCTGCCCTCCATCCTGATCACCGGCGAGACCGGATCCGGCAAGGAACTGGTGGCGCGCGCCTGCCATTACGAGAGCCCGCGCCGCGACGGACCCTTCATCGAAATCAACTGCGCCTCGATTCCGGCCAATCTGCTGGAGACCGAACTGTTCGGGCATGAGCGTGGCGCGTTTACCGATGCACGTGAACGAAAGGTCGGCCTGATCGAAGCGGCCGATGGTGGCACGCTGTTTCTGGACGAGATCGCCGAGGCCGATGTGTCGATTCAGGCCAAGCTACTCAAGGTGATCGAAGACCAGCGCTTTCGTCGCCTGGGCAGCGTGCAGGTGCGCAGCGTCGATGTGCGCGTTATCGCCGCCACCAACCAACTGCTGGAGCAACGGGTGCAGTCGGGTCAGTTCCGCGCCGATCTGCTGTACCGCCTGCGCGTGATCCACTTGCAGGTGCCACCGCTTCGCACGCGCGGCGCCGATATCTCCCTGCTGGCGGTTCGGTTTCTGGAGCAGTTGGGCCGACGCTACGGCAGGCCGTCGATGGCGTTTACGCCCACTGCCATGGACGCCATCCGCGCTTACCACTGGCCGGGCAATGTGCGCGAGTTGCGCAACTTCATCGAACAAACGGTGTTGATCGCCCCGAACGAGACCGTCCAGGTGGGTGAGCTGTCCTTGCCCCTGGCCAGGCCGATGGCGACGGATGGTGGTGCCCCCGTGAGCGCAAACGGCGGCAATGAACTCGCCTCGGCGGAACTGGACCTGATCCGCCAGGCGCTGGACAAAACGAACTGGAACATCACGCAGGCAGCCCTGATGCTGGGGGTGTCACGTGACACCTTGCGCTACCGCGTGGAAAAACACGGGCTCAGACGCGAGCCGTGAAGCGGTCGCGCCAGACCGTCACCCGGCGCCGCTACAAGCCCCCCGAGAGGCCGCTTTCGCAACTCACCAGCTCGAATGCAGCGTGACCGCCAGTTGCCGGTAACGGTTGTTGTAAAGCGGCGTCGTTGAGGCGTTGCGCACGCTGCTGTATTCGACCCGCAGTGCGTGTTGCGCGGACAAAGCGCGTTCCGCAGCCAGGTCCCAACTCAGTGAGCGGTCAAAACGCATGGGTTCTTGCGCAAACGCGGTGTCGTCGAAGCGTGCCTTTTGCCAGGCCGCGCCTGCCGACCAAGTGCTGTCAAGCCAACGCCATTGCAGGGACGCCGACAGCATCGCGCCGCGGTGGGAGAGCTCTGGAAAACCCCGCTCATTGCGCTCACGCGTCAGATAGGCGGCCAGGTCGAGTGCTTCGGTGCCGACCAGCGGCTTGGGCCAATGGTGTTGCAGCACCAGAGAGGCGACACGGGCGTCCAGCTCAACCAGTTCTCCCCGGTGACGGTGCTGAGCAGCCTCCGCGATGAGGGTCCACTGGCCTGCATCGGGATCGGCCAGGGTCCAGTCCATCAGCACGCCGCGCACGTCGCGAAAGGGCTGGCCTGCCACACCGATGTGTTGCGCGGTCAGTCCCCAACCGAGGCTGGAGGACGCCAATGCCACATGCAGCGCGGGCTGCACCGACAGCATGGCGAAATCCAGGTCGGGCGCCGACGGCACACGTTTGACGCTGGCATCGCCGGCCAGCGACACGCTCCAGTCTTGTGCCAGGGTCCAGTTGGCAAACCCCTGCGCGCCCGCCCGCAGATGCGCGCCGCCCAGACGCCGCAGCCCTTCGATATTGATGAAGGTTCCCTGTGGAGAAATCTTCACCAATGGAGCCGCCTGTGACTCATAGCCAAAACCGAACTCGGTACTGATCTGCGCCGGAACCGAAGACTGCGCGTACACCTGGGCCCCGACCAGGAAACCCAGCACGGCCACGCCGGCACGCGCGCCAGGCCCAGCGCGTCGAAGCGACAAACTCAGGGTCCCTTGCGGCAAACTCGCTTATAGGTATTCGCGCCGTTAACCGACTTGACGAGGACCCAAGTGCACTTGACACCGTGCCCCTGACTGGTCGAGTTCTTGGCGGATGCCGCCAGCGGGGTCAGCAACAGCCCCGAGGCCACCGCGGCAAAAGTTGCGGCAGTCAACAAACGGGCACTTAGCGATGTAATCATGATGGTTCTCCGATGAGGTGAGGTTCTGTAAGACTTGATCGCACCAGCGGATCCAGTACGACCCACTACGAACAGCACACTCCATGCCAGATGCATGACTTCAATCAAATCAAGGACTTACAGGCACACCCCGAGCGCCACAATCGGGCCATTGGGGGATTGGCCCCATTCACTGGGGGATATCCCCCAGGCTGCGACTCAATCCAGCATGTCAAAGCCCTGCGCCTCAACGCTGAAGAAGGCGCGGGTCAGGTCCGCCAGGGCGGCATAGAAGCGCGCCTTGGGATGCGTCTGCAGGGTGTCGCACAAGGTCATCGCCCAGGGTTGCAGATGCGTGGCAAAGAACTCGCGCTGCTGGGTCAAATTGGCCACCGCCACGTCGTCACCCGCAATCAGGTAGCGCATCACTTCGCACAGGCAGGCAATGTGGTCTTCGGTCTCGGACATGGCGTCGTCGCGCGCCAGGCCCAGGCGCATCAGGTCGGTACGCAAGGCGGCAAGTGGCTTTTCGTTGAGAAAACCACTCAGGTAGTGCGAGCCGTACAGATAGACCTCGGGCTTGCCAATGCCGCCAAACAAGGCGTCGTATTCGGCGCCCAGACTGGCGTCGTCCTGCGCACGCGCGGCACCGACCAAGGCGCGCCAGGGCTCTTCCAGAAAGCCGCCGGCGACCGGGGCTTCGGTCACCGCCACGCGCAATTGCGCCAGCAAGTCGGGCGTGGGCGGCGCGTAGTACAGGGCGGCCAGCAGGCCATAGAGTTCAGCGCGGGCGGTCTCAAAATCCAGGGCGCTGCTGCCCGCGCTGCTGTCTGGGGTAAGACGAAGGTTCATAGGTCGGTGATCCTGCTCTCGTTGTCGGCCGAATAGATGTCGATCACGCGGCAGTCGCCGCACATTTTCAGGCGCTCCAGCGCGGCACCCTGGAACATGCTGTGGCCCGCCAGCTTGCCCAGCATGGCTTCGATGCCCTTGAGCGTGCCAAAGGGCTTGCCGCAGCGCACGCAGGCATAGGGCTGCGCCTCATTGAGCAGCACGCTTTGGGCGCGNNGGGCAGGCGCTGACACAGGCCAGGCACAGGGTGCAGGTGTCTTTGTTGATCGCCAGTCCACCGAGCGGCGAGCCAACGGCGGGCAAGGCGATCAGCTCGGGTTTGGCAGGGGCACGGCCGGCCAGGTGATCCAGGGCCAGCTCCAGCGTGGCGCGTTTGTCGGCCTGCACCGCGAAGGTGGCGGGCCGGTCAACGCCCTGGGCCGGCTCCACCCGCAACGCAAGGTCGAGTTCGGCCAGGTCGCGCGCATCCTTGGCGTGCAACAGGCGCAGGTGCTGGCCGGTGTAGCCCAGGCCGGTGAGAACGGCTTGGGCCACGTCCATCTGGGCCTGCAATGCATCGCGGTATTGCGGCGCCTCCTCGTCCGTCAACAGCACCCAGACCTGGGAGGCACCATAGACGATGGCCGTCAGCCACGACTCCAGCCCCATCGACGAGGTGTGCCACAGCGCCAAGGGCAACACGCGCGCGGGCACGCCGTGGGCGTCGGCATCAAGCCGCGCGGCGCGGCCCAGGTCGTCCAACAGGCGCGCACCGGTCTCCTGGCTGTGCAGCAGCAGCGCGGCGTTTTTGCCGCCGGCTCGGGCATAGGTGCCGAGCAGGGTCTTGAGCCGGGTGCCCTGCTCGTTGGCACGCGGGTAGCCGTAGCTCAAGGCGCCGGTCGGGCACACCGTGCTGCAGGTGCCGCAGCCAATGCATAATTGCGGGTTGACTTTGATCTGATTCTTGTCGCGTTCACTGCTGATGGCCGAAGCCGAGCACACATCCACGCAGGCACTGCAGCCGACCTTCTCGTTGCGGCTGTGGGCGCACAACTTCTGGCGGTACGACACGAAGCGGGGCTTTTCGAACTCCCCCACCAGCGAACGCAGTTGCAGCAGGGGTGCCGGATCGCGCCCGTCCCACCGCAGATAGCCCTGCGGGCAGGCATGCTGCGAAAACGCCGGCGTGGCCCGCAGGTCCAGCACCAGATCGAAAGTTTCACTCTGGGTATCGGCGGCGCGGTTGAAGTCAATCGCCCCAGCGGCACCGCAGGCCTTGACGCAGTCGCGGTGGGCCTTGCACAGTGCCGTGTCGATCTGGTAGTCCAGCCCGATGGCGCCCTCGGGGCAGGCCACCAGGCAGGCATTGCAGCGCGTGCACAGGTCAAGGTCGATGGCGTTGCTGCGCGTCAACCGCAGCGCAAAGGCGCCCAGCCAACCGGTGAGTTGGTCGATCTTGCCGGTGAGCACCGGGTAACGGCGCTCCTGCATGCCGCCGCCCTCGCCCGGCCCCTGCGCCAGCAGGGTGATGTCGAACTCATCGCCCAGCAGCGCGGCCGCCCGTTCGGCGGCGTCCAGCGCCCCGATGATGAGCAATCGCCCGCCGCTTTGGTAGCGCACGGTGGACACCGGCTCGCTGTCAGGCAAGTGAGCGGCCGCCAGCAGCGCGGCGATCTTGGGGCTGGCCTGCTTGGCATCCTTGCTCCAGCCGCCCATCTCGCGGATATTGACAAAGCGCAGCACCGAGGTCTGGGCCTTGGCCTCGACCGCCAGCTCGGTGAACAAGCGCTTTTCCTGGGTGCAGGCCACCACCACTTCATCGCCCGACTGCAGGGCCTGCAGGTAGGCGCCGGCCTCGCGGCGGCACAGGGTGCTGTGCAGCGTCAGGTCTTCATTGAGCGCGCCCCCCAGGCTCTTGGGGTCCAGCGGCATGGTTTGGTTGCAGTCGCAAATCAGGGTGGGCATGGTCGGGGTCCGGCGGGCTGGGTGATTGGGGAGGAGCTTGTTCGGGCAGCATCCGCGCTTGCTCATTTGCTATTATTTCAGGAGCTACTAGCGCAGTATTGACGGGCTTTGACGGCATATTTTGCTCGTCCGGCGGCTCGTCGAACAGGCCCAGGAACTTGGCACTGGCCATCTGGCGCAACATCGATTCGGGCAAGGGATCGGGCTTGGAATAGTCGTCGATGTAGATGTCCAGGCGGTCCATCACGTTGAAATGCGGGTCGGCAAAGAGCTTCTTCATGGCCGCGTTCTTGACCTCGGGCGACACGTGCGAGGCCACAAAGGGTTTGAAGTCGGACTCGGGCGTGAGGGCCTGGGCGTCTTCCACCGTGAGCGGCACCGGTGCGGGTTGTGGTGCCGCGGCGCCAGCGACTGGCTGCACGGGATCCACCAGCGGCCGAGTTGCCGCAATCGCAGGCACAGGTGGCGGTACAACCTTGGTTTCAGGCTCCGGCGCGGGTTGGCCGGCCGAGACCGCGCGTTTGCGCTGCGACCAGCGGCCCAGGAAGCCCTCAGCCATGTGGCCCCCCCGGCTTGCCCTTGACGGTACTGACCGAGGCCGGTTTGCCAAAACGATCAGTGAGCGAGCGAAAGCTCTCCGGGCGCTTGCGCCGTTTGACCTCGGCCACATGGTGTTCATCCACAAAGGCGCGCAGCCAGGCCACCACCTCGGGCGGCGCAGCCACCTGCTCCACCGTTTCTTGAGCGTCCAACCAGCGCCCGGCATCCACATAACTCAAACTCACCGCCGCCGGGCGGGCCAAGGGCTCGTCGCCGAGGCTGGCTTCTTCCTCCATGCGCCACAGCACGAACCAGCAGGGTGTATCGGTGGTGACGTTGAGCAGATAGCCATCCACATCATCGGTGAACAACTCCACCGTGAAACCGGGGTACAGCCAGCTCTCGCCAGCTTCGTCGACGTGCAAACGGCGTGGCGCGGTGCCAAAACCCGCTTGTTGCGCCACCACCTCGTCCAACACCCAGCGCCAGGTTTGCCAGCGGGCGGCCGCACCCGGCACGCGCTCCTTGCGCATGATGACTGCAAGCTCGATGGCCGGGCGGGGTGTACTCATGTGGATCGCCACTTTACCCGCAAAGCAGCGTCCCCACGCTGACAAGGGCGTGACGCCAGCGCCGCGGCGCGATCAACGCCCGGCTTTGTCACCCCACAACTGCTGCAAGCGCGCCTCACGCCCGCAACTGGTTCGGTAGTACTTGTAGCGCAGGGGGTTCTTCTTGTAGTAGTCCTGGTGGTAGTCCTCGGCTGGATAGAAGGCCGTTGCCAGCACGATCTCGGTGACCACCGCTTGCTTGAACGGCTTGCTTTTCTCTAGCGCCGCACGCGAGGCCTGAGCAAGCTTCAACTGCTGGGCGTCGTGGGCAAAAATGGCGGTGCGGTAGGGTGAGCCGTGGTCGCAAAACTGCTGGTCTTTCACGGTCGGGTCAATGGTGTGCCAGAAGTACTCCACCAGCCGCTCGTAGCTGACCTTGGCCGGGTCAAACACCACCTCCACCGCCTCGGCGTGCCCGGTGGCGTGGCTCGATACCTGCTCGTAACTTGGGTTGGCGGTCCTGCCACCGGTATAGCCTGAGGTGGTGGAAAGCACGCCGGGAATCTTGTCAAAGTCGGACTCCACGCACCAGAAGCAGCCGCCCGCAAAGGTGGCCTTGGCGGTGGCCACCTGCGGCGGCGCCGTAGCAAGCGCCCCGGCCGACGTGGATTGCGCCATGACCGGGATCGTCAATCCGGTGATCACAATGGCGCCGAGAATCCCCCAGCCATGGCTGAGCCAGCTCACCGACGGTTTGTGCGCCCTGTTCATGCAAGCTCCACGAACTTGAGCGCCACGCCGTTGTTGCAATAACGCTTATTGGTGGGGGCGGGACCGTCGTTGAAGACATGGCCTTGGTGCCCCTCGCAGCGGGCACAGTGGTATTCAACACGCGGAAACACCAGCTTGAAGTCGGTCCTGGTCAACACCGCGCCGGGCAAGGTGGTGAAAAAGCTGGGCCAGCCGGTACCGCTGTCGAACTTCATGACCGAGCTGAACAAGGGCAAATCGCAGCCCGCGCAGTGGTACGTGCCCTTGCGCTTCTCGTTGTTGAGCGGGCTGCTGCCGGCTCGTTCGGTGCCCTCCTTGCGCAACACCTCGTANNGCCGCTGGGGGCGGCTGGCGCGGCGGCGGCATGGCGCGTCAGGCCAAAGGCACCCAGCAAGGCAAATAGACGGCGTCGGGTCATGGTGAATTTCTCCGTTGGTGGCTGATGCGAACTTGGTCGGGCGAGGCGACGAAATCTTTCACCGACGCAAAAAACTCACCTGAGCGGTATCGGCTGGCTGGTGGGCACCGCCACGGCGGTGACGCTGTTCTTCGGGCTGCCATCGATCAATTTGTCGGAATACACCAGGTACACCAGCGTGTTGCGCTTGCCATCGACCATGCGGACCACGCGCACATGCTTGAACAGAAACGATGATCGGGCGTTGAACACCTCCTCTTGAAGGGCGATCTTGCCCTTGAATGCTATCGGGCCGACCTGGCGGCAAGCCACGGAGGCGTCGGAGGTGTCTTCGGCCAGACCCAGCGCGCCTTTGTAGCCGCCCGTCTTGGCGTGCGACAGGTAGCAGGCCACGCCGTCCACGGCCGGATCGTCGAACACGTCGACCACCACTTTGTCGTTGGGGCTCAACAACTTGAAGGTGGTGCTGACATCGCCGATGGTCTCCGCCACGGCCCCCAGCGCCGTCGACCACAAGCACGCACACACAAGCAATCTCATCATCAAAACACCTTTCTACTTCCCACAATCGAACATTGGATCAGGCCGCCTCGAAGCCACGGATTTCGCCCAGCGCCTCGCTCAGGCTCATTTCCCCGGCTGCCAGCAGCTTGACGACCAGATACTCGGTCAACCGCGTATGTTGGGCCAACATGGCCTTGGTCTCGCTGTACAGGCGTTCGCTCTGGGCTTCCATGATGCTGCGTGTTTCGTCGTCCACGCCGCGGCCACCGCCGTCATTGTCACGCAAGAGCGCGCCAAAGTTCAG